>Ga0115572_10003231_pt1 | contig 12900 bp, 10 predicted proteins | sample COGITO_mtgs_1206_FD_88681 | JGI IMG/M metagenome (GOLD analysis project Ga0115572, IMG submission 88681) | Pelagic marine microbial communities from North Sea - COGITO_mtgs_120607 | ecosystem: Environmental > Aquatic > Marine > Epipelagic | place: Germany:Helgoland, sampling site Kabeltonne... | reverse complement strand
GGGGTGGCGCGGGCGGGGGGGGAGTCGGCGGGGGCGGCGACGGCGGCGGCGAAGGTGGCGGCGGACTTGGCCTGCGAGCACACACACAATACGGAACGCGGTCGGTATGTGGGCGTGTGCGGGCAAGGGGGGTTGTGCATTATGCGGGTTCGAAGCCTTTAAACGTACGGCGGCGGACTCGGCGGTGGCGAGGGCGGTGGGCTAGGCGGCCTGGAAGGCGGAGGCGACGGCGGCGGCGGTGAGGGCGGCGGGGGTGTGGGCGGCGGCGGATCGGGTGGAGGTTTGGGGATGGGTGGCGGCGGGCTGGGCGAAGGCGTAGCGGGCGGTGGTGGGTTTGGAGGCGGGGGGCTAGGCTCGGGCGGGGTCGGCGGCGGCGGAGGCGGCAGCGTCGGTGGTGGTGGCAAAGGGGGAGTGGAAGGGCCGGGTGGCGGCCTCGGCGGCAGGCTGGGACGAGAGGCAACGATTGCGACCGCGTCGGCACTGGATCGCTGTTGGAATTGATCGGTCGTCCATTGGCTTCCAATGTACACCGCACCCAGCGTAAGCGTGAGGGCGGCCCATGGCCACCCCGACGACGCGGCGGCCCCGAACCAACCGGTCGGTTTGGCTCCGGAATTGGCATAGTCGACGATGCGCACTCGGCGCCCGGTATCGGCGGTGCGTATTGGCTGATGGGTTCGATCGGCGCGTTCCGACGACGCGTCCGTGACGCGTGCACGGCCAACTGAGAGGACGTTTGCGAGACTGAACGAATAGGGTCTGTCCTCGGCTTCGTCGAGGGGTCCGGTGTGCGTACGGTCTTGCTCGGAGAGGAGTCGCTGGCGGTAATCGCTGCCGCTCGACTTGCTTGCCGTCGCTTCGTTTCCCGAAGACTGCGGCATGGGGCGCGCGGTACGAGACGCGCCTCACGGTGCACCGCTATGGGCGCACTCGAGTCTAGGATGCGCGTCCCGTACCAAATGTGTGCCCCGTCCCAGCTTATCCCGTTTCCGGTCGGCGGAGTGTAGGATTGGAGAGGGGGGGCGGCTGAGCGTAGCGTCGATTGGTACGCACGGCTCTGTCAGCCACTGGTAATAGGACACGGTCGCGAGTCAAGAAAGCACGTCGATCTTCTATGGTGAAAGAGCTTCGTGAGAACCAGCTCGCTGCAGTGTCGGGAATCGTGCAGTACTTTCGCGGCACGCGCCCGTCCGTAGCACTCTCCAATGGAGGAACCTACACGTACCCCAAGCAACGCACGGTGATCGCGTACGGGGGGACCGGATGTGGCAAGACTTGCATTGCCGGTGCGGCCGCCGTCGAGTTGGGCGAGAAGCGGGTTTTGGTGATCGTGCCGCCGTGTGGGGGCGTCGTGTTCGACCAGTGGCTTGAGGAGTTGGCCGATTCGGGCCACGCCGACCGCTCGTGTCTGTATCATGGCCAGACTCGGATCGAACGGCTCAAGGCGTGGCGATCGCTCTGTGATTCCGATGAGTCGGAGGGCGTGCATTTTCTGGTGACGTCGATCGCGACGCTGCATGCCGACGCTACCAGCCGGCTAAAGGCGACGTTTCCGGACCGCGATGTCAAGACGGACAAGTCTGGTACTACAGTGGCGTCGCTGATCAACAAGCGCGGCAAGAAGTACACGGACGATGAGACCCGCTGGGCGTTTCAGACTGCCGCGAGAGCTTTGGGAAAGTTCGATCTGCTGATCCTCGACGAGTTTCAAGAGTTCCGTAACGGGTCACCCCCAACCGACGATAAGAAGGCGGTCGACCCTACGAAACCTCAGTACATGATGCTCGACGCGATCGCCGCGTATTCGCGACCGTTGGTGCTCGGCCTTTCCGCAACTCCGATCGTCAACTCGTCGGGCGAGCTCTTTTCGTTCTTGCGTTTGGGGCACGCCGGTGGAGCGGCACACGACCAATCGGCAAAGTTTGCGCTGTTGGAGCGAACGCGCCAAAACCCGGATCCCTCCGTGAAGCGGCTGTTCAAGGAAGAGTCGAGGCGTATTCGGTCGCACATGATTGTTCCGATCAAGGCACCGGTCGTGCCGAGCACGACCTATGAGGACGTGACGCACGAGTACACGACCGAAGAGAGCTCGGTGCTGTTCTCCGAGTATGGACGTCTCCACAATACAACGTTCCAGTTCCTGACGGCGCTCATCGCGTTCTTGGAGGCGCCCGAAAACCCGGCTCGACGCGCAAAAAAGGACATGTGGAAGAACCGGTTTCTCAGCCTCCTCACGCATTGCAAACGCCTCACGATCGCGCCGCTCTGCTTCCAGCGTCCAAGGGAGCGCGCGTCCAATCCGCACGAGGACCCGCAGTTCGATTCGTTGGGAAAGGTGGTTATGACCACCGACGCGGACGGAGACGAGGTGCCGCTCGGGCGGCTTCTGCCGTTCGACGTCCCGGCGGCCCACGCCGCCGTGCCTATTGGGTCGATCTCCAAGTTCAAGGCGTTGATCGACGACCTGGCCGAGCTCAAGGATCGCCGAGCCATGGTCCTGTGCGAATTCAGCGACCCAATCGAGTTGCTGGCACTGTACCTTCGCGACGCGTTCCCAGGTCGCGCCATCTTCAGGTTCCACGGAGGCGTCCACGGGCGAGACAAGCAGCTTGCGGCGTTCAAGGACGGCCCAAGCGACTCGATACTGCTCGCCACGCGAGGGGCGTGTGGCATGGCGGTGAACGTCGAGTGCACAACGACCGTGGACGGGCGACGAAACGCGGTGGTGCAGTACCAGCTCGACCTGCCAATGTCGCAGTCGCTGCAAGACCAGGCGGAAGGCCGCATCAAGCGGCCGATTGCACAGGGGCACCCGGGCGACGGCGACAAGGTCGAGGCGTGGATCGTCAAAAAAGTCAAGGCGCAACTCGAGGGCCGAAACACGCTCGAGGACTGGCTGGAGGCGGTGATGAGTGTCAAGAATGCGAGGTGTGCCGACATGTTGACGGATAAGGACGAGCAGCGTCTCGAAGGCAAGGAGACTGCCCACGACACCAACGAAGGCGTGGAAGGTCCGCTCAAGAAGCTGATTGAGGTGATGGGATGCTACGCGCCGTCGTCGGACGAGAAGAGGCGCAAGCGAAAGAATTTACCCACGCTTCCAGCGCACGTGGGAGAGAAGAAACCGGTTGCTCCCGGAAAGCGTCCCAAGGTGTGAGTTGAGTTGTCTGTTTGAGAGGCGCGGCACATGGGACCGACGTGTCAATGGGTTCAGATAACCCGTGTGTGCGAAAGCATTGTAGATAGTGGACGTTCGTTAGATACATGAGTGACAAATTCGAACGTTTCCTACTCCCGTCATTGGCCGGTTTGAATCTAAACAAGGGGTCGAAAAGCACCGGAGTGTTCGTTTTTGATCTTCTTGACAATGAAGCGCCATTAAAACTCTCTCGAGAAGAAGACGGCCAATATGAGACCGTGGATAACAGCACCGTCTATGAGATTAAGCACTTTCAGATTGCTCGTGCCATTAATGCGTTCGTGGAGGAAGGAAACACCTTCTTCGCTTCTTCTTCATACTCAATTCGCGCACGCTTCTTGAAAATCCAAGGACCCGAAATACGCATCTTTACCTCCCCAATGGCCTATGGGTTTGATTATGGTGAATACTCTTTTTCGCCTCAAGAAATCGTTTCTAACATCGAGCGTGCCTACATGGTCTTCTCGGGGCTTGATTTCGGAGTAAGGTGCGACTCCCGGGTCTGCTACTTTGACATCCCGCTTGATCCGTCGCAACAAGGATACGACAAGTACGTGCACGCAGCCGCCGCGATGTTTGATAGCCAGTACAGGACTATCAGTACCACAAAGCGCCTTGGCGTGCGCGCCCATCACAAAAATCCCATCGACGTGGCATCGATGAGAGATAAGCCTTTTCAAAAGCTTCGCCAGAAATATGAGCTGGAGCTGATGCTGTACATGGCAAGCAACGGCGTCTCCCCCGAACTTAAGTGTGCGTTTCTTTCGGAATCTGTCGACTATTCTGTCGGTGGTGAGGAAGAGGTCACACCAAATGGGGTCGTTTCGATCACGGAAGGCGGTTGGGTGCCGTTGGCGAAAAGAGAAAATCTGTTGACCGCAGCTGCCACCGAGATCCAACAGTGGCATATTCGCAATGAGATGCTTAAAATTGTGAATACGCTTTCCAAAATAGGATACATCGTAGGAAGCATCGACTCGGATAACATCGTCTGCAAGCCAATCGAGGGAGATGCGAATTCTTTTCACAGCGTCAGAATCGCATCGTTCGATCCGCTGTTTGTGTTCTTTGCGAACGTTAGCCCAATTCAAGATGAACGTACCAGCGAAGACTGTCTGTACTTTGTCAACTCGCTGCTCTTCTTGAATTCCGCGCTGGCGTACCCCATCGAGCTGCGCAATTTGCTCATGAGAGAAATCGCACTCAACGCGGTAGCAAAGTGGTCGCAGATGGCCGCGAACGGAACGCTGGAAGGCCTCTGCTCGTATCTCAATATTGACCCGCGAGTAGAGGTTCCCGAGTACGTTCATTTGGGTGGCTTGCCCCCTGAGGGAAAGTTTCCGATCGTGAACCATGGTAACGCCCCTGAAACTGCAGTCCCCGAGGCGTTCCAATATTCAATCCGCGGCTTCAACAGGGTGATTCCGTCTGGAGGAGGCGATGGGTACATGAGGAAGATCTTGAACTACCTCAAAAACAGCTATAACCTCGAAGATGACGCCGTGAAGGACAGGGTCTCCGAATTAAACGCTTCGTGGGCGGGGGGCCCGTCCGCGCAGCGCAGACGACGATTTTGAACCCGCTGCCAAACGAAACGTTCGATAAGATCGTTTTGCTGTGAGGGGAGTTGGAGGAGCGCGCGCGGGGGGTAACGAGGAAGAGGCATGGATGCATCGATGAGGGGCGTACGAGCGAATTCGATAGTGCTCGACGAGCGGCAACTCACACTGCGCGTGGACGAGGGCGACATCAAGCGTACGTACGAGGAATTTCAGCGAATGGTGGATATATCAGACTCCGAAACCGACGCAGAGCTGATCATCTCCACCACGGAGCAGACGGAAGCGCGCGCGTCCGACCTTTTGGATCTGGGAGGGGCGGCGCTGGCGAGGCTCTTTGGAAGCGACGCGCGAACGGACGTATCGGTCATAACGGCGCAGGAATCGGTCTCCGCTCGTCTGCGCGTATCCAAGTCGGGTCTCGTGCGTGCGGCGTCTGCAATGGGTATAGGCATGTTACCGGAAGTGGAGTTGGAGAATTTTCTTTCACAACGAATCTCTACAGAGTACCAGCTACTGCTTTTGAAGTTCGAAGACACCGACCTATTACCCAACCCGGACATCACGATCGAGGTGCTACCCTCGGGACGGCGCCTCACCGTTTCGCGCGCGCAACGCTTCCGTTAGGGCGACGAGTCGGATGCGAGAGGGAGGCTCAAAAGCCCTCTCCCGTTTCCAGGGACGTGCGTGCGCCATGTCTGCCACCGGGACATTCCAACTTGTACAGAGAGTGTCGTATTCGGGTCCGGTTTTCGGGGCAAGAGTTCGGCGTGCGATTTGCCGTCGCCCATGGGTTTTCCAAACGTCGGAGAGAATACGTAGTCGTACAGTAGGTCGATCACCCGGTACCCGTCTGCACGGATTGTCGCGCAGTGGTGCATGGTTGGCGCGATAGACCGTTTGTAGTCGTGATCGAAAAGAGAGTTGATGCTGTGAAATTCTCGCGTAGACATGGGTGTCATTTTGACCAGAAGCTGGCTAATGAAAGCCGAGTTGATCTCTGTGCTGGCCCAGTCGTCCGCATCGACCATTCTGGTTCGATCGAGTGTAAAGTACACTAATTCTTGCCGCTTCGACCATTGTCTGCACAGAAACTCCGCTGGTTCCATGAAGCCACGTACGAAAAGGTTGTGTCGCATCGCCCACTCCATTTGGGTGAGGTGCGTGGCCCCCTCGGTCGGTACTTTGGGCGCCTGGCGGTTCGAAGACTGCACGTTTGAGTCCAGACGCCTCAGAACTGCAATGGCCGCGTCGATGTCGGAGTCTGAAAGCGGTTCTACAGAAGCGGCTTCTGACTTAGAAACTACAACCGCCTTTGTATATTTCGGTTTCTTGTCGTTGTTCCTCGCTTCGGCGATACTAATAAGCGCACCGCGTATATCACCGTTGCTGAAGAAGGCAGTTGGAAGCCGTAGGTCGTCGATGTTGCCCATCCCTTTGAAGCCACCACGCCATGACGCCGCCAAAAGACGCTGCGGCACCGACATTTGTTCCACGGGCGTCCGCTCGAGGGCGCGAATGGTCTCCACCACGATGCCTCTGAATTGGTCCGCTCTGCCCGTTTTGAGTGCGTACAGGCTCCCATCGTTGTACACCGCGTCGTTCACTTCGACCTGGTTTGCATTCAAGAGTAGAGAATACAGTTTCGCACGCGTGATGTCCTGAGACAGCGTGTATAGCACCATCAGTACGTTCAGCACGTAAAGAGGCTTCCAGCCTTCTCGGTTGGGGGTTTTGTCGTCGCTTCCAATCAAATCCTCCTTTGTGAATACCGTAGTGTACGACGGGTCGAAGTCAATCGCCTTCGCATACATCTTCTTGGGACTAGCGGATGTTTCGTACTCGGTAATCATGTAGTTTCCCATGTGGGCGTCGACGTTGAGTAGTCCAACAGACGACATTTTCGCCAAAAGCTTCCACACGCTATCCAAGTGCGGTTCGACAGCCTTGAACTGTGCTTTTGCCGTGGCGATGCCGTTTCCGTCTACACCGACAGCCGATTCGGAATAGACCGACTCGACCTTGTGCATTACCGAATTCTCGGGTGTATAGCCAGTGGTATCGCCGAATTCATAGAGCATTAATTCGTTGACGAACATGACACCCCACACCTTGGTGGCGCCTTCGGGGTTGATCGAATAGTCTCCGTTTGGCATTTGCTTGGTCGTCAAAATGGCATTGGCGCGCACACCGCAGGCGGAGGTGCGCTCGTCGTATGCACCTGGACTGATTCCAAAAGTGTCGGTGAACCAGTCGCGGTTCAAATCGTCGGTGATAGAGGGGCGCTCTGCGGCCGCTACAAGACGGCGATTGTTAGCCAGCACGGTGTCGCGCCTCCACAATCGGAACGCACGCACCGCCTGGTAGATTGAGGTCGCTTCGACAGGAATGCGCCCTTCCTTGACACGCCAGTGCCTTCTAGGGAAGTTGATCAACACGTCGTACGCCGCGACGGGATTTACACCGGCACCGTCAGATGGACCTTGCTCGTCGACTAGTTGTTCAAATGGGCCGTCAGCAGGCAAAGACGTGTCTCGAAGCTCGTCCCACCACCCTTCCAGGCGCTTGAACGCATCCGTTCCGGGTGTTGCCGCATTTAGAATCGCTGAAGCCACGAGGTACTCTCTCAGACCAGCTACATCAGCCGCGTCGTACGTTTCGATGTCGAGTTTGGCGTAAAGCAAGTTCCACTGGTCGAAGACCTTCCGGTCGAACATGGTAGAGCGATGAAACAAATACCCACCTGCAACATGGGCGCCAACCTCGTGTGCGGATGCATGCGCATACTGGCCTACGATTCGTCCAGTATCTTCAACGGTCTCCATACCACTCGACCACAGCTTTGGGACGCGGAGCAAAGTCCTCTTCACCCGTTCTTCGTTCTTTTGTTCAAGGCTTTTCCCCTTCGGGTTGAAGGATGGAATTACGTTCAGGTTCTTGCATAAGGTTTTTGCATCCTCAATCGTAAACGGATCGTCGTTGCCCGCATCGGCTCGAGAGGACGTCTTGGGATCGTATCCAGTCGCTGGATCGAACGAATTGAACACGAACCCGTTGTTGTCCCTTCCCGCGTTCACCAGCCTAATGAACGACTCATTCGGAGACACCCTGTCTTTGGCACGTTTGAGCTCTTCTCCGCCCTCCTTGTCCCACAGCAGATACATCAGCGTAGTCATTCGACGCACCTCGCGAAAGGTGCGCGACAGGAGCTTCATGTTGCTCGCATGCTCCGAAACATTGGACAGGGTTCCGGTCAATGGCATGCGGTGATCGGAGCCGATGTTCATGTAGATCGGAACGGTCTTCATGGTCGTATACCTTTCCAGAAGGGTGACAGACGCGGAATTCGGTTCCAAAGTCAACGCGCTCGATGGCGACGAGTTGTCCCTCTTGTCGATTAAGGCTTCATTTGAAAGCGTTTTCATAGGCGTGGCGTCGTGAACGAATGGAACCACAACAGACGGTTTCTTCATAGCTTCTGTCAACAAGAAAGAGAGGCGCGCCACCACACGTTTTTGCTCCACTACGTATCGGTCGTACGTCGCTTCGCTCAGGGGCGTCTCGGCATAGATGTCAAAGCTTTGCATGCCCGATATTGAAATTTGCACCGCCTTGTGCGGAGCGGTCGACGTCGTCGCTGCCTGTGCTCTTACGCGCTGTGCGGCTCGCTGTTGGTCACGCTCGTCCTCCAATTCGGCGACCGTCTTTGACGGGATTCCACTCGTCCCAGCCTTCACAGCGACCGCCGCCATCCCACTTGGCCTCTGTCGTTTGCGCGTTGGCCCCAGTCGCTTGTCGAAATACGCCTTCGCGTTCCAGATGTGGGCACGAACGTACGCCAGGCGCGTCTCCTTGCTTTGTTTGTCCACTGGTTTGTTTATGCGAACTGGCTGGCCAGGGTCGCGCGTTCCCGGATGCATGTGGTATTGAAATGACTTGCTCTGCTGGCCGAATAACGCATTGCTTTGGTCAGAACTCCCACGGAGGAAGAGGTTTCTTGGCCCAGCTACGCTACCCATGAAGTAGACCGTCGGCTCCACCGATGAGTCGTCTACGTTGATCGACAGACACCCACGGAAGAAGGCTTCGACCCCTCTTGAAACGTGATAGGCCTCTGCCTCTACCGTCCACGTCGCAACCCCGCCGAACCCCTTGCGCGTGATTGCGGCCGCGAGGTTTTGCATGTAAAGCGTGTCGTCGTTCAGTGCGGCGTAGGATACCGAGTCGATCTCGACTGGAATGAGCGTGCCGTCGGCCGCCGGGTGTTTGAGTGCAATCAACCGCGCAACGTAAGAGAAGAGGCGTCCCATAAGAAGCGCACCGGGAAAGAAATCCGTGCCATCCATTCGCAAAGCATTGCCGTCAAACCATGGCACGAGCGTGGACTGGACAGCATGGCTGTGGAGGATTTCGAAGAGCACCCCAACTGCATTTGACGCCTCCGCGTGGTCGATGCGCCTGGCTCTCACGTCAACGTCGTGATCGCCCGGTGTCAAGTACACCGACTGCATCAATCGCGACACCATCTGGTTCGCCAATGCCGCCTGCGCTTCTTCCGGATGTTCCATTTGTTCCGGTGCTTGCTGTAGGAACCGGAAAGAGAAGTGGTGGCTTTGGGCTCCGGCCAGACGCCCCCCCTCCCTCGAGAGACTCTTTAGAGTATGGACCAACCGGAAGCGAATCCGTACAACGCTCTTTTTAGCGAATTTGGTTGTGGTTTTCTGGTACCGGAACACCGGAAACGTGTCGACACACACTCAGGGGACACACACGCGCGTGCAAACGGATTCACGCAAAGGATACGATCTCGTGAGGCGCGGTGACGCGCGTCCACTTGGGAAAGGCTTCGTACACCTTCTTGAGCTCGCCCGTGAGATGTGGGGCCTGGTGGCCTATGATCGAAGCCGCCTCCCCCCGCGGCACGAGCTTCCGGACGACCTGACTGGCGCAGCCGACGAGAAGCTTGGGCGCGTTGCCGCGTTTGGAGACAACAATCACCGAGTTGCGTTCGGATTCCACAAGGAACTCGGCAATCTCGTATGCAGTAACGGCGATTCCGGCAAGCTCCGCCGCCCCCGGTTCCCAGGCGTTTCCCGTTTCGACGACGTCGAAGTTTTCCGCCGGTGAATCTTGTCGGTAGGCGTGGCAATCCATGTAGTGCGCACCGTTCGGAAGTTGCGTCCGGTGAGAGATCGAGTAGTTCATCGGGACGATTGCAACGTTATAATCGTTTAATACCAGTTCGTCGACCTTGGTGAGGAGCACTCCTTCCGAAGACACAAACAGGCGTCGCGCCACGGGCTCCTTCTTTTCCTTCTTGGCGATCTTGGCCTTCTTGGCAGGCTGCATAGGCATCCGGTCCTCCTTTGCGATCCCCAACTCGTCGTCGGTGTCTCCGAACGTAGGCTGCTCTTCACAAACGTACGAGACCAGCTTCGTGCGGCTCGCCGCCCTTGCTACTGGCTTGGGCGCTCCCGGTGCGCAGGTGGCGGGCGCTTTTCTGTTTGCATTGGGAGTGGGAGCGGGTGCCGCAGCAACCTGCATGTGGTCTGAGGAGGAGGAATCCGAGTCGCTGTCCATCGCAGGTGCTGCCCACCACTGCTGTGCTTACGAGGGCTTCTTTCTGACCTGGCGCACAGCCGCCCCCCCCACCTCTCACCCAGTGCTTGTGAGCTCGTGGAGGGAGGGAGCGGGGGAGGGGGGGGCCCCTGGCCGAGGGGTGGAGAGCGCTGCGTTTGTGCACTGGTAAAAAGTAGATTCTAACCCGGAACACGCCGTTATCACCCCCTCTCACCTTCTCCATACCGGTCACCGGAAGCGGGTTAGCACCGAGCAGCACCAACTCCCGGTGCAACGACTCGGTGGGCACCGCTCCAGAAAACACCCCAATCCGGAACGCCGACGGGAATATGATGTCGACGTCGGAGCAACGACGATTGGTGAATCACGCCTGGACAACGAGCTTTGCGAAGTATGCACAGGCCCCACAGATCAACATGGCAAAGAACAGCACTTCGATGCGCATACCGTTCACACTTGCGGGCGTGGTGTCGCAAAAGCCATGGATGCTCGCTTGGAAGCGCAACGCATTCGACGAGCTCCTTCAGTTCGATACATTCAACCTCGCGAACGAAGACCAAGACCTTTACCGAGAAATAACCGCATACACCTGGTCGGAGCTCAACGATGCGACAAGAGACTTAATTGAGATGAAGTATGGATTCATCGGCAACGAACGAGTTCCGGGTGATAATGGAACCGTCGTGCCGACCAGCCGCGCAAACCTGGCAATGCAACGCCTCGCTGACAACATCAAGAAGAAGACGCTGGAGATCGTATGCAAAGAGGCGTTCACGTCATTCTTCATGTCCGACAAATTCACTTCTCGTCGCAGACAGTGGAAGGAGCGCGTCGAGAAGGCGAGACGCGCCGAGAACGTGGAAGCGGCCGCGCCACTCCCAGCTGTTGTCATCGGCGTTCCGACCGACATTTCGCAGTCTGTACACGTCAATCTTGCCGCGGTTGCATCGGCGGCATCGGCGGCGGTCTCGTCTGCGGCATCGGCGGCGGCGCCCTCGTCGGCAAACGTTTCGGTCACAGTGGCCGTGGCATCCGTTTGCTCCGTGTCTCCGGTCGCCGCTTTGGCCGCCCCGCCGGAGGCCCCGCCGGAGGCCCCGCCGGTCGCCGCGCCGGTCGCCGCGCCGGTCGCCGCGCCTCTAGCACCACCGCGGCATCAACCCGTCGTCCACGATCTCGACGACGACGATATGGAACAAGAGGCAACCGCCGGGGGCGTGCAAGAAGAAGATGTCGGCATTTCCGACGCAAACCCTATCTCAGAAGACATGCTCAAGGACCACTTCGCCAAGACTTCGGAGTGGTCCCATTGCGGTGTTGGTCCAGAAAAGTTGCAGGCGACGCGCGTCGTCATCGAAGGGTTTGAGTACTACGCTAAATATCGTGCGACTGCGTCTGCCAAGACGAAGGGTCAGCGCGACTCCTACTGCTCAATCGTCAAAGGATCTCGCGCCGAGCGGTGGTGCAACGCCGCGGGAATCTCACTAAAAAAGAAGTCAAACGGCCTTCTACGGTCGAAGAAGGACATCGAGCGCTTCTGGGCGAAGCTCGCAGGTGCCGGCATCAGCTTTCATTCGATCCAATGAACATGGACGACTTGCGAAGCGGGAGGGAGAATCGTGAGGGAGGGGGGTACAGGTTGGACACGCGTACACTGTGCGTACACAACTCGTACAGTAATCCACAGTTTGGTGTACACGAACCGGCTCTGGCCACCCGGGAGGCACGCCCGAACCAAAAGTTTTCCGCATTAGGAACCACGCCAAGACGCGCCGTATCGGGCTGTACACGACACGTACAGTAATCCACAGTTTGGTGTACGAGAACCGGCTCTGGCCACCCGGGAGGCACGCCCGAACCAAAAGTTGTCCCGATTTGGCGTGGGCATGCCAACACAGCGCCTATCCTAATGCGTAAAACTTTTGGTTCGGGCGTGCCACCCGGGTGGCCAGAGCCGGTTCGTGTACACCAAACTGTGGATTGCTGTACGAGTTGTGTACGCGTCGTGTACGCGCCCAGCCGCGCGCGGGAGATCTTTGGAACAGAGCTGCGCACTAGCTTTTCGTCAATTACGACTGCAATCTTTTAATGTATAAATTACAAATACAGTTGACGAAAACAGGCATTAATCAATTTTCACCGGCTGTCGAGACATGGCAAGTCCCGCGGCCAAAGCACGCGTTTCCGTCGCGACGCGAGCTCTCTTGGCACCTGGCGACTCTTCCAGCATGATGATGTCGCCAAGATCTCGCTGCATGCGGTAGTTGAACAGGTCTTCGCTCCGCGTCGGGTTGTTGAGAAGCATCGTGAGCTCCTGGATCTTGGCGTACATTGGTCCACCTGCTGCCACCTCAACTCTGGCCAGATTTTCGAGTACGAGTTGGTATGCTTCCAGTCGCTTCATGCGCGCTTTGCGGGCGCTGTCCGTTTCGACGATCAACGTCTCCTTGACGAGCACATTGATTGCGAAATCCAAGTCTTTCAAGATTGCGCCCATCATATTCATATTCGGGTTGCGCACCGCCGTCGCAGCGGCCAGGCGGAATTCGGGATCGTTCGAAAGCT
>Ga0115572_10003228_pt1 | contig 12903 bp, 15 predicted proteins | sample COGITO_mtgs_1206_FD_88681 | JGI IMG/M metagenome (GOLD analysis project Ga0115572, IMG submission 88681) | Pelagic marine microbial communities from North Sea - COGITO_mtgs_120607 | ecosystem: Environmental > Aquatic > Marine > Epipelagic | place: Germany:Helgoland, sampling site Kabeltonne... | reverse complement strand
GTCTTCTTTGAATAAGAACCATGGAGCAAAAATACCTTCAGTAGTTCTACCCTCTTTCAATGATGGTAGTTGTTCTAATAGTGTATCTTCTAACTCCACGAACTCTTCGGGCTCGATACCAAAATCCATCAGAATCTTCTCAGGCCCATCGGGATGAAGTGGTGGTTCAATACGAGTTAATGAAACAACACTCAATGGTTTGATATGTTCTAATACTGACTCAAGAGCACCGGGACATAAATACATATCAGCATGATATATACCTACAATTGGTGTGGTAGCTACTTCGTTGATTAATCTATCGTATAGAATAGTATGACCCAATCGTGTTGGCCCTTCGTTTCTGATTGCTTTGAAGTTTGGGTCTTTCTTCATCATTTCTTGACACCACTCCCAAGTTCCATCGTTACTGAAATCATCAGCAACACATATTGTTGGCTCCGGCCCACCATTCTTTCTGATTGAATCGTATGACCACTTTAGGTACTTTAAATTATTACGAGATGGTTGGATAAATGATATATCTGATTTACTTAACATAATATTTTATTCATTTTAGTTAAAAACACGTTCTCATGGAAGTGTTTGTTGTAATTATTTAGAGCTGATTTAGAACATTCATTATAGAAGTCCTCATCATCTCTAAGTTGTTTTGCTAAACTTCGTGCACTTTCTAAATCAAATCTATCAACCGATAGCATGGGTTGACATAACCTTTGTGTATCAGCATCAACATAACTTATACATGGTATACCAAGAAAAGAACAATTCAATGAAAACGTACCCGCCGTGATATTAGGCATTAGATGTACTGCGTACTTATAACTTGATAGGAGTTTCATCCACTCGGAAAATGTAACGTGTGGTAATACGTTTACCAATTGACTTTCGTTTGCAACTGTTCTCATTTTAGGTACTGATATTGGTTTATTAAACTCACTTGCTACTAAGTATGAATCAAACCCACCATACCACGAGTTAAAATTACCACCCATCATAACCTTTTCTTCTTTTGTAGTATCTTTTAAATATACAAAATTATCTTCAATAATCAAAGTGGGAATCGTGTGAATTTTCTTATCAGATGAAACCATACCTTTGAAGTAGTTAAAGTCGGTTACATTTTCAGTAAGGATACCATCTACTTCTTGTAGTAAATTATAATGCCAAATCTGATGATGGAGTTCCTTTGTTTGGTATATTTGTGCGGTTGCCTCTTGCATAAACCAAATCTTATTACCAAAGTTTCTCAAGTCCGATACCAAGTTTTCTTTTTGATATACAAAGTTTCTGAGTTTATCACTCTTACTAATGAGTAGAATGATATGGTCATATTGGGATTGTAATTGTTCCATTTGATAGAAACAATAATGGTCTGCTTTAAGAGCACAAAACTGAGCAAACTCGGTTCTCATATGTGGGTGGTTTCTATCCACCTTACCATTAAATGGTAACTCTGATATAAATGCTATTCTCCCCATAATTCTTCGTATGCTCTTTTTATAAAGTATGATGAGCTCCGGCCCAAACCATTTTTAGGAATTGCATTGAAATGATATACCCAAGCTTGTTCGTATAAATTATCCATATTATCACCCCACCACGATTGACCAAAGTTAAGTAGATTCTTACTCGACATATGATGTAGATTGAATGTAGCAGGTAACATTTTTAAATCAATTCCTTCAGTTTGTATAAGGTAGTTTATAACAGTTTGGTCAGTACCCAATCCCGCTTTTTGCTTTTCTACTAAAGCGTGTTGGTTCTTAAAGTAGTAATCCAAAACAAAGTCAAAGAACTCACGGTGTGATTCATTAACGATTTGAAATCCACCATTGAAATAGAGGCCTCTATCAAGTTTGTATCCATCAAACATATCTTTGTAATGCCTTAAAGACCGACCAGTCCATTCCCAACATCCTAAATCAAGAACGCCAGTATACTTTCGGTCAGTCATCTCGAAGAAGTTGGGAGTGTCGGGATGCACAACCGTATCAGAGTCTACCATAAGAACTTGGTCAAACTCAATTCCGTTGTGGTCAAGAATCTTGAACAAATGGTATCTCTGCCAAGGGATTGTCATCTCTTCCCAAGTATACAATGCAGTATCCCAAACCAATACTTCAGCATTATGTTTGTCTGCCCAATTTTTCCAAGATTGTATACTATAATTGTATGCGTGATGTCTACCACGCCCGGCATCAATTGCGGGTATGAATACTATGTTTTTCTTTGACATAACTTTTTATGTAATCGTTAATTTCAACTATCGGCACCCACGACAATATATCAAATGCGGCCGTATCGGTGTTTAATGTGGTTCTAGCTTCACCCTCTTTAGGGTCTTTGTATATTGGGGTAATGCCAAACATATCTGCTATTTCATTTACTGAGTAGTTTCTCCCCTTACCCAACTCAAATTCGTGGCCATATGCATTTTTATACATTATCAGTACAAGTGCATTTACAATATCATTAACGTGGGTAAAGTCTCTTCTTTGTTCACCATCTCCATAAATCTCACATTGAATATCATTTTCAATGTTATGAATCCATCTACCAATTAATGTAGTGTATCCACCTTCGGTTAGTTGGTGTGGTCCGTATACATTATAGAATCTAGCTATACTTGATTTAAGCCCAAAGTGTTTTTGATACAACTCTACAACCTCTTCCCCCACATCTTTTGAAAAAGTATATGGATTTTTAAACTTACCACTATGTTTAGATGATGAACCTGCATAAATCAATGGGACATTGTTCCTTGCACACCAATCTACAAGATTAAGTGTACCATTTGCATTCGTGGTAAAGTAGTCCTTTGGATTTTTAAATGATGGTTGAATCCGAGCGATAGCTGCCATATGGAACACAACATCTACATCCATAAATTCGGTAAGACTTCTGAGGTCGTGGTTTAAATACTTACATCCCCTTTGATGGTTGGATTTTAAACCGGTGTTGTAATTGTCTATTGATACAACTTCGTGTCCATCTTCCAATAATCGCTTGATAAGGTTTGTTCCTACAAAACCTGCACCACCGGTAACTAATACTTTCATTATGCTGATTACTTTTTTATAACTATAATATATCGCTGTGATGCACCATCAACTCTACCTTTAGTGTGTACTGCCAGTACATCTACAACTTTATATTTTTTATTAAATAATGATTCCCACTCTTCAAGAGTACCTGCCACAGGGTCCATAGGTCTATTTTTTAGACAATCATCACTCCATTCTACAAAACACATACCATCATCTCTTAAACAACTCATCCACACATCTATGGTTTTACTTGGATTAAAAGAATGGTCAAATGAGTTTGAGTATATAAAATCAACACCATTTATCCACTCATCTTTTGCCTCGTTAAAGTCCCATTGAATGGTATCTTTAAACTCAGTCGCAGTGGGTGATATCTCAGTACCCAATACAGAGACATCGATATTTTGAGATTTAAACCAATTTACAAAATACTCCTGCTCAAGTCCTCTACGACTACCGTGGCATAACCCAAATGTTGGTTTAAGTTTGTTGGAAATCATATAATTAACAATCCCACCAATTATTTTAGCATCTACATAAGAATGTGATTTATATTTTGCCAGATTTCCCATAACCTGTGCGTCTACATACTCATCGTAATTTTTATATTTCCATACTTTCATTATCCTAATCCTTTCCAAGTTGCACCATTACCAGTGTAGTAGTGATTTACTTCGATACTTGGTGTGTATAAATATGATTTTCCTTTTAATAAAATATCAGATGCCCAATATCTATCTTCTTTACCAGATAGGGTTTCATCAAATGGGGTTTCAATCAAATCCTTCTTATTGTAGAAGCAAAATGCATTGTGTAGAAATGGTCTATCTTCAATCGTAGAGTGCATATTTACAACATCACCCTCGGTTGTAAAATGAGACCATATGTACCTCTTTGTAATTTTCTTCCCTCTATATACTGGAGTTTGATTTCCGAATACTGCTGAGTAATACTTTAATTTGTTTTGAACATAATCTAAATCCATTTTTACTATTTGGGAATGCGCGGATAAAACGAGAATAGTTTCATTTGATGTAAGTGTTACACCATAATTTAAACACTTTCCAGGTGTGTAGTCATCAATGATATGAAGATTTACATTACCACGATTATTAAACAACCTAACCACTTCTAACGAGTCATCAGTAGAGTGGTCATCTATTACAAGTATCTCAGCATTTGGAATGTGATTCAACACCGATTGTATTGCAAACCCAATGTAATCACGTTCGTTGTGATTTCTAATAATTACACTAACCATCAAATCTCCCCGTGTAATTGCTTCGTGAATCTGCCTCAGACTCTTGGAATCCATCTCCGTGTGATATGAACATCTGACTTCTGATTTGAATGTAGTCAGTTAAGTCTTTCATTTGATGAGGTAGAATTGCAAACTTGTTATCACGGCCTGGTAAATCATTGTCGGTAGTAAAGTGCTTTTCTACTACAATTGCACCTTCACCAATAGCAACCTTTGCCGACTCGACCCCTTGAATGTGGTCCGAGTATCCAATTGGTAGTCCAAGTGGTTTCAACATATTCATTCTTGGTAAATTTGCCATTGATGGATTACACGGATATGTTGATACACAATGTAGTAGGTAGAAGTCAGAATATCTAACGTGTTTTACGCTATCACCAATTTCTGATAATGTGGATGTCCCAGTTGACATAAATACACTCTTGAAGTTATCATCACAATACTTGATTAACTTGTGGTTACGAGACTCAAAACTTGGAATCTTTACATCTTCTACGCCCAACTCAACAAGTAACTCAGCATCTTTGATACTGAATACACTTGACATAAACTTGATACCAACCTCGTTACAATAGTTGATTAATTCAATATGTCTTTCTCTTGTAAGTTCTGCTTTCTCGTAAATCTCTCTACGACCATCAGTATCCCAAGCACCTGGTTTGAGTCTACTAACTGACCAACTTTGGAACTTCGCGTAAGTTGCTCCACTTTCTTTTGCTGCTAAAATCATCTCTTTGGCAAGTTCCATATCACCACAATGATTCCATCCTATTTCTGCAATTACTTTAATCATTTTTTGTATAAATTCTATTAAACTTAGCCGTTTTATTAACGTACTTAAAATTGTTTTTTATTAGTATGTCGTGTATTTTATTAGTGTTATCAAGTCTAAATCCATCCCGTGACCTATCTGGCATTTCTATTATTAAGGTATTTGTTGATAATACTACATCCAAACCACCATTAATGATGTCAAGTTCAGCTCCTTCTGCGTCTATTTTTATAACATTTGGGAGTATATCGAGTTTGTTGACAAATTCACTTAATGTTTTAACACGACCATCGATGGGACGGTCACCATAATTTTCATCGTAGTTATAACCATATACTTCAATATCATCACTTGAATCTTGAATCGGCATTAAAAATTGCTTTACTTCACTTACATCAGAAAACCCAAATGGGTAAAATTTAGCATTATTTATATTATTATTTTTAATGTTATCATACCATAATTCCTTAACAACCGAAACCATAGGGTCAAACGAGTGTATTTTTGAATTCGGGAATTGTTTTGACAATGCAATTGTATATAACCCCACATTAGTTCCTATGTCAAAAATAATATCAGTTTCGTTTATATAGTTAGACCATACACTTATTTCAAGATATGCCTCTTTTAATCTGGCGTTTTGTGCTATGTATTTATTCATTTTAATTTATCTTTTACTAATTCTAAATCCGATTCATAATGTATATCAGTAGCATCATCTTTGATACACCCAAGTCGTTTACTAACTTGACCTGATTTAAGGTAGTTATATTTGAATATACGAACTGACCCGCTACGTTTGTAAGATGGGTTAACTGTGATTAAATCATCATATTTATTCTCAATCATATAATCAATACATTCATCGAGAGTATGTGACCGATTTGGGTTGTCGGGTTGAAGACATACAACAAGGTCGTATTCCTCATTGATTTCATTGATAATGTGTTCGTATACATCCACTACCTCAACATCACCACATAATTCAATGGGTCTTTTATGGAATCTCACTTCGTGTTGATTACAAATCCCCTCAACAACATCACTTTCAGATGATACAATAACCTCTACATCATATTGACTTGCATTTGCATAATCAACTGAATGTAGAAACATAGGCTTACCATTGAGTTCTCTAATATTTTTATTCTTCAATCGAGTTGAATCTAACTTTGCCGGAATTATTGCTAATATTCTCATAACTTTGTTTGCTTTGGTTTAAAGTTTTTACGCTTATCTTTATCTAACCACATTGGGTGTATTTGCAATGACTCATAGTCCAATGTTAATGTGTTTTTTATTATATCTTGTTGATAATAAAGCCATGCCTTATACGGAAGACTAAAGGCATATTTATCAGAGTCATCTATATTGTTATCAAAAAGTTTAGAATACCCACTATCGTATTCGATATACTTATTATATTGCAACTCATACATAGACTCATCACCTTTAAGGAATATATACTGACTTAGTTTTTTATTTTTTCTTTTTACTGACCTGAGTATATCAGACCAATTCCTATTCATAAATATTACTAAATCATCATCGGTCACTAACTTATGCATTTTATAAGTCAAGGCAGGTGCTTGAAAAACTAATTTGGATTTCTTTTGATTATTAAGTTTTAAAAATTTAGACTCATCACGAATATTGAATGTATTTTCATCTTTATAGGTATATCCCAAGTCTTTAGCAATTACTTTACCGGTGAAAGTAGTACCACTCCGCTGAGTTCCTACAACGACTATATTTCTATAACCCTCTACCAAGCTTTTATTATAATGAACTGATGGGAGATGTACCATATAGTCATCTATTTGATTAATATGCTCTTCCAATTCGGAGTCTGTTAGATATTTTTTGGTTATTTTTTTCATAATTTATCTATACTCCATTTATATGCTTTAGTTTGTCCTTGGATGGTCATACCACCTATATGAGGTGTAAATATACAATTTAATTTTGACATATCCAAATCAAAGAAAGGTGAAACTCCAATGTCTCCAAATTCATCTTCAATTACATCAGCACCATAACCCCACAGCTTACACTCTTTTAATGCACGAATAACATCATATTCATTCACAATCTCACCACGAGATGTATTGACCAAGAACTTCACACCACGAGAAAGTAAATCGTAGTTAATCATATACTTTGTTTCATCCGTAACGTGAACGTGAAGTGATACTGCATCACATACATCAAACAACTCTTCTAATGTATCTACATTAGACTCATCCGAATATGGGTCGTATATAAAAACTTGGGCATCAAATGCTCTACAAAACTTGGCCATCATCTTACCCAATCTACCATACCCAACAATACCAACTTTATAGTCCTTCATTTGCTGACCTACGAATGGTAGGTAGTCCCAACTTTTATCTCTTTTGGTCACATTGTTTGACATTGTGATGTTTCTCATCAAGTCGAGAAGTAACCCAAATGCCAACTCTGAAGTGGATGGTAGGTCATTGATAAGGTCATAATCTTTGGTGAGTGAGTATATTTTGATTCCTTCCTTATTACAATAGTCAACATCAATGTGATTCATACCAGTTGAACAGGTATTGATTAACGATACATTTGTATTGTACAATAGTGAATAATCAATCTTATAGGTTTGTTGGTTTGGGTTACAAAGAATAGTGTCAATATTCTCCTTTATAAGAAGTTCCCGAACTTCGTTTCTATCACCCTCTTCCAACATAAAAACTTCACCCTTTGTTTGAAGTAATTCATATACACCATCGAGATGTCTTATCGGTGTTATTACTGCTATTTTCATTTGAAACTTTTTATTATTTCATCTATAACCTCGGTAGATGTATAATTTATCTCATAGCCAAATGTTTCTCTAGCCTTATTTGTATTTGCAAATCTACGAGTAATCTCTCTATAATTACCAAATGCTTCAGTTTTTGGTTGGAATATAATATTAGATTTAGAATTGGTTTTTTCTATTATTAACTCAGCACACTTCTTTACGGACATTTCTTCATCAGTACCTAAGTTATAAATCTCACCATTCAAGTCATCTATATTATCTACCATAGATACTAATCCATTCACAATATCTAATGCGTGGGACATACTTCGTGTTTGAGACCCATCTCCGTGTATAACTATGTCTTCATTTTTTAGGGCTTTATCTACAAACAGTGGTATATGCCCACCTGACCATCCCCTATTTGACCTGGGTGATGCACATCCAAATATTCTAGCAATTGTTGCGTGTATTCTACCTTCGGATACCATATTAAGCACCATTTGCTCATCGTGTAATTTTGACAATGCATATGAATATCTCTCGACATTAGGTGGCCCAATTGTGATTGGTTCATCTTCAGTAAAAGTATCCGAGTTACCATATATGTCTGAAGTGGATGTGAACACCAATTTGGTGTTTGTCTTACTACAATATTCGAGAATATTATCCATCATCTTAAAATTAACTTTCATAACATCAGATGATGCGATTGTATTTTTAGGTGCTTTTTTATATGCAGCCAAATGACAAATCATATCAACTCCCTCAAATTTATCAAGGCAGTTTGAAGTTGTTAAATCTATGTTATGTAGGGTAAAATTACAATTTTTACTATTACCAAAAGATAAATTATCAATTGCAATTACATCGTGTCCCTTTAAAAGTAAATAGTCGGTTAGGTGACTCCCAATCAGACCTGCAGCACCTGTTATTATTATTCTCATAACTCGTAATTTCTTAATGGCCCATCATTGTTATCGTGCATATAGTATTCATACAATAATGTCCCCTTATACCTTTCAGATATCGATTCAAATGTAATCTTCGCATTTTCATAGTCCCACCCCCATCTTCTTGACCAAGCCTTGAAATTAGAGTATTCCCCAAAATGATATTCTTCACCTCGTTTAGAACCATGTGCTGAATTTTCACTTATTCCATACTTTGACTTGACCTCTTGTTGATTTAGACAAATCAAAGATGGTATGACCAAGAGTGGGTGATTAGACCGGTTTAGTTGCATTGCAACATCTGGAAACCATAGGTGGAATTGATAATCTTCAGTTGGAGTTACAACCGTGTTCCAAATATTAACATTTATACCCACTACCATCCAAGCCGGAAATTCTATGATAAATGGCTTAGACCACTTTTCTTTATTTCTTTTCAAAGATTCTGGGTTGTGGTGTGGACTCATCCACCTTTTAGAATTATCAGATACCGATAAATGTGCTAATCCTATCATCCCAAGTGTAGGTGTACCATCCTTAAATAACTCGTAAGACTTTCCAGTATACTTTCCCGTATCAATTACATTAAACCCAATTGCTCCAAAGTCATCTAATTTTCCATCTGAGATGTAAGTTGATAATTTTTTAAAGAAACCATCGGTGATAGGTTTTACATCGTGTTGCAAACCAATAATGTATTTACAATCAGGTCTATTTTTATTTATAAAATCAATTAAAGTTTGTGTTGCCATTTGTACACCCCTGCCCTTATTTTGTAGGTATACCACACCACTATCTTTACAAATTTGTTTACCCTTTTGTATTTCAGAATCCGTTGATGCATCATCAACATTTATAAACTCAAATCCCTCAAAATCTATTTCAAAAACCTCACCCTTCAACATATCATAGTTGTTGTGAGATGAGGTGTATATAATTATATTTTTATCCATTTCGTATATCTTCTATTAGTTTTATAGTAGGTTCTATATCACTCAACCCATAACCATTACCTAATAAGATTTGTTCATAACTCTTATTGTGTAACTCCGTAAATCCCTCTGAAAATTCTAATTCATCACCATCTACTGTTATACATCTATATGGTTTCCATTCATCCCAAGGTAAATCATTTGCATCAATACTTAAATTGTACTTAACTTCAGCATTTTTCAACTTTATTGTACCACGAGAGTATAAGTCCCCATTTTCAACATCAAAGGATTCTACCTCACCAAACACCCAACTCAACATATCAAAAAAGTGGACACCAATGTTTGATGCGATTCCTCCTGATTTATCGTGGTCGCCTTTCCAAGAGTAGTTATACCAAGTACCTCTTGGTGTGATATAGTCTAAAACAACATTATGAACTTTATTTGTGTTTTTAAACTTTTCTCTTAAAGCTATAATCGAATCGTGATATCTAAGTTGGAGAATAGTGTTTACTCTATTACCAGTTTCATTCTCCAAACTTCTCAATGAATTAAGGTGTTCGAGTTTAAGTACCAATGGTTTTTCACAAATAACATCACATCCGTTTCTAAGAGATAACCTCATATGTGCATCGTGTAAGTAGTTTGGGGAACATATTGAAACATAGTCAAACTCACCACGATGTCTAAACAAATGTCGGTCAAATCGCTCTGCTTCTTTGAAATAAGACGAGTTTGGGAAGTATTTGTCTATGTACCCAACACCATCATATGGGTCAAGAATTGCTGATAAATTATTACCAGTATGTTTTATGGCTTCAACGTGCCGCGGTGCGATATATCCAGCTGCTCCTATTAATGCAAAGTTCTTCATCAAATCTCATCATTTTTATTCTGCGAATTCAATCTCAACAATTCAAATCGAGCCATCATTGCAATTTCAACTTTGTGAGGCATACGCCGTGTAGCACTGTAATTAGCATTACTCAAGGAAGTATTCTCTGACAAACCCCTCTCTATCAAATCAATCGAATCGACCAAGAGCTTCACTTCTAATTCATATAATCGATTAGCAACCGAGTGAAAAGTATCTGTAAAATCTACACCTATCAGTTCCTGATATATTAATGTTCCTTCATCAGCTGTATCGGTAACAAAGTGAACAGTCGCACCCAGAGGCATACCCTTATAAACAGCCCATTTGAAAGCATCGAGACCCTTTGAAAACGGCAAGTAACCCGGGTGACTGTTGATTATTTTGTGGTTTAAAACCAGCTCATCAGGCAACAATCCAGCTCCTGTGATTAGAATGAAATCAAAACATTTGTCGTTAAAGTAACTACTCAATTCCTCGACTTTCATTTTTTCATACGCTATCGATAAATTTTTACACAAAATGTCAAGTTGAATATCTTCACAATTTGATGGTCTGTGCGAGAACAATGGCTTAAAGTTTTTTCGTTCTTCCCAGGGAAGGGCGATTATAGTCAGATTACTGTATCCACGAATTAATAACTTAGCTATTGTATCCTGAGTTTTCCTATGTGCCTTGTCGTAAGTTATTACTGCAATGCTAATTTGTTTGTTTTTCATAATTTAAAATAAATTCTACCGCCCTCTTCGATGCGTTACCATCCCACTCAGTTGGTGTTTGTGTTGATATATCTATTGAAAACGAAGATTCATCCAAATCACCCAACCCAATTAACGTATTACCATAATCTAATGTAATAAGATGTTCAGTAGAGGGTCTAAGGGTAAGAAGTGGTTTTGACAAAACACCACACTCACATTGAACGCCACCTGAATCGGATATTACACCAGAACTTCCCTTAATATACGAAATAAACTCCACATATCCAAGTGGATTTTTAAATATAATATTTTTGTAGTCCTTGATGACATTCTTTTTTAATCGTGGATGTGCTGGTATAATTACAGGTAATGAGAACTCTTCAAACTTAGATAATATTGAATCTAAAACTAATGGGTCATCAACGTTAAATGGTCTATGAAAAGTTGCTAGATAGTAATCGAACTGTGTACCATCCACATCATCGAATGCCAACCCATACATACTATCAATTGCAGTATTACCTGCCACATAAATTGATTTTTCATCAAATCCACTCTTAATTAGATTTTCATATGCAGATTGTTCAGTACATATCAATATATCACTAATTGTATCTATAATTTTACGATTCACTTCTTCCGGCATCGTGTTATCGTAACTTCTACATCCAGATTCAATATGGACTATTGGTATATTTAATTTAGATGCCGCGAGTGCTCCTGCCATTGACGAATTAACATCACCATACACCACAACATAGTCCACATCCAAATCTACCAACTCACTTTCTATGGAAATCATTGCGTCTGCGGTTTGTTTTGCGTGTGTTGATGAACCCACTCCTAAGTGAATGTCTGGAGTTGGAATATGTAATTGTTCAAAAAATATTTCAGACATTTTGTAATCATAGTGTTGATTAGTATGTATGATTATATTTTCGTGCCCTTTATTCTCAAACTCACGAATGATTGGAGATGCTTTTATAAAATTAGGTCTTGCCGCTAGAATATGTACTATTTTCATAACATTTCTTTTAATTTAGATACTACAACCTCCGTTGAACCAAAAGTTTTACCTGCTTTTATGGACCGAGAAATCCATTCAGAATTATCTTGAGTCGATAATAAATATGTATTATCAATGTTATTAACATCAAAAACACCATCATAATCATAAAACCCACCAATTTGACCTGAATTTCTGATTATCATAGTAGGTATACCTAACTGAATAGGTTTAAATGCAAGAGTCGATGGTGACGAAATAACACACTTACTCTCAGCAATTAATTTATTATCATCCTCAATATCAACAATAATTTCGTAGTCCAAATCAGATGGTAGTATACTTCGAAGATACATAAGATTTTTCTTATAACCACCCTCATCTGCTCTACTCTTGAGTTTTATTACAACTGGTAGATTAACCTTTTGTTGGAGTTCAATAAGATTTAGTTTTTTGAACAACTTTTCATCAAAATTTACCTTGAATGGGGATGGTCTATTACCTAAAAAGTTAACTATGACTAAGATATGTTTTTTCTCCAAGTTAAGATATTTAGATAAACCATCATTAGATGGGAT
>Ga0115572_10003226_pt1 | contig 12909 bp, 12 predicted proteins | sample COGITO_mtgs_1206_FD_88681 | JGI IMG/M metagenome (GOLD analysis project Ga0115572, IMG submission 88681) | Pelagic marine microbial communities from North Sea - COGITO_mtgs_120607 | ecosystem: Environmental > Aquatic > Marine > Epipelagic | place: Germany:Helgoland, sampling site Kabeltonne... | reverse complement strand
GCGCGCGGGCTCGGCCGCGGGGGGGGGCCGCATCGGGGTCTCGGAGCCCGTCGGGTTCGTGTTGATGCGCGCGAAATCGGAGAAATCCTCCCAGTGCGCCACGAACTCGTCGAGATACGACGCGTAGGTGCGGCACCAACCGCTCACCTCCATGCTGGTCTCGTCCTTCCACGCGCGAATGGAAAAGAGGCATTTGAGGGTGGAGTCGGTGTTCCGGTCCTCCACGACCCACTTGTGCATCTTCATGATCTGCGTGCGGAACTCCTCGCCGCTGTCCAGTAAGAGGCGATGCAGTAAGACGTGCGTCTTGAGCATCTGCGTCACTCGCTTGCAGTCGGTGACTTGGTGGTTGAGATAGTTGACCAGAAACGTGACATCCGCGACGGATGCCCCAGAGCGGACGACTTCCAACAGATGCTGCACGTGTTTCTCCTTGGGGGCGACGAGGTCATCGTTGGTCGCCTTCTCGACCGCGACGGCGATGTGCTGTTGTGGTGGTGGACGGGATTGGGACGGAAAGGTCAGCGAAGGGTGGTTAGGATTTTGGGGCGATTTCGCCGGGATTTCACGGGATTTCACGAGGGGCGCGGGGCTTTGCCGGGCGAATCGTGCGGGTCTCCCCGGACGAACGCGCGAATCGCGGGCCACTCGGGGGATATTCGCGACGCATTCCACCGATCTAGATCCCCGCCGGAACGACGGGCGCGACCCGACTGGGCAATTGCGCGCACGTTCGACCCCGCGCCTCCCTCGGCGGTTCAAAAAACCCAGTGCTGAGACGGTTGAAATGCGGGAGGTTGGGGGGCGCACCTTGAACTCCTTCGGGGCGGTCTGGGCGACGTACGCAGCCTGGTGTGAGAGGTGGTGGGTGAGGTATCAGCGCGTGCGTCTGGAGTCTTTCGTGAGGGTTCCACGAACGGGGGCGGCGCGTACCTTGGCGTGGCTCAGGACACTCGTCGTGTTCTCGCCCTTCGCGTACTTGGAGAGCTTCGCCAATGTCGAGGACATGGCGCTCGACGCTGACCTTTACTTACGCCCTGGTTTGGCCACCTGGGGGAGGGAAAAGACGACTTCGGCCGAAGCCTCGGACGCGAACCGGTTTTGCGCGGCTCCGCGAGGGACGCGCGCGCCAATGCGAGCGAGGGTCGAACCCTCAAGCCTCATTGATAGGACGGGCTTCTAGACCTGAAAAGTATGACATCCAAATTAGGAACGTTCTCTGTCTGTTTGCCTGTACACGGTTCGAGAACCAGGTAATAACGCTATTCGAGGGTGTCTGCTGGAGGATCGCCCGAGAAGATTTTTATCAGCCTCGATCGAGCGCCCGTGAGGTAGCCCCCCGGCGAGCACTGTGTGGGTGCGCTCCAGTAAGGAGGCACGAGCTTACAGCCAAACTCCGAACGCCATGGTGTTCGAAGCCTTCTACAAGACGTTCATGTCGGTGAGTTCACGCGCGAATTTGGTCCCACGTTTGCCCCCGCGTCCCGCGCGAGGACACGCGCACACCCGCTTCCCCCCCCCGCGGTCATCATGCTGATGACTCTCGAACGATCACCTGACCTCGACCCCCCTTCCTCTCCTCCGCCGCAGCGCTCCAGCGTCTACGTGGGTGTCGTCATCGCGGGTGCTCTCGTCGGCGAGAAGGTACGTGTCGCGGAAGAGCCGCGCCCTCGAACCCTCCGAGAAGTCTTATGCGAGAGCGATCGATTCCGTTCGGGCGCGCGCCCCATGGATTTAGGGCTTTTTTTCAGTCACCCACCCATCCGACTCACACCGGATGACTCACGCGCTAACCCTCCCCCTCTCTCGTTCCCACAGGTCGTGAACAACGGTTTCGACACGCTCTGGGAGTCCCGCAACAAGGGCAAGCTGTACAAGCACATCGTGGGCAACTTCCCCGAACTGGAGGAGGAGTAACTCAACGGCGCCTTTGTCTCGCGAGAGATCGGATCCGGACTAGCCTCGCCCGCCTCAATGTACTCTGTAATCTCATTTGTTCAAGCCACACGATGTTCAAGTCACACGTTCGATGTACACTACAAACTACGATCCACACGTCAGGTCACACCTCGGCCGCGGCGGAGGTGATCTTCGCTCCGGCGTCCGCGTCGGCGACTGAATCCGCCGCATCTGCCGCGGCTTTGTGTCCGGGCCTAGGATCCACTCCACTCTCCCCGACGGCGACGATCGCCGCTCGGAACATGGGCGGACCCACGAGCTGGTTCACCACGATCGTCGCCACCATCAACGCGCCGAACTCGTCCCCCCACTGCGGGAACCTGCGCGCCGCGGTTCGCACCAAACCCAACGCCACGCCAGCCTGTGATAGAAAACACGTCGTCAGTCCTCTAATTGCCCATACAAATATACCTTCGAAGGTACCTCCGAAGGTAAAAAATAGACTCACCTGCGTCACGTAGCCCATCCAAGCCACCTTTTTGTGGCTCTCCGGCGCGCCTATGGCGTCGCACCCGACCCTCGCCGCGTGGTACAGCGCCACAAGCCTGGCGCCCACGATCGTGCAGGCCACCACGGACGATTTGTACACGGAGGTGAGGTGAACCGCACACCCGGCTGACGTGAAGAAGACGACGTTGACGAATGGCATTGCGGATCGGAGCACGCTCTCCAGCCGCTCCCTCTCTTCCTCCCCGGTGCCGTGCTGCCTGTTCGCCGCGAGTGCACCGGCGACGACGCACAGTAACAGCGGCTCGAGTCCCAGCGACTTGGCCGCCCAGAACGACGACGCGGAGAGCGCCAGGGAGTTGACGCATCGAACCGCTCGAGCCAAGTTGGGCCGGGTACTCATCGTTCGCGTCCGCGGGGGTTTGAGGAGCTGCCCGAGCGCGATTCCCGCCATGACCCCGAGCCCCACGGACGTCACGACGCTGAACACCGGGTGCATGAACGCCACGAGCGCGCCCGTCGCCGTCAAAGATTGAGCGGATTGGGCTCCTCCGTCCGCCGAAAAATCCAGCCCCGCCGCCGCGACGAGCTCCAGGTTCACCGCGAACATAACCACCACCAGCACGTCCTTCACCACCGTGACCGACATCACGAGCGAACAGAACGGCCCTTTCCCTTCCATCTCCCTCAACACCGCGATCGCCGACGCGGGCGACCTCGCCACCCCAAGCGTCGCCGCCAGCGACGCCACCGCGACGAGATGCGCGGTGGACGCACCGGGTCCGATGAACTCCACCCCTCGCCCGACGAACATGAACGTGACGAACACGAACACCCACGAGAACACCGTGATGCTGGCGGTCATCACGAGCGTGGGTTTTGGTGAGCGTCGCAGGTCCGCGAGGTGCAGTTCGCTACCCGCGGCGACTCCGATGAGCGCGAGGCAGAGGTTATCGAGCCCCGCGAGCCCGCGCGTGGCGTCTACGCTGAGGACGCCGAGGACGTGCGAGCCGCACATGACGCCGGTGACGAGGTAGCCGCTGATGCGAGGGAGCCTGGCCTTGGCGAACATCTTGCCGACGTAGTACGCGAGGACCAGCACGAACGGTGTGCGGGTGAGAATCTCCACGATGTGAGGGCCCAGCGCGCGCGTGGGGTCGTGGTACCAGTGCGTCGTCGTGTCGATGGAAGGGATATCGGTGGCGGTGGACGCCGCGCCTGAGGCCGCATCGTCCAGTACCGTCGTCACCCCGGACTCGTCCATTTTCCTCCCTGAGAAACCTCCCGCGCCCCGGACTCTGTTGTTGCCCAGAAGACAGAGCAGACATTCGGGTGCCGAGAAAGAACGAGCAAGTCGCGGCTTTCAAACTGCCGCCCGATTCTCATTTCTTGACAGTTTTTTTAGTCAGCCACATTTCGCGTTTATATGGCGCATTTAACTCGTCAATGACTCGTCGAACCGTCTGAACCAATCATTGAGCAACGTGGCTCTTTCATTTCGCTTTTCTGAGGCCACAGTCCGTTTTGCGGCCAAACCGTTGAAGCATGGTCTGTTTGTCTCCAGGAGCGGCGAAAAGGCGCCTCCATCGGTAAAGGAGTCGAACGCGCTTTGCGGCCGCCACTACACGCGACACACACGCACGCAGTCCACACACTCGTGATACCAACGATGTCCGCCATCGCCGGTTCCGTCTCCCTCTCCGCCGCCAAGGCGCGCGGCCTCGGCTTCAAGCAGTCCGCTCCCATGGGCTCCCGGGTGGCCGCTGCCGTGCCCGCCCAGCCCAGGGCTCGCACCGAGCGCGGCGCGCTCAAGGTTGTCGCGGGCAACGACTACGAGGGCGGCCTCTTCGCGCCCATCGTCGTCGTCGCGCGCAACGTCATCGGGGTGAAGCGTTTCAACCAGATCCGCGGCAAGGCCATCGCCCTCCACTCCCAGGTGCGCGCCCGACCCACGGACGTCGACGCAACGTTCCGCAACTTGGATAACATCTTAGCTGTCACGTTTTAGATCCCCCCCCCTTTGGGCACGCGCCGGCGCGTGCCCGACACCCGCCCCGCGTCGACCCGCCCGCCTCCTCGAACCGCGGACCGATCGTGACGAACCACGCTGACCCATCTCCACCACGTATCGCAGGTCATCACCGACTTCTGCAAGGAGATCGGCGCCGACGGCAAGGTTCGCCAGAACCTCATCCGCACCGCCAAGCAGAACGGCGGCAAGCTCGGCTTCCTCGCGTAAATTTGCCCGGTCGGGAACTCTATTCTTTGCCTGCGTACATAGCTTTTAAATAGTCTTGGGAATCGGGGATGGGGCGATACGCACGAACGGTCGTACGGGGCGGGTACGACGCGCGGCCGAGGGGCCACGTTCGGCGACACGCGCGCGGGGTACGGGCCCGAGTAAGGGGCAGCCTCGCTCATGAAATACACATTCAAAGCGTGAAACTAATGTACTTCCTCGCCTCCAGTCGTCGACAGCGCGCTCGACCACCCGCGTCTACACACTTTTTCGTGCCATCACGCCTCTCCGGACTCGAACGCCTCCCAGAACTCGCCGCTCTCGCCGCCCTCCGCCTCGACCGTCACGCGCGCGCCGCCCTCGATCGCCAGCCTCGCAGCAGCCTCTTCCCCGATGCGCCCGCCCGAGACAAACTTGTCCGACCCGTCCAGAACAACCCCGGAGCCGATCCAGACAAACACGTTCCGGCCTTTTCGCAGCAAAAGCACCCCGGACGAGACCAAGTCGTCGCCGTCGTACATGTCGTACTCCACCAAACTGGGCCACTCGTGCAGAGTCGGCCGTCCGGATGAATCGGTACGCTCGGTGTCCATCGGCTCCGACTCGGATCGACCCGAGTCGTGATCCCCGCCGTTCGTCCCTTGATCCCCGCGGCTCGTCCCGGCCCCGCCGACCCCCCGGGCGTCCAACCCGAGCCCACCGATCCCGAGCGACGGGCTCGTCGTGTCGTCACGCGACGGAGGTAGCGAGAGGGAACGCGCCAGGTTCCCGGCGACTGTTCCGGGGCTCTCCGGTGAATGCGGTTGTCCAGACGACGTTCCCGTACCCGTCGCGGGTTCCTTCAGGGACCACCCTTTAGTGAGCGTCGGGTTACCCGCGAGGCCACGGCCCGCGCCACCCGCCTTGGTCAGCGCCCTGGCCCACTCGGGCGCCGGGACGGCGGCGCCGCTGTTCGCGGCGATCTCCGATCGTTCACCCTTTGCGTACATCGCAAAGTCGTCGTCGAGTTCCGCTATCCTTTGGACCGCCCATCCGTTCACACCGTCCCGCGTCGCCCCCGCGTCCAAACCCAAGGCCTCGAGTACCTCCGCGGGTTCCTCCCCGCCCGCGACGGTCGCCACCCGCGAGTCCGCGGGCCCCAAGCCGTCGTATTTGAACAGCTGTCGCGCGAACCGTTCCGCGACGGATTTATACTCGTTCGACGCCAGCGAGTTTCCCACCCAGACGAACGCCCTGCGCGCTGACGTGGCGAGCACGTACGCGCCCCTCGCGTCGAGCTGCGATGTATCGCAGCTGATGCACGGCTTGGCGACCAGGTAGGTCGGGTCGTGTTCGCTGTGTGGCGCCACTCGGTAGAGCCTGTGCGGCGGCGCCTCGGTTTCCGTCTCCGCGCCGACGCGCTTGACCCACTGAAGCATCTGGCACGTGAACCCCATGTTCGGGTTGGCGATGCCGCGCCGTTCCTTCACCGCCGCGAACGTGTCCTCGTACGTACCGCCGTCCCTCCACATGAGGTACGAGATGACCACCGAGCAGGACCTGGACACCCCTTGCGAGCAGTGCACGAGGACCCGCCCGTTCGACGTCACCGCCGCCTCCTCGATGAAGTCGAAGCAGTCGTACAGGACTGGGGAGATGTCCTCGTCCGGGGTGTCCTGCAGCCACATCGTCTTGTACACCAAGTCGGGCTCGAAGTAGTTCGGTATGACGAACCCGACGCAGTTGATGACGTGGGTGATGCCGTGTTCGTCGAGTGTGGCTCGATTCTTGGCGACTCCTTCGCCCGAGACGTAGATGCCCGGTACAATCTCCGTGCAGTGCTTCTCGAAGTGCGCGAACTTCTCCCTGCGAATCTGAAGCTCTGATTTGTCTGATTCGTCGTCCTCCTTGGCCCTGTCTCGCAGTGCGCTGAGGTTGAGACCCACCGGTCTGTGGTCGCTGAGCGACATTCTCGGCATGGTGCCCGGGGCGACCGCGTCCGGGTGAGAGGGCTCCGCGCTGCGGCTCGATGGGGCGTCCCCTCCGCCGCCGAGGTTCAGCCCCAGCCCCGGGGGCTTGCGCGCGGTCAGCGGCGTCGCCGCGGAGACGCTCGAGCCCGCGGTACCCCCGAGACCCAGGCTGGGCAACGCCGGCGCCGCGCCCCCGGTTTGTCTCTGCCCAAAATCCCCCGCGTCCGCTCCGCTCCCTCCTCGGCTAACCGGCGGGTCGTCCGCGTCGGAGTCGCTGCCGAGCGAGAATCCGTCGCTATCGACCCGCTTATCCGTGTCCATGTCACCATCGCCCATCTTTCCCCGTCACGCGACGTGCGCGCGAGGGGAATGCGGGCTCGGTGTGCCGCGGTGTTTTGGTACTTTTTCAGGAACCGGCGCGGAAAGTTGACGACGAAAATTGCATCGGGGATTGAAAACGCCGGCCGACGCGCTGTGTCTTCCGTCACACTCGAGCTACATCTACGCACACACACGCGTCACACACACACCGCGCACACGCGCTCACACCATTCACCCGAACGTCCGGTCCGCGGGATCGTAAATTTCACTGAGCAGCTGCTTCACGAACGCCGGCACCTGCCCGCCCACGTCGGTGAGCACCAGCGTGACGAGCTCGGGGCCGACGTAGTCGTACGCCGGGTTCGCGACGCTTAAACTCGCCACGTCACCGTCCACGTCACCTTCGTTCCCCCCGTCATCTCGCCCGCCACCCACGCCGCAGTCCGCGAGCGCGGTGTAGTCGATGACGTCCGCGGGGGACAGCAAGTCGTCGGTGTCGAAAGCCTCGTCGCCCGGCCCGAGCGGCGACAGCTCGTGAAGACCCGCCAAGAAGACAACCGGGACGCTGTGCGCCTTAGCCGCGAGCGCCACCGTGTGATGACCCGCGGGCGCGAGGATCCCCCCGTTGGCGAAGACGCCGCACGCGCTCAGCACCACCAGGTTGGCGCGGGACATCATGGCGAACACCGACGCGTCCGCCACCGCGGTCGTCTCCACCCCTTTCTCCGCCAACGCTCGCGCCATCTGATGGCCCGTCAGTCCCGGCGCGCCCTCCGCGACGATGCACTGAAACTTGCGCTTCCTGTTAGCCTCCCGTAAGAACGCCTCGACGATGTCGCTGCCACCGCTGGTGAGCACGACGGAGGATGGGGAGACGTGCTCCAGTGCGTGCTGGACGATGTGCGCGTTGACGGACTCGAGCTCGTCGATGAGCTCGCCGATGACTTCGATGACTTCCGCTTTGAACGCCCTCATGGCTCCGCCGCGGACGGAGTTGTCCTCGTCGTCGCTGCCGTCGCTGGCGTCCATGGCGTCGCTCGCGGCGTTACCGGCCTTCCCCCCGTCGCCCGCGGCCTCCTCGCGAATGATGTGCAGGACCCTCCGGCACATGTTGCCCACGACCAGCTCTGTCGACGGATGGGAAAGGTTGGGAAATAGGGTTCAGGGTTCATTTGTTTTTTTGAAGCGAGTTGGACGGGCCGGTGGGTTCGGTGGGAGGATGTGCGGTTCGTGGGTCGGGACGCACCGAGCGGCCTGGCCTCCACCAGTTTCTTGCTGACGGCCCTGACGCCCTCGATGATCCCCTCCGCCGTGGGCGCCTGCTGCGCCGCCACGGCGTGGATCAGCACCTCGGTGGTGTGCCTCGCCAGCGCCAGCGAGCTGCCCCCGAGCCGCTTGCGCTTGAGCTTCGTGACGAAGTCGTCGAGCGCGGCGTGGATGCTCGCCTCGCGGCCTTTCTGTCCGTGACGCCCCATCGGTCGGTTTATCCGACCCTCCCGGGTGTACACGCGCGCCTGCGTTCTGCGTTGTGTCCAAACAACTGAGATCGGCGAATGCGAAACGGGCAAACAGGGAATAGCGTCGTCTGGGCACACTAAATACAAGCTCAGCCTTGAAAGTTTTGCGTATTTGCAAATCTCGCTTTTGGCCAATCATTGGGCATTTCTTATCGGATAGATTCGAGACTCGCACATCACAATCGCCGGCACTTACACACGCAGCCCATGGCTTCCATCGTCGCCCTTCGCGCCCCCGTCGCCCTTCGCGCGCCGGCCGCCGCCAAGCAGCAGCAGCGCACGCGCGTCGCCGCGAAGGTAACCGCGTCCGGCAAGCCCTCCGTCAACGCACCCGAGGGAGTTGTCAAATCGACCATCAGATCCTCCCCCGAGCAGCTCGTGATGGCGTCCGCGGCGACCTTCCTGGCGTCCGCGCCCGCGGCGTTCGCCTCCAACCCGGTGGCGCAGCTCGCCGAGGGTGACGATCTCATCCCCACCGTCGCCATCTTCGCCTCCCTCGCGGCGATCCTCTGGTCCTCCCAGGGCGCCATCAAGGGCATCATGGCGGTGCTCGTCGGCGGCGAGGAGGCCACCGCGTCTCACATCCTCGTCAAGGATCCGTCCCTGGCGCAGTCGCTGCTGGAGAGGCTGCAGGACGGTCCGCAGGATAACCTCGAGGATAGGTTCGCGCGTGAGGCTGGCAACTACAGCGAGTGCCCGTCCAAGAGCAAAGGCGGGAGCCTGGGCACGTTCAAGCCCGGGCAGATGGTGAAAGAGTTCAACGAAGCAGTCTTCAACGGGCCGGTGGGCCAGATCCAAGGGCCGGTGAAGACGCAGTTCGGTTACCACCTCATCCTGGTGACTGATAGGGTCGAGCCGGAGAAGTGATGCGCTTGTGAGTGAGGGTATAGAGTGCGAGTGCCGTAGCGGCGAGTAATGTAACACAACCGTGATGATCTGTGAGAGAATGGTTTGGATCGGCCGAATCCGATCTCCGTTTTGCTGACCTGTCCGAAAAACGTCGTTGAAAAAAGGCAAACGGAAGGAAAGGTGATCACCCGGTTGGAGCACCTCTCGGTTCACAGCGTTGGAGCACCGGCCCACGCGCCCGTTGGATCGGAGCGCACTCGTTTGAACACCCACGCCCGTCGCCCGCATCCGCCGCGCGCACCTAACACCCAACATGGCCGTCACCCGAGCGAAGGACTCGGAGATCAAAGCGGCGTTCCAAAAGTTCGACAAGGACAACAGCGGTTCGCTGGAGATCGGCGAGCTCTACGATGTCTTGAGGGAGATCGGCCTGGAGATCACCAAGGAGCACTTCGACGGGTACTCCCAGATCATGATGGACGACTTCGACACCGATAAGTCCGGCGCCCTCGACTACGACGAGTTCACCAGGTTCTACGAGCAGGTGCTCGTCAACGAGTCCGGCAAGGGCCAGTACAAGGAGATGCTGGAGCTCAAGGAGGAGGGCAACACGTTCTTCCGCTCGGGCGACTACCTCAAGGCGGCCGCGACGTACACCAAGGCGATCAAGGCTGCCGCCGATCACGGCATCGAGAAGTGAGTCCCAAACACCGATGACGCGCGTTCCGAACCCCATTCCCGCCCACACCCGCCCACCACCGCCCCGTCCCGAACGCGTGAAATATCTCTCCAACTAACCCGACGTTGTTATCTTTTCACCCCAGCGACGCGAAGCTGGCGCCCATCTACTCCAACCGCTCCGCCTCCTTCCTCAAGCTGAGCAAGGTGACTCAGGCGCTGACGGACGCGGAGAAGTGCGTCGAGCTCAAACCCGATTGGGACAAGGCGCACTTCCGCAAGGCTGCCGCGCTCGAGGCGTCCGAGAAGGACGCCGAGGCTCTGATCGCACTCGAGGTGAGAAAAAACCCAAGGGCTGGACTCGCGGGACACAAACTTTGTCGCATTCGCACACCGCGCCTCTCCCCACGCACCACTGACAACCGCGTCCCCCAACGCATAAACTCAACAGGAATCCCTCAAGCTCGCGGGCGCCGACCAGGTCCCGATCGTCGAGCAGAAGATCCGACTCGTCAAGCAGCGCATCCACCGCCACGAGCGCGAGATGCACAAGAACGAAAAACGCGACGGGCACAAGAGCGGAAGCAAACCCCCGTCCCCGGAATCAAAATCCCCGGCGCCCGAGAAGACCGACGAGGAGATCGCGGCGGAGAAGACCGCCGCGGACAAGGCGGCTGCGGAGAAGGAGAAGCAACGCGCCGCGAACGAGGCTCGCGCGAAGAAGGAGAAGGTGGAGGCGGATGCCAAGGCGGCTAAGCTCGCCGCGGAGGGCGCCGAGCGCGCCGCCAAGGCTGAGGCGGACGCCAAGGCTAAGACCGCGGCCGATGCCAAGGCTGCGGCCGAGGCTGAGAAGGCTGCCGCGGCCAAGGCTGCGGCCGACGCCAAGGCTGCCGAGAAGGCCAAGGCTGACGCCCAGAAGGCGGCCAAGGCTGACGCGGACGCCGCGGCCAAGGCTAAGAAGGACGCCGAGCTCAAGGCGAAGAAGGATGCCGAGGCCAAGGCCAAGGCGGCGAAGGATGCCGAGGCCAAGGCCAAGAAGGAGGCTGAGGCGAAGGCTAAGGCGGCGGCGGCGGCTGAGGAGAAGGCTGTGAAGGACGCCGAGGCTGCCCGGGCGAAGAAGGCCAAGGCGGCGGCCGCGGCCAAGGGCGGCGCGACGTCGGAGGCGCCGCCGACCGGTCCCTCGCTCATCGTCATTGGCATCGGGTTCGTCCTGACCGTCACGGTCTTCGCGGTTGTGTTCGGCGGTAAGAAGACCGCCAAGGCTGTGGCCAAGTCGGGCAGAGGGAAGAAGTGAGAGAGTTGCGGCGCAGAGAAGTCACCCCCTGAATTAATATTTTTAAAAATGCGGAATTTCAAACTCGTCGCCGTTGTTGCTTCTCACACAGCTGTGCGCGCCCCAAACGCACGCAGCCGCCGCATTTCCTTCATCCACCCGAACTACCGGTGCGTACCCTCACCTAGATCCCCGATACCCCAATACTCCCCCGCGCATCCCGCTCGATATCGACGCGCGCGCGTGACCGCCCCGCTCGCTCTCTTCAAAAGGCGCCCCCGACGTCTTTTCCCCCTTTTTCGCGTGCAGGCGCGTATCGCCTTCTCTCGCCATCCACGTACAAGTATCCGCGATCATGGACCCCAGTTACATCATCGAGAAGCCGAAGGAGGGCGTCAAGGGCAAGTGCCTCGTGTGCAAGCTTCTCTTTCCTGATGATGAGATTCGCCTGGGGTACAGAGAGACCGACGCCACTATCCAGAAGGGCCCGTGGAAGTGGAACCACATCACCTGCGTTCCCATCGACAGGTGGGACACCGCCGAGGAAGTCTACGGCGACGTCACCGAGATCCCCGGCGTCGCCGCCACCGAAGGCGCGGCGGCACGCGTCGGCATGGCGCACTCCAACGCTCGCGCTTCCGCCGATCACCACGCCAAGAAGACCGCCGACGAGACCATCGCTCAGCACGCCGCGAAAGAAGAGGAAGCTAGCCGGAAACAGGCCGAGAAGGCCAAGGCCAAGGCCGACAAGGCTGCCGCGAAGAACGCCGAGAAGGCTTCAAAGGCTGCCGCGAAGGAGGCCGAGAAGGCTGCCAAGACCGCCGGCGACGGTGCGGCCAAGACCCTCGACTTCGGGACCCTCGACGATTTCGAACCCGCCGACTCCCGCATCAAGGGAAAGTGCATCGTGGTAATCGGATCGATCGCCGACAGGATCAAGACCGACGTCAAGGCGGCCATCACCGCCGCGGGCGGCCACTTCAGGGGCAACATCTCCAAATTGACCGAGTTCATCGTGCTCGGATCGTGCAAGGAGGACCAGCTCGAGAAGGCGGAGGCGAGCGCCGAGGAGAAGGGCATCGAGACCATGACGGGCGAAGAGCTCGTCAAGGAATTCGAAGCCGCGGGCGTGGCGCACGTGAGGGCGGTCCAGACCGCCGTGAGGACGCTCGAGGTCGAGGAAGACGCGGGCGTCACTCGCGGTGGTAAGAAGAGGCGGACGTCCCTCGCCGCGGCGTGAGGCGCACAGCTGTGCTGCGCGCCCCCCGCGGGAAGTGAGAGCCACGGACGGTACGGAACGACGGAGGCGGAGATGACGACGGGAGTGTGTCGGGACTCGAGACGATGAAACGCGAGGAGGACCATGGTTTTGTGGTGATGTGGCATAGCGTAAACTACGATGTAACCACGAACGCAAGCTTACGAACGCCGCTGTAAATAAAATGCTCACTTGTTCAAATTCAAACCGCTCTTTCCTGTCGTTGCTTTTCACACAGCTGTGCGCGCCCCGAACGCACGCAGACCCTACATTCCCTTCATCCATGTCATCTTCATCCGAACCACTGGTGCGCACCCTCCCATCAGATCCGATACTCCCCCGCGCGTCTCGCCTCGTATCGACACGCGCGCCCCTCTCGCGCCCGCTTTTTGCTGAACGTTCCCGTTCCCCCCGCTTTC
>Ga0115572_10003222_pt1 | contig 12918 bp, 10 predicted proteins | sample COGITO_mtgs_1206_FD_88681 | JGI IMG/M metagenome (GOLD analysis project Ga0115572, IMG submission 88681) | Pelagic marine microbial communities from North Sea - COGITO_mtgs_120607 | ecosystem: Environmental > Aquatic > Marine > Epipelagic | place: Germany:Helgoland, sampling site Kabeltonne... | reverse complement strand
TGGCGGTGACCGTTATTCCGATGGCGTCGTTGATCATCCTGGCGACTCCCTTCATTAATCCCGATACGCGATGGTGGTACCTGGCGCGCCCCTGGCTCCGCGGTGCGGTGGCAGCGGCGCGCTTAGTAGGTGGTGTTCAGTACGAAGTGGAGGGTGAGCATCATCTTCCTACGAAGGCCGATAACACCCGGATTATTCTGTGTCCCAAGCATCAGTCAACTTGGGAAACCTTTTTCTTCGCGAGTCGAATGCCGCATCCGCTCGCTTATGTCTTCAAGCGGGAACTTTTGCTCATTCCCTTTTTCGGATGGGCGATGGCATGTTTGAACATGATTCATATTGATCGCTCTGCACGCGGCGGTGCCTGGAATAAAGTCGCACTAATGGGTGAGCAACTGATGGATCGTGGCAAGTGGGTCATCATGTTTCCTGAAGGCACGCGCTCAGAGCGAGGTAAGCAAGGGACCTATAAAACGGGTGCTGCACGGCTGGCAGTAGCGACTGGCGCGAGTATCGTCCCGATTGCCGTGGCGTCAGCCCGCTGCTGGCCGCGTAAAAGCTTCACATTTTTCCCAGGAACAATAAAAGTGTCACTGGGCGCGCCAGTCGCGCCTGATCCTGCAGAGAGTCCTGGGGAGTTGATGGCGAAGGTGGAGCGATGGATTGAGCAAGAAATGCGACGGATTGACCCCGAGGCTTATCCAGAGATCGAGCGACCTGTTGACCCGGCAAAGCAGGAGGCAGCGATCCAAGCCTCATTAGACAGGCGTGCCGATGCCGCTCGCGGTTCCCACGGTGCTGCGGAGGAGTCGGGAGAATAAGGTCTTCGTAGGAGAGGGTAAAAACGTCGCTGATGAGGCAGAGTCTGTTTACACTAACACTACATGACAAGAGAGCGGGTGATAGATGGGTTTCTATAACGACAAAATTGTCCCCAGATTGGTAACCTGTGCTTGCGGCACAAAGCCGATTCTTAAGCAGCGAGAAAAGGTGGTGCCCCAGGCGCAGGGTAATGTGCTCGAAATTGGCGTCGGGGCTGGCCACAATCTGCCTTACTATGATTCGCAGCGTGTCCAGTCTATCGTGGGGATAGATCCCTGCCAGACGAGTTGGCGACTCGCTGCGTCTAGGGCGGCCCAGGTTGGTGTGCCGCTGGAGTTTGTTGAGGGGTCCGCCGAAAAGATGCCGCTACCTGATGGGCAATTCGATACCGTGCTGATGACCTACAGTTTGTGCACCATTCCCGATGCTCATTCTGCACTGGCCGAAATAGGACGTGTCTTGAAGCCCGGTGGCAGCCTGGTGTTTTGTGAGCATGGCAAGGCACCGGATCCCGCTGTCGCGCGCTGGCAGCAGCGCGTCAATCCGCTGTGGCGACGTCTTCTCGGTGGCTGTAATGTTAATCGCCCTATCGTTGAATGGATCGAAAGTGCCGGCTTTGCCATACAGCAGTTAGATCAGATGTACCTTCCTGGCACGCCTCGGATAGCTGCCTTCAACATGTGGGGCACTGCTCGACAGGCTTAGTGCCAATCCTTAAAGCGTCATTTTTTTTCGCGCGGGGACCCATGCTTACCCGGAGGTATTGCGTTGTGGCAGTGGTTATTTTATGAATCGATTGGAGTGGGGCCCCGATGGGCTGGCTGTCAGTGCTGTTCATCATGCTGAGTAGTGGGGGCCGGTGGCAGCGATCGATGACACAGACCTTGATGACAATCTGCGTCCTGCTTGGGCTGTGTGGTTGCGCGGCAAGCTCGGCACCACAGCAACGGGTAGCGGATACGCCGGTCGCGGACTTTTCAGGACACTGGGAAGTTGACTATGCCCGCAGCGATAGCGTTCGAACCCAGCTCAACAGCACCTTTCGTGATATTCAGCGCCAAGCGCAGCGTCAGCGTGATGCTGCCGAGAGAGGCGTGACCTATCAGGGGCCACCAGTTGGTGATGTGGATACGATTCTCGCGCTAGCCAAAATGGCGGAGTTGGTCACGGCGTCAGATCTACTAGAGGTCCATCAGGATGTCGCTGCTATCCGGATTGATCGTGAAAATAGTTTTGCCTTGGTGTGCGATATTGAAGAGGGTCAGACATCTACGACGCAATTAGGGCGAGAAACCTGTTGGTGGGATGGTCAGCAGTTACATTTTGCCATCGACCTGCCAGAAGGGTTGTCGATCCGGCATCGATTTATTCGTTCAGCCGATGGCGCGTTGCTCGCTCAACGGACGAGGCTGAGTACCCGGGGTACTAAGCGGGATTTTGAGGTGAGTCGCATTTTTGCTCGTTTCGAACCCTCTAATCGGGGGTATCAGTGTATTAATACGCTCTCCCGGGGCCGTGTCTGTAGTACTAAGGCCGCTTCTTCGGACGCGCCGTTATGAGGCGTTTTTGTACCGTCGTTTGTGTGCTCTTGTGGTGTGCGGGATGTGCGACACAACCGGACGCTGAGGCCGTCACTACCCAAACGCAGGTTAACAAGGCAATGGAGACTCCCTGGGCAGGGGAGCCGTTGGTGATCGCTGATCAGCCAAACTCTCCCGCCTTAGATGTGGGGGTGGTGCTCTTTGATCCCGGTGTGGAAGCGCAAGATGACAGCCCCTCGGCTGCGGTACGACGCCTTGAGTCTCAGCTACTAGCGGGTCAGTTACGAGATGCGTTGGTAGCAAGCAATCAGTGGGGGGTTGTGCGCATGGTACCGGCGGCGTCAGCCCTGGCTCCGGTCAATATCCGTAGCCAAATCGTGCAGTCCGACGGTCGGGATCTGATAGTACAGGTGAGCGCGATCGACGCAGCGGGCACGGTTCTGTTTGATCATTTGATCGGTCATCGAGAAACCGAAGCCGGCGAGGGTTTCTCGCCCGTATTTAATGCCATCAGTAATCGGTTGCTGCAATGGTGGGAGCAGCAAGCGCAACGCGAGCGAGCGCTGCTGCTTTCCTTAGCAGAGGTGCGATATGCCCAGCAGCTGGCGCCCGAGGCTTTTGGCGGGCTGGCAGAGCAGATAGAGGGACGGTGGGTCTTGCAGAGACTGCCGGCAGACAACGATCCGATGATGCGAAGGGTGGATCGCATCCGAAATCAGGAGTACTTGTTCTGCGACACGGTGGACGAGCAATATGTTCAGCTGTGGGAGCGAGTAGGAGGAACCTACGCGTTATGGCGCGATGCCGGGCGTGAACAGGCCTATTGGTTGGACGCTTATGAGGCACGCGTTAGCGCTCGGGGTGATCGGTCAGACGATAGCCGTTACGCCCGTATGCAGGCGGAATATGCGGCGTATCGCTCTTACCGGCTGCAAGAGCAGGCTTGGTTCGAGCTGGCAAAGGCGCTCGATGGAGAGACACAGCCCAGTGTGATCGAGACAGCTGATCGGGTTGTGACGCTCGAGGGGACACTCGATGTCCAATACGAGACGTGGCGCCGTTTATTGCGGGATATATTTGCTGCAGAGCAAGGCTTATAAACATGATGAAACAGCAGTATCTTGCGACTTCTCCAGCGGGTGTTGGTGTGTATTTAGCACAAGAGCTATTGAGCTTTGGCGCAGAGGATGTTGTTGAGCGCCCAGTGGGCGTTTCTTTTACTGGATCGCTGGCATTGGCCTATCGAGTGTGCCTGTGGAGTCGATTGGCGAACCGGGTCATTCTCCAGCTCGGTACTTTTGCCGTGCACTCCACCGATGATATTTATGAGGCTGTCAACGGGCTTGATTGGGGCGCTCACATCCGGGAGAGTGGCTCGCTAATGGTGGATTTCTCTGGCCGCTCAGAGGCCATTCGTAACGCCCAGTTTGGCGCTCAAAAAGTCAAGGACGCGATAGTAGATCGCTATCGTCAAGCGGGGCGGAGTCGACCTTCTGTTGATCTCCGTGAGCCGGATGTCCGGGTTACCGCAAAGTTGGCAAAAGGCCAGCTGACGATAGGAATCGATCTCTCTGGCGACAGTTTGCATCAGCGCGGTTACAGACTCGATGGTGGGCTCGCGCCACTGAAAGAGAATATTGCCGCCGCGGCATTATGGGCCGCCGATTGGCCGGCGCGGAGTCGTCGTGGTGAAGCATTGATTGACCCCATGTGTGGTTCTGCGACGTTATTATTAGAGGGTGCACTCATGGCGCTCAACCGGGCACCCGGATTACTGCGGCAACGGTTCGGATTTGAAGGCTGGCTGGGTCATGACGAGGTGCAATGGCGGGCAGTGCGCGCGGAGGCGGTGGAGCAAAGTACGCAGGTGGCAACCACTGATGTCGAGATACGGGGTTACGATGCCGATATCTCAGCCGTCAGGCGCGCTCAAGACAACATCGTACGCTTGGGATTAGAGCGCTCGGTGCGCATTCGCTGCAAGAGCCTATCGGGGCTAACTCGGCCGACTCACCGCGATACGGTCAACGGGTTGTTGGTCATGAATCCGCCCTGGGGCGAACGAATGGGCGATGCCTCAAGCCTTCGTCATCTCTATCATTCTATTGGGGAGGTGATCAGCAGAGAATTTGCGGGTTGGTCCGCTGCGGTGCTCACCTCGGACGTCACGCTGGGTAAAGCCATTGGCTTGCGCGCCCATAAGCGTCATCGCTTTCAAAATGGGCGACTTGAGCTGCATTGTTTGCAGTTTTCACTGACGACCGATAACGAGTTGAGAGCGCTGCGAGAACCGCCAGCCGAACTGGCAAAAGGGGGAAAGGCGGCGCCGGCGGCGCTGTCGGAGGGAGCGCAAGGCGTTGCGAATCGGATTCGTAAAAATCTCCGCCATTTAAAGTCTTGGCGACAGCGAGAAGAGGTGACCTGCTATCGAGTCTATGACGCGGACATTCCCGAGTACGCAGTGGCGATTGATATTTACGAAGAGAAGATTCATATAGCGGAGTACGCCGCCCCACAGGATATTCCCGAGGAGAAAGCCGCGCGGCGTCTTGAGGAGGTATTGGATGCTGTGCAGGTGGTCTTTAACATTGCGGATCGTCATGACATCGCCCTGAAGCAGCGTCGCCGACAGCGGGGCGCTGAGCAATACCAGCGATCAAAACAAGAGCACACTAAGATGATCGTTCACGAATCGCCAGTCAAAGCGCTGGTCAATCTTAAGGACTACCTCGATACCGGTTTGTTCCTCGATCATCGACCACTGCGCGGTTGGCTGCGGAGTGAGGCTAAGGGGTCGCATTTCCTCAATTTATTCAGCTATACCGGTGTGGCGACGCTTCATGCTGCGCTCGGAGGTGCGACCACCAGCACGAGTGTTGACGCGTCGAGCACCTATTTACAATGGTTCAACGAGAACCTAGCGCTGAACGGATTGTCTGAGAGGCAGCATCGAGGCGTGCGCGCCGATGTGAGGCAGTGGTTGTCTGAAGATCGGCGACACTATGATTTGATCATGGTTGATCCGCCTTCCTTTTCGAATTCAAGTGGCCTGCCTGATTTCGATGTACAGGCCGACCATGCTGAGTTGTTGGCGCTGGCCATGGAACGGTTGTCGGCGAACGGCACGCTGTACTTTTCGACCAATCACCGACGTTTTAAGTTGGACGAGGCAATCGCCACGCGCTGGGAAGTCAGCGATGTGACCTCGGCCTCTATTCCGCAAGATTTTGCGCGCAATCGGCGCATTCACGCCTGCTTTCGACTGACCCATACCTGAGTGAGTGACGGTGATCTAACGGTCAAGCGCCGGGGCTCGGTAAGACACTGAACGATACCTGCCTCGTAACGCGTGCGCGCGAGTACCGCGTCGCCGAGTTCTGCGGCAAGTAGTCGGGCTTCAGTGATATACTCCGCCCCTTTTCGAGACGGCAGGCCTTCCTCGTGGTGGGGGTGAGCCGGTGCTTGAGCCGAGCCACGGGAGACTAAACAGCATGGCGCAAACCCTTTACGACAAATTATGGCACGCTCATCTTGTCGAGCAGCGAGAGGATGGCACCGCCCTGATCTATATTGATCGTCACTTGCTGCACGAAGTGACTTCACCGCAGGCTTTTGAGGGTTTGACGCTGGCGCAGCGCGATTTGTGGCGGCGAAGCGCTAACCTAGCAGTGCCTGACCATAATGTGTCGACACTAGCCTCTGAGCGAGCAGAAGGGCTCGCCGCATTGCCGGACGCCATATCGAGAGTCCAGTTGCAGACGTTGGATGATAATTGCGCGGCCTTTAACGTCGTCGAAATTCCATTGGATGATATTCGTCAGGGCATCGTACACGTGATGGGTCCAGAGCAAGGCGCCGTGTTGCCCGGGATGACGGTGGTGTGTGGCGACTCCCATACCTCAACCCATGGCGCGGCTGGCGCCTTAGCACACGGTATCGGGACATCGGAGGTTGAGCACGTTTTGGCAACGCAATGTCTCATACAGCGCAAAATGAAGAATTTTCGGATTGAGGTCACCGGGGAGCTATCACCGGGCGTGACGGGGAAAGATATTGCTTTGGCGGTGATTGGTCGCATCGGCACCGCTGGGGGTACTGGCTACGCATTGGAATTTATGGGCTCTGCGATCCGTTCGCTGACGATGGAAGGCCGTATGACGCTCTGTAACATGGCGATCGAAGCAGGCGCGCGATGCGGCTTGGTGGCGGTCGACGACGTAACCTTAGATTATTTTCGGGGCAAGCCATTGGCGCCTGAAGGCGAGCAATGGGACGCGGCCGAGCAGTGGTGGCGAACTTTGCGGAGTGATGAGGACGCCGTATTTGATAACACTATGGTGTTAAACGGCAGCGATATTGCGCCGCACGTCACTTGGGGAACCTCTCCGGAGATGGTGACATCGGTGCATGGAGCGGTGCCGCGTTTGGCCGATATGCCTGACGACACCGCAAAACAAGGCCTCACCCGTGCCCTCGAGTATATGGGGCTGACGGAAGGTATGCTCATTCAGGATATTAGACCGGATGCGGTGTTCATTGGTTCCTGCACCAATTCACGAATTGAGGATCTTCGTGAGGCGGCGGCAGTGTTAACAGGTAAGCGAATCGCGCCAAGTGTGCGTAAGGCATTGGTCGTGCCGGGCTCGGGCTTGGTGAAGGCGCAAGCTGAGTCTGAGGGGCTAGACAAGATTTTTCTGGACGCGGGGATGGAGTGGCGAGAGCCAGGGTGTTCTATGTGTTTGGCAATGAATGCCGATCGATTATTGCCAGGTGAGCGGTGCGCGAGTACCTCTAATCGTAACTTTGAGGGTCGTCAAGGAAGCGGGGGGCGCACGCATCTTGTGAGCCCTGCGATGGCAGCTGCCGCGGCGATAGCCGGGCATTTTGTACCGGTTACCACGTCGGCTGCCGCTCCCGTCAAGGAGTCGTTGTCATGAGGGCATTTACCCGTCTCGACGGATTGGTGGCGCCGATGGATAGGGCCAATGTTGACACCGACTTGATGGTGCCCAAGCAGTTTTTAAAATCGATACAACGATCTGGTTTTGGCCCCAATTTATTTGATGACCTGCGCTATCTCGATGAGGGAGAGCCCGGTATGGATAATGCTGCGCGGCCTTTGAATCCAGACTTCCCTCTGAATTTTCCTCGCTATCAAGGCGCCTCCATATTGCTCACGCGAGAAAATTTTGGGTGTGGCTCGAGTCGAGAACATGCCGCTTGGGCGATGGAAGATTTTGGCTTTCGCTGTGTCATCGCACCCAGCTTTGCCGATATTTTCAGCTCTAACGCACTCAAGAACGGCATTTTGCCCATCGCGTTAGCGTCTGATCAAGTGGAGACGCTGTTTGCGCTGCTGTATGCCGAGGAGGACTTGCACTTAACAATTGATTTGGAGGCTTGCTCAATACAGTTACCAGATGGTGCGATGTGGTCGTTTACGGTCGATGCCTTTCGCCGTGACTGCCTGCTGCAGGGGCTCGATGATATTGGTCTCACACTGCAAAGCGCAGAAGCGATTAAGCAGTTTGAGCAGCAGCACGAGGCACGTTTCCCCTGGTTGTTTAGGGATATCGCGCTGTGACCCAGACGGTTTTGCTATTGCCCGGTGACGGCATTGGTCCTGAGGTCGTCTGGCAAGCACGCAGAGTGCTAGAGGCGGTAGACGCACGGCATGACCTTGATCTGCAGTTTACCGAAGGGGATATCGGCGGCATTGCGGTTGAGCGGAGCGGTCAGGCGTATCCTGCCGCCACGCGTGCCCTCGCGAACGAAGCGGATGCGATTCTCCTCGGTGCGGTGGGTGGGCCACAGTGGGATGATTTGCCGGCGCAAGAACGGCCAGAACGTGGCTTGCTGGCGATCCGAGCCGATCTGGACCTGTTTTGTAATTTGCGACCAGCGCTGCTGTTCCCTGACCTGATCGGCGCTTCAAGTCTGCGTGCTGAGCTGGTATCGGGCCTAGATGTCTTAATAGTGCGAGAACTGACCGGTGGCATTTATTTTGGCGAGCCCAGAGGTGTTGTGACGCGTGAGGACGGCATTCGAGAGGGGTTTAATACAGACCGCTATGACGAAGTGGAAATCCGACGTATTGGGCGCTTGGCCTTTGAGGCCGCGCAGAAGCGTAGTGGTCGGCTGTGCTCCGTGGACAAAGCCAATGTGCTCGAGGTGACCATGCTGTGGCGTGAGGTCATGGAAGCGCTCAGCAGCGAGTATCCCGATGTCACGCTGTCCCATATGTATGTCGATAATGCAGCGATGCAACTGGTGCGAGATCCGAACCAATTTGACGTGCTGGTAACGGGTAACCTGTTCGGCGATATTCTCTCGGATATCGCCGCGATGTTGACGGGTTCGATTGGTATGTTGCCGTCGGCGTCACTGAATGCGCAGGGGACAGGATTATATGAGCCAGTTCATGGCTCTGCTCCCGATATCGCGGGTGATGACAGCGCCAACCCGCTGGCGACGATTTTATCCGCTGCCATGCTGCTGCGATTTTCACTCGACGCCCCGGAAGCGGCCAATGAGATTGAGAGTGCCGTTGCGGTGGTGCTGGAAGCCGGGTTCCGCACAGCAGATATAGCGGAGCGTCATTCGCCTGCCAGCCTGATTGGAACGCAGGCGATGGGTGATGCGGTAATCGCTGCTCTCACAGATTGATGCGTAAGGACGATGAAATGAAGCCCATTAATATTGCAGTTGTCGGCGCGACGGGTGCCGTCGGCGAGGCCATGATCGACATCCTCGAATCACGGCAATTTCCGGTTGATACGCTGTATCCACTGGCTTCGCCTCGGTCTGCGGGAAAATCGCTCCAGTTCAGAGGGAAGCACCATACCGTGCAGGATTTGAGTGCGTTTGATTTTTCCAAGGCGGACATCGCCTTGTTTTCGGCGGGGGGCGACGTCAGCGCAACCTTCGCCCCTGTGGCGGCTGAAGCCGGTTGTATCGTGATTGACAATACCTCTCACTTTAGAAGGGAGCCGGACATTCCGTTAGTAATTCCGGAGGTCAATCCAGAAGCGATTGCGGAGTATCGTCAACGAGGCATTATCGCCAACCCAAACTGCTCTACCATCCAGATGTTGGTGGCGCTCAAGCCGATATATGACGCAGTCGGTATTGAGCGGATTAACGTTGCCACCTACCAGGCGGTGAGTGGCACGGGCAAAGAGGCGATTGAGGAGTTGGCAGGGCAAACCGCGCGTTTGCTAAATGGCAAAGCGGCAACGGCTTCAGTTTATCCGAAGCAGATCGCCTTCAATGTCATTCCGCATATTGATACGTTTCAAGACAATGGTTACACCCGCGAAGAAATGAAGATGGTGTGGGAGACGCAGAAAATCCTGTCAGACGAGGCCATTGCGGTGAACCCGACTTGCGTCCGCGTGCCGGTGTTCTTCGGTCATGCTGAAGCCCTCCACATTGAAACCCGAGACGCACTGAGCGCGGAAGAAGCGACCGCGTTACTCAGTGCAGCCGATGGGGTGGTCGTAATCGACTCGCACGAGGACGGAGGCTATCCCACACCTGTGACAGACGCTGCGGGCACTGACCCTGTCTTTGTTGGCAGGATCCGTCAGGACATTTCACATCCAAAAGGCTTGAATCTTTGGGTGGTGGCTGACAACGTGCGAAAGGGGGCTGCCCTAAACAGTGTTCAAATTGCGGAGCTGCTAGTGTCTGAGTACCTGCAGGCCTCATGATGCCTCAGCGCATCATCGATAAAGACGCCAGGGAATGGTGATCGGGAACACAGTCAAGCCAGACCAACGGAAGGGGAAGGCGAGTAAGTCATGAGAAGACTATTTCTGCAGTGGGTGCCATGGTGCTGTTTGGCGGCGTTGTTCCATGCCCCTGCTTGGGCCGTGGGTCTGGGCGACTTGACCGTTCATAGCCACCTCAACGAGCCTTTCCATGGCGAAGTGGCACTGCTTGATGCTGAGACACTGGAAGTTAACGAGTTACGAGTGGCGCTTGCTTCAGAGGAGGCGTTTGCTCGATTGGGTGTTGAGCGCGTTTTCTTTCTCACACAGCTCCGCTTCGAGGTGCAGACTGACGGTGCGGAAAAGCACGTTCTGCTGACAACGGAGGCGCCGCTTAGGGAGCCTTATTTAGACTTTGTGATGGCACTGCATTGGCCGCAAGGGCGTCTATTACGAGACTATACGGCACTCATTGATTTACCGCCCAGTGCGACGGCCGGTCTGCCCTCAACGAACCCATCTGGGCCGGAGGGAGTCGGCCGGCCCGCTGAGGAGGCGCCGCAGCGCGATCCGATCATGGGCGGCCTCATTGCGGAGACACCGGAGTCGGGATCCCAGCCCGCTGTCACTGATGGCGCAACAACCCCGATCGCCGGTGCGCTCTATTTTGTGGTTCCAAAAGATACGCTGTGGCGTATCGCCTCCAGTGTGGCGTCAGATGCCGTCTCGGTAGAGCAGGTGATGCTGGAGATCATCCGGATGAATCCGGAGGCGTTTCAGGAGCAGAACGTGAATGGCCTGAAGGCTGGATATCGACTGCAGCTGCCGCTTGCCGCTGATATTGCTATGGATAACGTGACGGCGATTGACGAGGTGGCACTGCAAAACAACGCATGGCGTACTAAAGATAGCGCGGAACGAGCGGGTTTGACGCTCATCGCCGATGAAGTTACTGCTGCCGGCGGGTCAGACAGTGACCTTGCCAATGCGGCCGCTGCAGCGGATGAGGCCGCCTTATCAGTCGTTGAGCCGGTGGTCGCATCGCGACCTGTGGCGGACGAGCAGCGTGTCTTATTACCCGACACAGATGACAGACAATCGTTGGATCCCGTCTTGACGGCGCCAGAACAGCTGGAGCCCGCAGTGATCGCTTTAGGCGGGGACGTTGAGGATCTAGGGCAGCGCCGATCGGGTGCCATCGGTGCGTCGCGTGGTGATCTCGAGGCGCTGACGATGACCGTCGGAAGGCTTCAGTCGACCTTAGCGGAGTTACAGGAGCAGATTGCCCAGCGGGATGCCGAGCTGGTGTCTCTTAAGGCGGTGTTGGCGCTGCGTGACGAGCGCTTGCAAGCAGCAGTGACTGCCTTAGCAATGAGAAATGAAACCTCACCGCAGGGTCGACTCGTTGAAGCAGCGACCTCACCAGCCGCCCTGTTAGGAGCCATCCTCTGCCTCGTGCTGAGCCTTGGGTGGTTTTATCGGCGGCAGCGCGCAGTGCCGGCAGACGCCCCCGCTCAGCCGGCGAGGTATCAGAGTGATCAGGCGAAAGCGACAGCAGTGGACGACAGCAATTCTGAGATCGATAGTACCGTGAAGCCGCATGAGGGTGTGTCCAATGCAGCAGCGGAGTTGCCTGCTGGGGGCGAGGGTAGCGGCGACCCCATTAGCGATGTTGGCTCGCCAGCTGAGGTGTCACCTTCGGCAGACAATGACAGTGCGTTAACGACGAGTGAGCGGACTACGCCTGATACCGTTTCGCCGTTAGAGGGCGAGCCCGCGGCTGAGGCGGAGGCGTCAGAGTCCATGGCGCGCGATCGGCTCTCGTTAGCCCCCAAAGGCACCTTGACGCTCGAATCTCAAGCGGGTGATTCGATTTATGGATTAGAGACTGACCCGGTTGATAGCCAGCTTGACTTGGCCAGAGCCTATATTGATATGGGGGATGAGGAGGGCGCGTATCCTGTTCTGACGCAAGTGATTGCAGAGGGTAGCCTGTCTCAACAAGCCGAGGCGAGAGCGTTGCTCAATCGTCTTGATGTGTCGTGACATGGCGCGACTCTCTAATCAGCCTTTGACCGCTGGGCAGCGCGTTGCTGCTCGCGTGGAGTATCACGGTGGTCACTATCACGGTTGGCAAGCCCAGCCGCACCTTGTTGTGCCGACGGTGCAGGAGGCGCTAGAAGAGGCCCTACAAAAAATCGCCGGCGTGCCACTGAGGACAGTTTGTGCTGGTCGCACCGATACAGGCGTGCATGCCTTTAGTCAGGTGATTCATTTTGACGATCCCGTCGGGCGCAGTCCCAAGGCTTGGGTCATGGGCACCAATCGTCATCTACCTGCTGATATCAGGATTCACTGGGCAGTGCCCGTCGCCACTGAATTTCATGCTCGATTTAGCGCCACATCGCGGCGCTATCGCTACATCATCTGCAATACAGACCAGCGCCCCGCATTACTCGATGGACTAGTGGCTTGGGAGCGAAGGCCGCTTGACGTAGCGGTGATGAATGAGGCGGCACAGTGCCTGCTAGGAGAGCAAGATTTTAGCGCCTTTCGAGCGGCTCACTGTCAGGCGAGCACACCGATGAGATGTGTTTCGGCGTGCTCGGTTGAGTCTCGTCAACAACGCGTTGTCATCGACGTCACAGCTAACGCTTTTCTCTATCACATGGTGAGAAATATCGCCGGTTCGCTCATTGCGGTGGGTCTGGGTGCCCAGTCGGTCGATGACTTTCGATCTGTACTCATGGGCCGAGATCGGTCGGCGGCGGGAGATACTGCTCCCGCTGAGGGGCTGTATCTGGTGCAGGTGGGTTATGCCGACGCGTTTGCGTTACCCATTA
>Ga0115572_10003219_pt1 | contig 12920 bp, 5 predicted proteins | sample COGITO_mtgs_1206_FD_88681 | JGI IMG/M metagenome (GOLD analysis project Ga0115572, IMG submission 88681) | Pelagic marine microbial communities from North Sea - COGITO_mtgs_120607 | ecosystem: Environmental > Aquatic > Marine > Epipelagic | place: Germany:Helgoland, sampling site Kabeltonne... | reverse complement strand
CAGCTAAAGGAAACGACTCGGCCAACTTTTCTTTTGCCGCTAAAATCGATTCAACCAAACGTGCTGCTGCTTTACCCGTTGGCGCTGCCAAAGCAATTCGCAAATTAGGTTGCTGACTGATCAGCGCCGCTAATAAACGCGTCACCGTCGTTGTTTTTCCTGTACCTGGCCCACCAGTAATCACACTAAAGCGATTTAAACATGCATTCGCCGCCGCCAGCATTTGCCAGTCGGGCTGCGCAGCATTCGGAAACAACTGCTGTAACGTTTTACTCAGCTCGCTATTTTGCTTATTTTCATTGCTTCCTTGATGATCCAAACGAGAGGTGATCGCATAATAGACCTGCTGCTGATAAAACCAGTAGCGCGAAAAATACAACCGCCCTTGCATAGAAACCAAGGGGTAATTAATCACCAACTGATACGGATCTTGCTGAGCTAATTTGGATACATTATCGTCTTCCAAATGAACCGTACTATAACGCTGTACAAAGCCGTTCAAGCTATTATTTAAGTTGTTATTCAGATCATGGTTTAATCTAGCCTGCACGTCTTCTTTAGAAAGACCTATCTTCTGCGAAAGATCATACAATTTTGCATAATCAATACAGACTTCACCACGACTCAAGGCCTGACTAAGTTTTATGATTAAATAGGCGTACACCTTGATAGCCGTCTCGTCTAGCGATTTACCTGATTGCTCTGTCAGAGTCACTTCATTCCAACATAGACTGCTTGCCAGCTCGATATCGATGGCTTTTAATCCATCTTGATCGAATACCGTTAATAGCCAAGATTTTAGTGCTTTTAAATTTTTAAACATTAAAACAATCCTAACTGCTGGTTATCATCCGAACGGCTTTGTACTTTTTCTTTATGCATTGGCTGCTCTTCTGTTGCAAAACAGTTTTCTGCCAATAACCAACGTCGCCATTTTTCTAATTGAGTTTTCTCAGGACGGGTAAAAAATACCCCTTCACCATCAGACTTACCATTCATGCCACGTAAGAAAAAATAATAAACACCGCCGAAGTGTGTTTCATAATCATAATTGGGAATACGACGACTTAAATATTGATCTACTGCAATTGAATAAATCCAATACTGTAAATCGTATTGATGATGTTCCATCGCCTCGACTAAAGCAGCAGGTTGATAATCACTCATCTGATCACCGAGATAATTAGACTTATAATCGGCTACATAATAACGACCATCATGACGGAAAATTAAATCGATAAAGCCTTTCAATTGTCCTCGCATAGGTTCAAACGCTAAGCGCCTACCCTTTAATAATGGCATAACCCCAGATGCTCGAATCTCTGTCATCGGCAAATAAAATTCCATTTCAACTAGACGATTAGCTTCACTAACATCTGAAAGACTACAGCCTGCCTCTACAAGTGGCTGACTGACGACTTGCTGCATCCATTGGATTAATAGCGGGTTAAATTCTTCATCTATTCCATAAAACTTTAACTGTTGTTCGATCTGTTCTGTTAACTGCTGCTGATCGACAAAGTCCCAGTTTTCAAGTATTCCGTGTAAACACGTACCAGGTGTTGCGCCTTTAGGAAAATCAAATACCGTTAAGCTACTATCAGTTTCAATGGCCTCAATTTCACTGGCATCAGTCTCAGAACTGATATCCGCATCGTTAAGATCAAACTCACTTTCGTTAACGTTTAAAAACTCAGCATCACTATCAAAGTTACTATCAGTATCCAACGAAATATCGACAGCGCCTGCTTCAATAGCGTTCTGGGTAGACGTATGATTATGAGAAGGATCATAATCGTTATCAATTTTTGCTAACTGACTATAACTGGTTAAGCGCCAGTTATCCCAAACCTTACCATTAAACTGCGCCGCTTCTAGCTGCGTTACGCTTTGTTTTTTGGTCTGCGGTAAATCAGGAACGGCTTCGAGTTTTTCTAACCAATCGTCATAATAGTTTAGAGAAATTTTACCTTCGTCGATCACCTCAGAAAAGCGTTCTTTTAATCCATCGATACTTACGGAATCTTGTTCAAGTAAATAACCAATAGCAGAATTCATTAAAGCGCCTTTAGAATACTTTTGAACATTCTCTAATTGCACAAAACAGGCTTGCTCTGCTCGGGTTAACGCAACATATAATAAGCGCATGGCCTCAGCACGTACTTCAGCTACATGCTTTTTCTTAGCATCAGTATCGGGCTTAGTATTAATGGTTAATACTGAACGAGCATGCCCTTCTTCCTGCGTTTTTTCAGTATGATAAAGCGCATCAAATTTGACTGCGTTATTATCTTCATCCCAACAGAAAGGTAAAAACACCACAGGGTACTGCAAGCCTTTACTCTTATGAATGGTGACAATCTGCACTAGGTTAGCATCACTTTCTAGGCGAATTTGTTGTTCTTCCGATTGATGCAATAATGCATTTTGGCAGCGCTCAGAATACCAACGCAATAACGTTAATAAACCCTTTCCGTCGGTATTATAAAAACCCGATTGAACACCCAGCTCTCGGCTCGCTTGTTGCAGAACTTCTCCCAAATGCAAGAAGTTGGTTAGCTTACGTTCACCATCAACTTGTTTTCGTAATCGCACTGCAAAAGATTCGGCTGAATCTATTTCAGCGCCTTCGCTTATAAGACAAGGCTTCATTTCTAACCAAGCCATCAAGAATGCCATTACACCACGCTGATTAAAACGGTCTCGTAATAAGTACAGCTGAGCCAGTTCAGCTTCCCAGCGAACTTCATCTTCTAATAACGACGCTAAATATTCAGCATTATAATTTAAACTTTCACACGCAAGGGCATTACGTAATAAGCGTTCATTCTGCGGTTCAGCAATAGCGGTTAACCAACGTAATAAGTCACGGGCTTCCATCGAATTTAAAACGCTATCTCGAGATAAAAAGACACTATTAATACCGAGATTTTTTAAATTATCTTTAACTAATTTAGCTTGTTTACGGTTATGCACTAAAACAGCAATATCACCGGCAGTTACAGCCCTCTCTTTTAAACAAGACTTCAACAGTAACTGTTGAATACTCTTAGCGCACATTTCAGCAGCGTTATAACGCCCACCATCACGATTAGTGCCCTCTGAATTTAATAAGATATTTAGCGGAGCGCACTTCTCTTCTTCACGATAGTGAAAATAGCCATCATCAGAATTGCCAGCCGCCAATACCGATTGAAATTCAATTTTCCCTGGTAAAACAAACGGCTCTGGATGACGAGAAAACAATTCATTGGTCGCAGAAACTAAATCACTGTGACTGCGCCAGTTTTTATTTAGTGTAAAGCGACTATTTTCATCTAACGACTTACCCGCTTGTAGATAGGTAAAAATATCGGCGCCACGAAAGCTATAAATTGCTTGTTTAGGATCGCCAATCATATAAAGCCCAGAGCTGGCTTCTATACCCTCTTGCGTGTGATAAACCTGATTAAAGATTTCATACTGTAAAGAGTCGGTATCTTGAAATTCATCAATCATGGCAAATGGATACTGGCGGCGAATATGTTCTGCAAGAGAAGCCCCATGAGAACCATTCAAAGCATTGGCTAACAAACGTAATAAATCATCAGGATTCATTAAATTCGCCTGCTCCATAGAAGCCCAGAATTTAGCTTTCACTTGCGCAAGCATGTGATGCGGCAAAACCGCAGTCATTTGCTCACAATCTACCGCTAACTGATCGATTAAACGAAAGGCTTTATGCTCAGGGGCTTCACCTTTCTTTGTTTTAGTAAACAGGTTTTCTTGGCCAAGCTCCAAAACGTCTTTAGGGATCTTGCCATTAAAGGAAGTTAACTCACTGAAGAAAACCTTTGCCGCGGCTATGCGCTTAGGTCGGGTCGTTTTAGAGAAGCTGCGTTTATCAACACCAGAGTTTTCAATTAAATCATTAGCATCTTGGGTTGAAAATTCCTGCCATGCCTTTAAGGCGCTGTCATAACTCGTTTTAGCCGCTTTCCATGCTGTCGGAAAATCAATATCGGCTTTTGCTTTTGGCAGCAGTTCAATATCATCATGTTGCAACCAACCCCGAACTTTCCAAAAAACATCTTCAGGGCTAGAGATCTGCCCAAGTAAAGCACTGAGTTGTTCTTGGTCCATTGGGTAAGCGAGTTCACGCCAATAATCTTGAGCTGCTCGCCTTAAGTATTCTTGCGCATCCAAGATCATTTCTGATTCGAAACCAACGCCGCTATCAAAGGCAAATTGTTTTAAGATTCGCTGACAGAATCCATGAATGGTAAATACCGACGATTCATCCATCTGCGCAAGATTGGCTTGTAGCCAGTCAGTCAGCAATAATTTATTCGGCTGTTGCGTGTTGTAGAAGTTATCTTTTGTCCGTTCTATTAACGCTTTAATATAGGGATCTATCTGATTATTTTTATCCTCTGGATCCTGTTCTAAACGTAAAACATCTTCGTATAAATCACGAATGCGATCACGAATACGCCCTCGCAGCTCTTCCGTCGCCGCACGTGTAAACGTTACCACAAGAATTCGATCTACAGGTTGAAGTGCTAACTCTCTCGGCTTGTCTAACTGAAAATCCGCCAATAACAAGCGTAAATACAAGTTGGCGATGGTATAGGTTTTTCCTGTCCCCGCACTGGCTTCAATCAAACGTTTTCCTAGCAGAGGAAAGCTATCGGTTTGTAATATTTTCATTTTCCTCGCCCTCCTTTTTCTGCTTTCGCACCGTTATTTTTCTCAGTACCGCCTTGCTCATCTTCGTCTTGTTCAAGAACCTTATGATCTAATAACGGCTGTAATAGCGCCTGCCATAAAGAAATATGATCATTTAAAAACTGAAATTCATCTTCAGCTAATACTTTAGAAAAACAGCGCTGCACAAACTCATCATTTAACTGACTAAATTCGCTATCGGATGCTTGATGCAAAATGCTTTCTTTCTTTTCCGACTCTGCTGTTAAGTAATCCAATGCTATAGACAAAAAGAAAGGTTGAGGCTGGATATAGCAAAGATTCACAAATTCAATTAGCTGCAATAAATAATCTTTTGCTGCGTTTTTTCCTATCGGTGTAAATTCACACTTTTCTACACAGCCTTCTTTATCAATGCCTAAACCAATGCTACTGGCCATTGTATCTTTGTCATCTCGAGCGCAGGAAAATAAATGCTCCAGCCAGAGATTGAGAATTTGCTTTGCTTTAAACCCACCACTACGAAAATGAAAAACGTGTTGACCCGCTTCACCATTCATTAAATGTTCTAACTGACCATTCAACTGATAATCAGAAATCGTAATACAATCACTTTGTGGTGGCATTTTTTCAAAGGTAGGAAAATGACTATTTAGTTCTTCAAGTAAAGGAGCAACTTTATGTTCACTTTGATTTAATACGTATTCTGAAAAACCCGCAGCAGGCAATAAACCTAATGATTTTTGCTGCTGTTTAAAGTCTTCTGAACGACCTTCTAAATGGGTTTCTAAAATCGCCTCATTAAGCAAATATGCCTGTAAATTATCCAATGCAAAGGGTTCATCAACGTCTGTTTCATCCCAGTACTGCGTGAGATTCACATTGAGACGCCTTTGCATAAAAAACTTAGCGGGGTTGATTAAACACTGCTTAATGTCATCAAGTTCGGGATACAAACGTATACTGTCATCACGATCATCATTTAATACTTCAGGAATAAAAGGTGATGTTTGATAAATTCGTATTTTATCCTCTGTGGAGGCTGTTTCTAACTCATTACTGACACAGGCAACTTGCTGCCATAATTTATGATAACTTTTATTTTTATCTGAAGAGAAATATGCCGTATTAAACGGCTGCAGTAACTGCTCTGATATTAAATACTTTCTGAGTCTCTTTTCACTTTCTTTGTGAGATAAAACTTCATCACCTGAAATCACATAACCATTACTAATGTAATCAATTAATTCACTCACCAGTACGCAAGGCTGTAGTTCATTATTTTCTCGGCTATCACGACCACGATAGCTGATATAAAGTTTTTTCTGCGCTGCAACAACCGCTTCTAAAAATAGGTAGCGGTCATCTTCGCGGCGTGATCGGTCTCCTCGACGATACTGACCTTGGGCCATTAAATCGAAACCTTGTGGCGGCACTCGGCGTGGATAATCTTCGTCATTCATACCTAACATGCAAATAATTTTAAACGGAATACTCCGCATCGGCATCAAGGTACAGAAGTTGACTGGCCCTGCAAGAAAGCGCTGCCAGCCGACTTGTTTGGTTAAACAACTTGTTAGATATTGCAGTACTACGCCATGATTTAGCCCTTCAACAAATCCTGCTAACTCCAATTCTTGCTGCCAGCGCTGAATTTGATCTCGCACTTTTTGTAGAACAACTTGATCGCTTAATCCATTTTCATCGAAAGCCTGCTGCGGATAAAAATCATTAATTAAGGTTAACAATAAATCTTGCCATTCTTCTTTCTTTAGCGGATTCCGAGATTTTTTCTGATCGCTTAATACTTCATACCAGTGACCAAGTTGATCAACAAAAGCCATAAGCTTGCCAAGTAGCTCTCCCTGGCTTCCCATAACACCGGGGACCGGCCAATCCTGATCTAAAGCATGAGCATTATCTGGCATCACTAGGCCAAGAATTAACTGCTGTAATCCTTTAAACCAACTATTATCATCCCAACTTGGTAAACCTAAATCCGCACGATGAGATTTATCTAGACCCCAGCGAATATTAGCTTTGGTTAACCAATTCTTAATTTGATCAAGGTCTTGCAGTTCTATTTCGAACTTTTGTCCAACTGCGGGGACTTCTAAAAACTCAATGACGTCAGTAATCGTTAAACGACTATTGGGTAATTGCAATAAACGCAGAAACGAATCAATGATTAAATTTTCTTTATTTAATGCTTGGTCGGCAATGGCCCAAGGAATTCTCTGGTCATCCGCAGCCGAGCCAAATACGGCTTCGATATAAGGTGCATAAATATCAATATCAGGCACCATGACTAAAATATCACGGGGCTTTAATGGTTCTCCAATATCAGGAGTAACTGCGCTATCGCTCGCAGCATCTTCATCAAACCAGGTTAGCATTTGATCAAATAAGGTTTGTACTTCCCTCAATGGCGAGTGAGCACTAACAAATTGAATACTTTGATCTGTATTATTAATCGCTACCTTGGCCTGACTGTTTTCTAAAGCTGTGATTCCGAAAGCCGCTTCACTGCGATTATTCAGCTCTAAGAAATCATTTTGAATATTCTGTAATAGATTTCTATCACACGCTTTACGGCTATCTACATAGGCTTCAATATCTTGAAAGTAGGTTTCTCTGCCACCTTCATTCGCTGCTTCATGGGTTAATGTCACGAAATCTCGGCCTAACTTACCCCACGATGCTAATAAAGGATTCCCCACGGTAAAGTAGTTCGCCAAGCTAGCATCTTTTTGTAGCAATTTCGCACGGCTCTTTTCACTAACAATATCCCCCCAATAATTACGACAAGGGTTTAATAAAAAGAAATGCACATCCACATGTTCACTAATAGCATTCAGTACCTGCCAGTAAGTTCCTGGAAGTGCTGCAATACCAAAAACAAAGATACGTGAAGGTTGTTCAGCCGAACTGGTTGGTAATAAGTCTTTTAAGCCTTCTCTACCTTCCCGAACAATATCAACCAGCTGATCAGTTAGACGTGCTCTGTGGAATAAGCTATGACCCAGTTGTTCACTATCAACCACAAGGCGACGCCACAGTTCAGGCTGCCAAGGTTGATGACTAATATCACCGTCTTTGATTTCATCTTCGCCTGCTTCCCAAGCTAATAACCAATCTGGGCGATAGACTAAATATTGATCAAAAGTATCAGCGATTTTTTCGGCAAGGGCGAAAACTTTTTGCTGGTTAATCCCCCTGTCGTCTGTTTTATTATCAGACCCAGATTTAGCGTCTAAATAATGAGCAATCGGCGCAAACAGCTCTTTATTCTCTTCCTCATTGATCAATATGGGTAAAAGGCGCGTTAATTTCCATGTCATTGATTCTTTTTCGAAATGGGAACGCTCTGGTAAGTCTGGCTTAACCGAATTGTATACTTTCCAAACAAAACTCGACGGTAAGGGGAATTCAATATTAGCGGCAATGCCTAACGATTCAGCTATCTGCAACTTCAACCAATGGGCCATACCTTGGCTTTGCACCAAGATTTGTTCTGGAATAAAAGGGTCGCTATCACCCTGCTGCATTTGGTGAACTAATAGCTCTTTTAAAACATCAAGATCATTAGAATGGTAGAGTTTGAACATTCGTGCGCCGAGTTGAAAACTGAAAGCACTAACTTATCACTTATTGGCCCTTATCGCATTTTTAACTGATACAAAAAAGCCCTGCTAAACAATTATCTAGCAAGGCTATCAATACAGTTAAAAGTTACTCAATTACAGGGATCAAGGTATTCGCATCAGAACGACCTGAACTGTATGGATATACCTCAAATTTAGCAACCTTAGCCACTGGCGTCATACCATCGGCTGCCAGCTCAATATAACTGCTATTCGTTGTAATTGTGTCAGAGATACTCTCATTCACGGTAACGTCATCAATGAAGTTCCATTGCGCTGTTGCAACATCCGGTGTAAACGTTACTTCTAAGAAACCTCGACGATTTGAATCCATGTACTTCAAGTCGTCAATCAAAGCGATAACCGAGCTCTCAAAACCAATTTTATCAGCGGCTTCAAGTGCTAAATATTGATCAAATCCAGGTGAAGTAACAGAAGATGTTGCGAACTCAACACCAATAGAACTCTCACTTAGTTCACCCGTTACCTGATCAAGAACATGCAAATCACTTGCCCAAGCATTATGTGTATCACCTGCCAAAGTAATTATATTTTTATTCAATGAGTCGGCTCCCTGAAGAACTCGCTCACGTTCAATAAAATAACCATCCCAAGCATCCAAGTTATAAGGCGCTGTTGACGATAACCTTAGCTTTTCGTCATCGGTCAATGTTGGGTCGCCAGCATTCAAACGCAGTTTTAACGCATATAACTCGCCAATAGCTGTATTAACAGCAATCTGCTCAGTCGAAGCATCTAAGCCTGCCTCTAACTTAGCGATTAAGGCCCCCAGAGAAAGTAATAGTTCAACGGGAACAAACATACGCCCCATTAGCACTTGCTGCCCTAAAACCTCCCATGTTGTACTTGAGTTAGTCCATTCTTGTACTAGCCAAGACAACTGCTCATCGCCAATTAAGCGACGGGTAGAATCCATCAACAAAGCAGTTGCATCTGTAGAGGTTAATAAATCAGTCGTTGAAATTGATTGATCACGCGCGATATGGCGAGTGTCTAGCATATTCAATGAAACTAGTTCGCCAAATTTAAAGTTACGATATATTTTTTCAATATTTGAATCTGTGCGAATAGGTAACCACTCATGATAAGCCTGAAAAGCGGCCGCTCTACGATCAGCGTAATCACCTTCGCCTTCATTATGATTCTCAGCACCATCAGTGTATGAATCATTAGCCAATTCATGATCATCCCAAACACAAATAAAAGGTTTAGTTTTATGAACTAGCTGTGCTTTTTCATCAATACGATATTGAGCATAGCGTCCACGATATTGATCAAGTGTTATCACTTCTGATAATTCATCTGGTGCACGACCTGCAACTGAAATTACCGGATATACGCCAGTTTGGTATTCATAAATGTAATCACCAAGATGAATAACAACATCAGCGTCGGACTGTGCGATTGCCTGATAAACATTAAAGTAACCCGCAGGGTAATTAGCACAAGAACACACCGCTAACTTAACACTCTCAACATAGCCTACTGGCAAAGTCTTAGTTTGACCAACATCCGTCGTTACTTCTAGAGGACCCGTAAATTGATAATAATAAGTAGTATTTGGTGATAATCCTTCAGCATCAATTTTTACAGTGTAATCGACATCTGAATTTGTTTCTGTAATTCCAGAAGACACGATATTGGTCATCGTTTCATCAGTAGCGACTTTCCATTCAACCGGTACTGATTTATCAGCCGCAATATCATCATCAGTAAGCGTCACACGCGTCCATATAATCACTCGATCAGATAAAGGATCGCCTGAAGCCACGCCGTGCCCAAAAGCAACAACAAGTTTAGAATCAGATAACGACAATGAGTCATCATTATCATCACCACCACAACCAGTGATCGCCATAGGAACCGCGACTGCACCAGCGCCAGCGGCTGCAGATTTTATAAAAGAACGGCGAGTTAAATCTGTTTTAAGTGTCATAATTAAAATCCAACTAATACTAAGAGTTATTTTGTACAAACATTTCTGGTTATTACTAGCTCAAAAGAACACGACACTCATTCTCTATGTGATCTATGCGCTTATTAATTTAGAAACCGCATACTACAATTCTTTTATGTATTAATTATTACCACGCTGTTAAACATCCCATTAATTAACAATTAAAAACAAAAAAAGCCTATTTATTTTCATAAATAGGCTTTGATTTTATAAGATATACGCGCTAAAAATACTTCAATTTATAATTATTCTGACCCTGCTAAGAAAGCCATTCTCTTTTCTTCACTCGCGATGTATGTCAACCACTGACCCGCCATTTTCTCAGTTCCAGTAGACTCAGATGCTAGTTCAAACTCGGCCTTGGCTAATAGCAGATCTTTCATATTAAACAAGACTAAGCCTTTAAGGATTCTAGCTTCATTTACTTTAATCGCTTGCTTTGAGCTTACATCATTCTTTTCAATAGCTTTATCTACATTTACTAAGGCATCATTCCATTCTTGTCGCTCTGTATGAATCTGAGCTAACTTATAATAGTCCTTAGCTGAATCCGATAAACCTGCCGCTTTAGCCATGACAGAAATTGCTTGCTCATATTCTTTTGCAAGCATTAAGGCGTCACCCAGAAGTGAAAGATTTTTTGCATTCTCTTCAATGTGCTTATTTTTCATTCCCATCAACATTATCTGCGCCGACTTATAGGGAATTTCTTTTCCAAGCATCGCTTGCGCTAAGTTTACTAGCTGCTCTTCTTTTGTGAGCAACCCTTGCTCATAAGCTGTTTCTAGGGTTGATAGCTCTAACTCTGACTTGCCTAACTCATTGTAAATAGCAGATAGCTGTACCCAGTACTGAGCGACTGAAGCCGATTTAGGATAATAAGCAATCAAATCCTTCAAACAACGTTCCATCGATACATAATCTTTGTTTTGAAAATAAACAGCGCGTTCCATTAACAACCAATTTTCACGAGGTTTTTTACCTTGTGCAACGGTGTTTGATATTGCCTGCTTCACATCTGGCAAAGCTTTTTTATAATTTTCTAGCTGATAATAAACCTGAGCACGCAATATATAAGATTGTGCACTAGGTTTTTCAACAACCTCAAACCAATGATTAAGAGACTCCAAAGCCAGCGTATATTTTTGTTGAATCAAATACAGTTTAGCCAAACTATACAGGGTGGTTTGCATCAAACTTTCAGGAACTCGTTTTCCTGAGATTATTTTCTCATACGCTTCAGCCGCTGAACCATAATCTTCTTTATTGAAATACATATAAGCATACATATTCCAGGTCATGGCCGTTTCGTAAGAATTACGCTTCATTTTAGATAAACTTTCTAAAGCAGAAATCGCACCTTCATAATCCTTTGCATCTGAAAGTTCACGAACTTTATCTAATTTCTTAAATACTTTTGGTCGCATAGTTTGCGCACGCCGTACACGTTTCTTCTTTTTTACAACTTCGTTATTACCTGAGACTGAGCTGTTATTTGCGCTCGAACTATTTTTAACGCTTGAACTATCAGTCGCAGTCGTTTCAGCAAGCACAACAGGCGAGGCTACAACTGACATACCTATACAAGTAGTGAGCAGTAAAGACGACAGTACATTTTTAGAGTGCTTAGTACTTAAATTCATTCTATTTAATTTCATTGCTTTCATTATGAACTCCAGCCTTCACAATTAGCTCTTTAATTTATTTCTTACTACTTTTATCTAACTCAAACCGAATAATGTTACGCACACCTGTCACCGCTTGCGCTTTACCATCCACTATTTTAGGTTTGTATTTGAATTTTTTTACTGCATTCATAGCAGCGCGATTAAAAACAGTCGGTGGATTAGCATCAATCACCTTAGGGTCAACCACTGTACCTAATGCAGTTACCGTAAACTCAACCGTCACATGGCCTTCAATACCTTTCTGCAATGCGCGCCTTGGATATTGTGGTGCTACTTTTACGATAGGTAAAAATTCCCCATCACCACCCGATCCTGCTAAACCAGCATCAATATTTAAGTCAGCCGAAAGATCAATTGCACCAATATCAAAAGAGTTTGCCGATTGCGCTTGAACATTTGGTTTAGGTAATTCAGGCTTTGGAGGTTCCGCAGGTGGCGTTGGTGGCTTATTAACTTTATTCTGCTTAGTTTGTACATCGTCATCTTGCGAGACATCAACAAACTCGATTAAACGGCCAAAACTTTCTTCATTAACGACCGAGTTACCTGAAGAAATTAAGCCCTGCATCATCCAAAATACGCTGAAAGTAGCCAAGGTGGCTACTAGCAGAGCAATGACCCAACGAGTTAATGTAGCTTGAATCGATGGGGAGTGACTTATCGGGTTTTCACCTGTCGATACCATGCTATTTCTTCTCTGTAGCCAGGGAAACATCAGTAACACCAGCCTCACGTGCCGCATCCATCACCGCCACTAAGGTTTTAGTTCTTGCTTCTTCATCAGCCTGAACAACCACAGTACCTTGTGGGTTTTCAGCGTGTAAGCGCTCGATATTGGCACGGACCTGACCTTCGGGTATTTTTCGTTTGTTGATCCAGATTTCACCTAGGTCATTGATCGCAATTAAAATACTGGCCTTTGGT
>Ga0115572_10003214_pt1 | contig 12925 bp, 12 predicted proteins | sample COGITO_mtgs_1206_FD_88681 | JGI IMG/M metagenome (GOLD analysis project Ga0115572, IMG submission 88681) | Pelagic marine microbial communities from North Sea - COGITO_mtgs_120607 | ecosystem: Environmental > Aquatic > Marine > Epipelagic | place: Germany:Helgoland, sampling site Kabeltonne... | reverse complement strand
CTCTTTAAATTATCTCTATAAATCTTACGCTTGAAAATAGGCGTCTCAACATAACCCTTACGTTTATAAATATCCCAAATATTAAAAATATACTCTTTTACATGCTTAAAAAAGGGTATATTTTCAAATTCATCAGGTATACCACCATATAATATTTTAAACGTTATAGATTTAGATTCACTGTACTCATCTTCAGTTAACATTTGCTTATCAAAATAATACTTACCTAGATAAGCGTGAATAGATGTACTTGGTAATTCATAATCAATTATATCTGCTATAAGTCTTAAGTGATATGCATCATAATCAAACTCCACTAATTTACCATCATCAAATCTACTAATAAACCTTTCTCTCGTTGCATCATCTTTATTAAGAGCAGCATAATTGATACCGTTAAATGCGTTACTCGGTCTACCTGTGATAGACCATGGATTATATTTAGTATGCTCAAACGTATTATTAGTAGTATATAAACCAGCTGCTTCAATTTGCTTAAGTTGTGGTAGTAGTAATGTATTATATTCCTTAAACCCAGGTTCTGTATGTAGGTGTATTAAGGGTAGTATTACATCTTTTATGTTACTACAGTACTCTTTATGCTTGAGTAGTGGTATAATATCATTAAGATTATTAAGTCGCCAGCTACGATTGTAGAAGTAATTATGCGCTGTCGTTTGCAGTGATTGTAAATCTATACTTGTAGATGTGGAGAAATAGTATACTTCATCAATATTAATTGCGTTTTTAATACCGCTACTATACGTATATGTAAGTTTATCGTTATTAATGAATTGTAAATCGTTAATATCGTATATTTTATCAGAATGATTTATTGGGATAATATACTCATTTTGCGTATTTATTATGTAAATATATAATAGTGATACACGGTTATACACGCGATGCTTATTAACATCACTGTATATAGGTATAACAATGGATTCAGAATCCTTATATTGAGCTTTTAGCTCACGTAAAATTTGATCGTTATCTACAATCATACAAAACCTTTATTAATACTTGAATATAAGAACTATTTTCTAATCTACCAACTTAAATGCTTCTAAATTATAGAAGTAATCTATAAATGTACGTTGCAGTGGTAGTGGTAAATTTTTAACTCCTTCACGTATATAGAATGCATTTACACGTGATGTTGTAACTTGTTGCGTTGTATATCCTACAGGTGGTGCAATTGAATCTACAATTCTCCACTTAATTACTACGTAGTAATATAATCCAATAGGTAATAGCCCTTTCTTTCTACTACCTTCCTCTCTACTAACCTCTGTAATACTACCATCATACCTCATAACAAATTGTCGATATATAAACCCAATGCTATAATCGTAATCACTCGGTGCCGGGTAGTATGGAGTTAGGCCTATAAAGCTTTGTTTCACTTTTTTACCTGATAGTTCATTATATGTATTTGCAGTATCGTCAATAGATATTTGACTATTTATTTTTCTACCATATTGTTCTAGTTCATCAGCCATTATAATACTGCTCCTTCTCCATCCCAAGAGTTATCATTTTGTGCTATTTTACCGTATATTAATTGATTAGGAGCGTAAGTCCAATGCCATCTCTCACCTTTAACCTCGCGTCTAAAACCGTATTTATGAGCATTATTAACCATCCATTTATAGTGATCACTATTACGCGTACTTATATCAATCGAATCACCTGATTGGTGAGATGATTCGCCAGGTTTATCAGCAGGGTAGAATACTTCTGTACTAACACCATTCACATAATCCTTATAACCATTATATAAATACTCTTGCTTTTCATACGATCGCCATACATCATTTACTTGTAGATTTACACCAGCAGAACTTGCTTGTTGTGCCATTGCTATAAATGAAGAGAATATTTTTTGTGGGAAATACTCTTCACCATCATCTTGAGTTGTAAATAATCCTGATGATTGGCTTCCTCTAATTTTATAGTACTTTTGAGGTGCTGAGGGTGATCCGTTAATATATGGTACACCAGTGTGCGTTAGATATTGTTGCATACTATCCAGTACTGGTTGTACCTTCTCTAATTGTATAAGTGTTAATGCTGTTGTTACAGATTCTGGAGGTGCTTGTTCGACAGCAGCTCTGTTAATTACTTTAGGAGCTGCTAAGGTCTGTATAGGTCTCATTAGCGTAGCAATACTCGTTATCCAACCGTCACTTGATATACTCTGATCAACAGATGTAGCTTGTAGAGCTACGATATCTCGATATCTATTAGGAAGCATTCCTCCTTCATCAATTGTCTGAAGCATTATAGCGTTACCCATATAGATTCCAGAAATACCATTCAACGTTAAAGATATATCAATCGGGATAGGTGGACTATAACTTGGATTTTTTTCAGAAGAGTCATGTATAAATGCACTCACAAATTTACCTGCTAAGTTTATCGCTTCTCTATACCCTTTAGTTTCACCTACACCAATAGACACCTCTAATCGTGTTCGCTTTACTAAGTCTTGATACCTTTGCCATGTATTAGCTAACTCTACTTCCTCTCGATCTGCTTGAGCGGTTATCCAATTTTCACTAGTAAATACAGGTTTTAATCTATCTTCTAAACCTACTCCGTATAATTTAAACATATTAATATCTTGACTCGTTGTAGATGATCCACCGCTCATTGCATAATATGCTAACGCTTGTACTTCATTAGGTAGTTTAGTTTGAATTTTAACATCACGGCATATATTATTAATACCTATACCGGAAAATTTATATACAGAGTTATCACCTTGATCAGCTGATTGTTTATATCCTTTATAATCTCTACCATAATTTTCATCAACAACCATTACTTGTTGAAGTGCAGTATTAGTTATAACTTTGAATGACCATGGATTACCGCATGCTTCAGATACTTGTGAGAGTACTTCTAAAGCAAAATCATTAACACTTGTTGAGTTGTTAGAAGCATCTCTAACAACATTAATGTTAACTAAAATATTCCGTAAATATCCTTCACTAAATGTATCATCAACATTGAATACGTTTTCTATAGATGATAGTGGTTCTGATCCTAAGAGTGGTTCAGGTGTTTCACCATCTGATACAACTGTTAGCTCTTGACCAGGTATAATACATATAGTCGGGTCTAACGATCTAATCCATTTACTATTTACTATCTTAACACTCTCGTATACAGCAGGTGCATCCTCCTCAGTATCTTGCGTTTTCCGTTGCGGGAACATACTCAGAAATTTTGTAGCTAACTTACCATTCTCTGCACGAGGCATAAATAATTCGTTAATTATATACTCTTCAATAAATCTCCAGCTTACATATGTTTCACCATATACAGATATCCCCATCTCATTATACGATTCGTTAAAAAAAGATTTTTCATTCTCACGTGATATTATTGTTCCTATCCCAGGCTTACACGTCATTATAGGTACATTATTCTTACTATTATATAACGGAAATGATACTTCTGACCATGTTAGTAGGTTTCTATCTCCGTTTAATGTAAATTGAATACTATCTCCGATTTGAATACTAGCATCTTCCTCAACATCTATCTTACTAGTTAATTGATCAGCTTGCTCAGCAAAAGCGCTTTGGATAATTTCGCTCAAGTACTCTTGAGGTGTTTTATAGAAAAACTCGTTAACATAAAAGCTAACATTTGAAAATATTTGCTCTCCATCTTTACTACTTATTATTACACCTTTTTCTGCTCCAGATACACCTTGAACGGTGCTCGAATAATCAACCTCTTGAACAACCTGACCAGAGTCAGATGATACAACTCTACCTTTAAGTTTATCATTCTCTACATAAAACTCGATAAACCCTAAACTTGAAGCTTGATCACTATAATCTAGCACTAACTTCCCGTTAGGTGATGCTAATATTTGCTGCACTGTTGGATCATCAGTATACTCGTTCAATACTGGTACAACAGCATCTCTAACATTACTTTGTATAGCTTGCTTTGCAGTATCACTCTCAATCCGCGCTGATTTAGTGTGTATAGTATAGTATATTAACTCTACATCGTTGATAGGTGTTAAAGCAGGTGCACCATCTACCTCCTGTGCTCCTTCTTCTACAATATTAGCTCCTAACCTATATGTATTGGTTGGTATGCCTAACGCTAAACTATTCGGTGCAATTATATCAATCTGTATATCGTACGATCCATCTGCTGCATTAGTCCAATTAAATTTAGTTACAACTCCTAATAATCCATCATACAATCCAGCTGAAGTTTCTGATGTTTCATCTATATTATATTCTGATAATAAATCTTCAACATCTAACGTCTTTTTTATAATCTGTTCTTGTATAGTATCTATAGTTGAATACTTACCACCATCCTGTAAGTCACCTAAGTATATTGGAAGTACACTTTTATTAGATGAGTACCATCCCCATTCAAGTAGAATACTAGATCCAGGGACCATATACATCATCTCTAAATCTTCTAAATCCTTTTCATGGTAACATTTTATAGCTAATGTAGCTCGACGTATAGTACCTAGATCACCTTTATTACTAACATTAATGCTAGTAATTCCTGGGATAGGTGTATTCCTTAAATCACCTCTATATAGCCCTGTATCGTTACTATCTAATCCCACTCTACCGAATTGCGAAACTAATCCAGGACCTAAATCTGTACCTTGTTGAGAGTATAGTACATATTTCTGCCATCGCGGTACAGTTTCATTATCTGGATCTGTTGATCGTATAAACGGTACAGATCTCATCCACGGTGTTCGTGCACTGATGTGATTATATGATTCTGCATTATCACGGAGAAATCCTGCCGTTTCAATATCTAGCGCAGCTTTGATATTAGGATGGATTGAATCTAATACTATTCCTCTATAACTTGGCATATGTTACCTCAAATTTTGTATATAGTCAGATGTTTTACTTGGTATTCTTAATCGAACCCCTGGTGGTACAAATATTGTACCTTTACCTATATTATTAGCTAAAGCAATTATCCACCATAATGATGAATCTTTATAATATGTATTAGCTAATGTATCTAATCGTTGACCACCTTTTATATAAATGTATAAATCATCTTCATGGCGAGGTATATCACTTGGATAGATAGTTGTTTCTCGATACCTTGAACCTGTATTATCACGTCTTATTTTAGTACTCTTATACCTTTTCATATTAATATCCTGTAGATGTGCTAGAATCTGTTTTTGATCTAAATGCTTTGGCAGCTGTTGTAGGTACTTCATCGTGGATCACAGTAAAGTTTAAACTCATATTCAACCCACGTGGTACTATATATCGCTGCTTTGTACCTGTTATATTAGGTATCTGAGCGCTGTACCTTACATCTAGTGTATTACTTGGATAATCTTTATCAGGATCATTTATCTCCCATGCTAACTCTTCAATCGGTGCAACTGTTAGCCCAGTTAATATTACTTGCTCTCGTAAGTAATCACCTATAGTTAATCTAGTTATAGGTGCTGACATTCGTGTAGGTTGAAATAAATCATCTGGTGATGGTCGAGTTAATTCGTACAATTTATTTACACGTTGATACATATTTTTTATTTGTGTATGACTCGCTACATATACCTTTAAATCAAATGATATAGTTCTCTCTACACCACCATAAGAATACACTTGATCAGGGCGACCTGCATAACTTGTACCTGTCCATGATGGTGAAGAATTATCTGTTAATCCACCTATAGCTCCGCGGAATTGATATTCACCTATCCTGACTGGTATTAAGTCAACAAAATCACCTAATCCAGGCTCATCATCAGCATTGATAGGGAAGGATTTTTCATCATCATATCGTAGCCCATACTTACTCTCTAAACTATTATTAACACGCGTTGTATTTGTTATTCTATCAAGATCAGCGTATGTAGCTCCTCCGCGTGTAACTCTATTAACAACTTCCGTTGCTACTCTACCTAAATCCATAGATCCTATAATAGGTGCTACAGCATCTTGCGCTAAATGCGGCGCTATACCACCTTTAGGTCTAAACTTATTATCACGGATATTTACAGCATTTAGTATAGCTGATTTAGCTGTGTAGTCACGGCCAGGGCCTTGACCCCAATCCTCTCTAATCATCTCACCTTGAGTTTTTAATTCAGTTTTAGGTACTCCTGTTATCCGCTTGTAAAGATCTACTACTGCTGTTTTTAATTTTAAAGCCATATATTACCCCATCCCTACTGGTACTCGCTCTAAATCCATTACCTCTGCTAACTGCGTACCTGATACATTTAATACTCTTTGTTGTGATAATAAGTTTATCATCTTATCTAACTTCTCTCCTATCGCAGAGCTCCCTCCTCCACCACCTAGATTAGTACCTGCTATAATAGAATCATCTTTATTTAATTGGATAGATCCTTTTGGACCGGATACTAGCATACCACCGTCAGATCCAATAACACCATCATTCATTTGAGGTGGTTTAGCAGAGCTAAATGCTCCGGTCATTGCAGCTACTCCAGTTGCGATCCCTGCTCCAATAGCTAATGCACCTACACCTAATGTAAGTGCAGACATTGCTGTTACCTCAGCTATCGCTTTTACAGTAGCAATACCTGCTAACGCTGCTTGTACTACTTGAATACCAAGCATGATACCTTTTAACTTATTTTGATCAGCTAATTGAGAAGCAACAGATTCTTTTATATTTTTCTCTGCATTCTCCATCATCTCTGCAGCTGTTGTAGCGTGCTCTCGACTTAATAGCTGCTCTGCTAACTGTGTATTACCTTCAGCATATGCTTGATTAGCTGCTTCTGTGTTACTTAGATTATTAGCTGCATTATCAGCTATCGAGTTAGCTATCTGTAATTGATCTGCTCGCAACCCTGTAGCTTGTTGTAGTGACTGTATCTCTAATATATTAAGATCTGATATATCGCCTACTTGCTTACGAACTTCATCTAAAGCTCCAGCCATATCATTCTCTAACACTAACGCTCTAGCTCTATCAAAGTTAGCTTGTCTACCAGTTAGTACGTTAAACTTCATTTGAGATTCGATTGAGCTTTCAACATCTAGTAAATTAGTTGCAAGTCCTAATGCATCATTCAACTCAAACCCCATCTTCCGTGTTTCGATAGCTGTACGAATCATATTCTTAAGACTCATACCTGTTGCATTTGAAAAATCTCTACCTGAATTAGATATATCTTTCATTACTTTACCGAACTTAACTCCACTAGCATCAGCAAGATTCTTACCTAAAGCTAGAGTTGCGTTAGCTGTCTCTGATGATGAGCCATCTATAAGTTGCATAAGACCAGATAATTTAGCAGCCTCTCCGCGTGATATATTTAGTTTATTAGCTGTTATAGATAGAGTTTTTGCTTGATTTGCTGAGTAACCATTACTGGTTCTAAATAAGTCATCCATCTCATTCATTGATTCAAGTATCTCTTCACGAGTTGTATCAACAATTAGTCCAAATTTTAACTCTTTAGCAATTTCTTTATTTATTTGTTTAGCTTGATTTAGCGTAACTGCCATTGTGTTAGCTGTATCTCTCTGCGTTTTAGAGATGAAGCTAACAGCTGATTTCATTTTTTCTGTAACAGTTAATAATCCACCACCAGATAGTAATTGATTATTTAGCGATTTCTCTTGCTTAGCTTCCTCTTTACTGATACTCTCTTCAATTTCTAGTATCTTTTTCTGAGTGCGAGACATTTTAACATAAGCATTTTCAAGAGTTTTAGCTTTTTTAGTAATATCCTCTTGCTCTTTACCTTGCTTGATATAGAGGTCTAAAATAGCTTCATGCTTTTTTACTAGCTGCTCTGTCCTAGCCTCTTGCGCTTTTAACGCGTTTAAATTTGCTTGTCCGTCTTGCTTAGCCATAATCTACTAGTCTTGCTCCAACTCTCTATTCAACTGTTCTAACTCAGTTGTTATATCTTTAATACGTTGTTGGATTTTAGGATCACGTAATGCTCTTTTCTTTGCAATAGATGATATACCTTTTTTAGCAAAGAATAGCCCTAGCATTGCAGTTACGATTTTTTGTAAATTCATAATACTCCCTTTCTCAGTTATATATTATAAATATCAGAAACCTATCTTTTACGAGTCTTTCTTTGCACTTCTTTCTTTTGTTCTTCCATATGCTCTCTACGCTCTTTAAGAGTATCGTTAAGGCATTTAATATGAAACCTACGTAGCCATACAGGCATATTATATACATCAGAGAAAGAGAATCCACCTCCACCATTGTAAACAAGGTAGAATATCTCTTTATGTATTATGGGCTTGTAATCAAACCCTAGGCCAAAAAAAGTCGAGTCCGATGGGTAATGTAACTCTACTATCAAAATTATATTCTGTGTTAGTTACATGTACGGTTAAATCTATATCTGGGTTAATTGATCCGATGTAATTACGGAGTTGTAATGAATCTCTTGCGATTAATTGATTATCAATAAAATTATGAATAAATGATGTGTCTGTATTATCATCAATAGATATAATTTGGTGTTTTAACCGTGTAGTTATACCTCTTGAGTGACCGCGGAGTGATTGTTGCTCTAATTGTGTAGCTATACTTACTTCTTCATCACCTGTTAATAATTTAAATTTTACTTGTTGATTACCTACTGGAAGTGTATAGTTAAATTCATTTATATTATTATATAGTGATTCATCTATAACTTCATTACCTACTTCAGTTAAATCAACTGTATGCGGAAATGAATTTGATGTCCCTGGGATATTAACATTAATCTCATATTCAGGTCCATATCCTAACACGCGTGCAGCGATCATAATAGCGTTTTTATCACCTAATATAAGTTCAGAGTACTTTATAGCTTGACCATCTCCATTACCTACGATTAGCGCTTGAAAGAGTTTGTCTAATGCTTTACCTTGCTTAATTAAAGTTGGGTTAGTTAGTATATCTTCCTCTCTAGCCGTCATATACTTCATCTCAACTTTACCTGTTGATAACGGATTATCTTTAGGATAAACTAAACCTCGACTTGGTAAATCTACTATTTCTGTTGGAAAATCGAAATTACCAGCAGCTGCTGTCCTTGCAATTGCTTGCTCTTTTATATCTTTATTCGTTAAATCACCTGGATAATCTGTATCTATAACTTGACCTGACATTGTATAACTCCTTTATTGTAAATTATTGTATATATAAATATATAAACATAAAAAAAGTCCTGATTTCTCAGGACCTTTTTGTATATATTTAGTATATTAGAATTCTAATATTGCGTAATCATATTTTAGAGTAACATTAATTTCTAGTGGTTGATCATTTGACCAATCTAACTCACCCATATCTGTCGATATCGGGAAAGCGCCTTTAATAACCCAACGCTCTCTAATATCACCTTGCGGTCCAAGTACCTCGAAAGTAATATCTTCTTTGTAGAAATCTGGGTAGCCAGCTGCACCAGTAGCAGATTCATAGCCTTTACGAACCCACTCCATTACATGTTGAGCTCCAGATGGTACGATTGGGTCCCATAACGCCATAGTTATATCATTCCAATCTGCTTTACCTTGTAGCTTACGTTTTGTATTAATATGATCAATTACAACTTCACCGAATGTTACTCCGGGACGTGTCACCTTCTTACAGATGAATGATGGTATATCGCCAACTGACATAATGAATCGATTCGACACTTTAGGTGTGAATGAGTTAAACATCAATTGCTGTGCGCTAATAGTCTCTGCCATTATACTGTTCTCCTATTTATAATAAATATCTTATTCACCGAAAGTTGCACCGGTTGGCATAACATTAAAGTCAACTACAATAAATTCTGCAGCTTTTGCTGGTTGAATATAAATATCACCCTTCATGATATTTCTATCAATGATATCAGGGGTATTATTAGTACCATCCATTACGACTTTAAATGCAAATAATCCATTATTCTGCTGTACTCTCTCCATGTACGGAACTACAGTTGATAAGAATCGATTACGAGTTTCATTTGTATTATTTTCAAATACTAAATATCTACTTGTAGATGCAATAAATTTCTTAAGGTTAATTAATAATCTGCGTACGTTTACTCTATCTAACGCAGAAGGTTTCTTTTGTAGTGTCTTTTGACCCCATACACATACACCTTGGCCAGGGAATGTAGCTAATGGATTTACACGTCCAGCGTATAATGTATCTCTATTTGTATGTGTTAATTTTCGCTCTGCTCTAACTGCTGCATCGATCCCACCTCTATTTAGACCTGCAGGTGCATACCATTCATGAGAAACTCTATCATTAAATGCAAGTACTCCTGGTAGAACTGTACCAGCTGGTACCCATGCTAGTTTACCTAATTGATTATCTGGTACTTGTACCCAAGGCCAGTACATAGCTGCATAACTTGAGTTATAATCACTAGCTTCATCTGTAACAGTTGTTATTGATGCTCCGTATCCTGCAGGATCAACAATTGTAAATGCATCGCCTCTAGCTTCACATACCTTAATTGCTTTATCTACAATAGCTGAGTGCTGGTTTTGATTAGCACCTGGTGTGAGTATCATATTAATATCATACTCATCTTGATTCTGAAGTAGTTGAAGTGCTTGTAAGTATGATGCACCACCTGCTGTGTTAGTACCATCAGATAGATTAAATCCTTGTGCGTTAGTAGATGTTATACTATCGTAGAATTTAGCTGCACCTGCTGCTCTTGTTCCATCAGCACCACCTTCAAAGGATCCTGACCCTACTACAGGTAGACTAGCTGAAGCTGCAGCTACTCGTACATCACCGTTTTCATCTAAATAATCAATAGTATTTTGTAATACCTCTACACGAACGTAGCGAGATTTGTTTGAAAATGAACCAGATAGTTGTAGATATGGATCACTTGTTGTACCGCGGACTTCAAACTTCTGATCACCGATTACTTTAGCGATATAATTTGTTGAGTTAGGGTCTAGTGATAAGTTACTCCAAGACTCTAATACAGTCTTAGCAACGCTAGTATCATCACCACGTCTAATTATTAAATTAAATGTACCAGTATTATTATCTTTACTAGTAACTTCCCATCGTATATTATCTTTTGTACCATCAGGTAGTAAGTTGTTTGTAGTTTCAGTACTAAAACTATTTAAATTAGCACCATCTGATAATGTTCTCAATTTAAATGCAGTGCCGTCTTCTGTAGCTGCTTCAGAACCTGTTGCAACACTACTAGATGCATGGCTAAACCCGCTACCTGCAATTCGTACCACTGTCAATGGTCCACCGTTTTGTAAGTATTGCTCTGCTGTATGTGATGTTAAATACTGGTAATAACTACTACCGCTTTTGAATGTATTTCCAAATTTTTCAACATATTCTGCATATGATGTAACTTGAGTAGGGATACCTACTGGTCCTTTAACTGTTGGACCAACAATTGCTGCACCAATCTCACCAACACCTTGTGGTAAGAATGATAAGTCATTTTCACGTGTAAATACACCAGGACTTATAATTTTTTCAGCCATGTAATTTCTCCTAATATTGCAATATGAGTAATTTTATTCTTATATAAATATATAACAGAAAGTGCAAACTGATGTTATTTACTTAAATTATCTGTAGTATGTTCACCAAATGATATCTGTGATGGGCTGAATGTTTTTGCACTTCCTTGCTGAGCTTGCTTTTGTATAGTGTTAGGTATCATATGACCATTCAATGTGATCGTGAAATCTGATTTTACAGCTCTATCATTACCTGATACAAGCTCTGTAGCTGTTGTAAACTCATCTATTCTAGCTTTTACTAAATACTTGTTATCATCGCCCCAATATGAACCTTCAGAATAGCTTAAAGCTTCTATTAATTTATTCATTTGAGATATATACTCTGTCCATACAACGCATTCATATGTAACGATTACTTGATCAGGTACAACAACGCGCTGGAACTCTCTCGACTTTTTTCTACCTTGTAGTATATCAAACTTATCATAGCGACTTTCTATCGAATATTGATTCTCAATAAAATGATATAGTGGATTATTTACATCGACTTTCATACCTAAATCGCGATTTTTAGTTATATTAGTACGTCTATACATTATTAATGGTAGCTGTATCTTACCCTTTCCATCTCTATAGAAAGTAGACTTTTGAACATTTTTCCATCGTTCAGGTGATCCGTATATTACAGGTACCGTTTGTTGTACATTATTATTATCAGCTATCTGTAATCGCGCTACATTCTCACAGTAATATTTAATTGCTTCATCTAAATCTATTAATCCAGATGATACATCTTTATTAGTATCTGTATCACGTCTTACTTCCTGCTCTCGCTGTACTCTACTTCTATGTGGTTTATCTGCCATTATATTATCTCGTTAGATCTTGGACCTTGTATATCTTCGATTGATATTTTTGATCGTCTAGTTAAGTGAGCAGCTGCTATAATTGATATACTAGCTCCATTAGTTAAGTTACTATCTTCTGGACGTCTCCCACCCCAGTATTGATTCTCTATTGCACTATCTACTTCCCAATATGCATTATCATGTTCAATGATATCACCTACTTCAATCGCTATATTAGCTCTATCAACCAACATATCTTTTAAGAATGCAAACGTAGCAGTTTGATTAACATCTATACCGAATTCAGAATCTTCCCACTCTTGATCCTCTTTAGTTACTAAGCACGGTATACTTATAGGAGTTCTATACATTTTTTCAGCTGCACCTTCTCCATATAAGTTCTCCTGCATCGTATTAAGGTCATACTTATACACGTTTACAAGTTGCTCGATAATATCACCAACTAACTCGTAATTTACTTTATTAATAAAAGCTGCGTCTTTTGCTGAGTGAAATAATGCCATATTATCCTATATAAATGTTAAGTGGTACCTTGTTTATTGTATCTTGCTGGAATTGTGCTTCTTCGCTATTACG
>Ga0115572_10003211_pt1 | contig 12932 bp, 10 predicted proteins | sample COGITO_mtgs_1206_FD_88681 | JGI IMG/M metagenome (GOLD analysis project Ga0115572, IMG submission 88681) | Pelagic marine microbial communities from North Sea - COGITO_mtgs_120607 | ecosystem: Environmental > Aquatic > Marine > Epipelagic | place: Germany:Helgoland, sampling site Kabeltonne... | reverse complement strand
TTTAAATTCCACTTTTTATGCCAAAAACTATGTTCCATTGATACACCTTAATAATTCATTAAATATTTTTAAAACTTGTTTAGTTACTAACACGAGCGACAAGAAAATCGAAGGTTACCTTTAAGAGGTTTGAGCTTTTCATGTCGATTTATGACTTTTCTAATATCACTTGCCTGTATTTCTGTATGTGAAAAAGCCAATACGTGATTATCATAATGCGGAGTTGTTAGATGCAGACCGTAAGGCAATAATTTAGCAACATTTTCATCATGAATAGGAGCCGCACTCATTGCACTTTGTCGCCCAACAAAATTCATAATAATGATGCCATTCGGTTTCAGCATACTGTACAGATGATAAAACCAAGTAGCATTGGGAGGTGACACTTTAATCGGTTCATCATCCTCTTCGTAAAATAAATCATCGATTATGATATCAAACTTTTCATTAATTGAATGAGGAGCTGAGTGGCTTTCAACCCAAGACACGGCATCCGCCTCAATCAAATCAACCTTATCTAAATCCAACTTAAAATATTTTTTAGCAATTTCGATGTGTGTAGCATTCATTTCTATGCCAGTAATACTTTCGCAATTAAAAAATTCATTCATCATGTGTATGACTGCCCCACCACCAACGCCTAGTACAAGAACTTTTAATGGCTTCAGAGGCTGCTTAGATATCTGCAAACACAGTGCTGGCAAAAATAATAAATCCCAAACGCTACCCGTCAGTTTTTTATCGAAATTGTATTGGCTGTGCAAAACCTTATCAGTGTAAAGGCGCAGCGTTTTTCCCGCATTGCGCACTTCGTAATGTGTGCCATCACGAGTTTCTTGCCAAACAATTGCCATAGATGATTGCCGTGGGTATATCTAAGATGAGGTTAATTATATTGCAAAAGAATACAGAATACTGGAACTTGATATAGAAAAAAACTCTCGAGCCTACAGTCAGGATGGCAACCTCGTAAGCTCGAGAGCTAAGACCGAGCATACAGTGGGACAGCTGTATCACTCGTACTCCTTAACATTAGGTACCTGCTAAAGAATAGATACAGCGCAGGCAGATCGGCTATATCAGTTTCTAGCTTAGCCCTAGTTTTGCTAAGCGTGAGGGGGTTTTAAGGAATATACTCAAAATAGCCCTGACTTTAAGACCTTTATTATGCCTACTGTCAGATGTTCCAACTGAGCTATCATCATATAAAAATTTGATTCGCTTTACTGGCCATATCGTTGATTAATTAAGTATTTGCATAAAGTTTTACCAGGTCTACAAGTTTAGCTATAGTTTAAGCATCAACTCTGTTTTTAGTAGGCAATATGACGGCATCCAGTGACATCGATATCAAGCAATTAGAAGGCTTTATTCCCTTTGATTATTTAACCCCTGCTTGTATCAATGATTTAGCGATAAAATTTCGCAGTCACGAACTGGATAAAGGTAAAATTCTATTTAAACGCGGCGGTGTGGACCCAGAGTGTCACTTTCTAATTCGGGGCAATATCGACCTTGCCGATGAAAATTTTGATATCAGCAAAGTCAGTGCAGATACCGACGATAATTACTTAGCCCTTGATAACAGCTCCCAGATTCACCGCTCATCTGCCATTACTACTAGTCCCTGTCTAATTTACAGCATTAACCGTGATTACTTAGATTTGGTCACAACCTGGTCACAACTTGCGGAAGATTTAGAAGAGCAGGAAAATGAATCAGATGATGAGGAAGCTCTTGATTGGATGGATGCTTTATTGGGCTCGCCTCTATTCGCACAAATTCCTGCTGCGAATATCCAAAAGCTGCTTGTCCGCTTCAAAGAAAAAGAAGTATCCATTGGGGAAGTAATTATTAAAGAAAATCAGCATGGCAACGAATTTTACGTAATCAAAGAAGGCCGAGCGATTGTTACTCAGGGTGAAGGCCATAAAGAAAGAACTGTCGCAGCTATTCAAACTGGTGATTGTTTTGGTGAGGATGCTTTAATTTCAGGGAGTGAACGTAACGCAACGGTCACAATGGCCAGCAATGGTTCTCTTATGGTCTTGGGTAAAGATGATTTTGATGAGTTACTAAAAACTCCAACAATTAAATCAATTACGATGGATGAGCTGCACACTCAAATGGATGAAGGTGATTCTGGCACTGTATTGATCGATGTTCGCCACCCCCAAGAGTTTCGTCACGATCGTTTAAAAGGTAGCGATAATGTTCCATTAAATCATTTACGAGAAAAGCTCAAAGATATGAATCATGATTTTCATTACGTTATCTACTGTGATGGCGGCCGACGCAGTGAAGTAGCCGCTTACATCATGGCAGAATCTGGCTTTAATGCAGTTTGTTTAACCCGCTAAAAAGTGTCACCTTATTCATTTCATTTCATTTAGAAACTAAATAAGCAAGGTAAGTTTAACTAGGTCTTTGTTTAATGTTTAATGTTCAATATTAAAATATTCTAAATAATCCTGCTCAAAAGCCTCTGCTTCTTTTTTACCTAGCCAACGCATCATACGCTGCCGGTTTTCAATATTAAGCACCTCTTTAGCTAAAAATTCATCCAAAGCTTCAATAACTTTTTTACCATCGTCATTGCGCGTACATGCAACATAAGCGGCAGTATATTTAGGTAATCCTTCGATCATTAAATGTACGACCTTTATCGAGTCGTTCTTCAGGACTTTCTCAAAATAAGCAGTGACCCATGGGTATTCCAACATAATATCAATACGCTCACTGAGCAGCATTTGATAAAGCTGACGGCTACCATATCGGCCAGATGTTTGGGTAATATCATTCTCACCACGTAATACTTTGGAGAGAATATGGTCAATTTCTTCACCATAAGAGCGCTTAGAAACAACCCCAAAGTTCTTCTTGTTATTCGCTATGTACTCTTTGATATTAATCGAGTCTCTGCCAGCAAACTCTTTTTTCCACATATCTTCTCGCATAACTACTCTTAACACAGGCGTTATCAACCCTGGCTGAGTAAAATAAGCAAAAGCTTCACGCTCACTCGTTTTTAAAGCACTTGGGTAACAAACTAATTGCTCATTCTTTGACATCTGATACCAAGTCCGAGCAGGTGTCATAATTTGATTAGTATGAAGATAACCAGGTAAAGCATTCTGAGCATTTATTATATATTCATCAGCAATTCCCTGGCCTTTATAGTCACCTTCTAGGATATGGATAGGCGCATAGGGAATAATACTCCACACAATGGCTTGCTTGGGTTGTTCTGAGATATTGCTAATAGCAAGTGAATCTGCTTGTAGGGCAAAGGAGCTGACGAACAAAATCAGCACTAAAAATAGACGCATGGATATTCCTAAAAAAACGTATATTAACAGTCTAGCAGAGTCTTAATTAAGTTCGGTCTAATAAATTATTATTATTGGCAAATAAAAAAGCCCCGCAATGCGAGGCTCCTTCATCAACTACTTTAATTGCTTAAAGTTTGTCAGATTCATCAGCAAGGTATTGAGCTACGCCTTCTGGAGAAGCGTTCATACCTTTATCACCCTTATTCCAACCAGCAGGACAAACTTCACCGTGCTCTTCGTGGAATTGAAGAGCTTCAACTAAACGTACTAGCTCATCCATGTTACGGCCTAATGGAAGGTCATTGATGATTTGAGAGCGTACAACGCCTTCTTTATCGATAATGAATGCGCCACGTAATGCTACGCCACCTTCAGTTTCAACGTCATATGCTTTAACGATTGCATGATTAATATCAGCTGCCAAAGTATACTTAACTGGGCCAATACCACCTTGATTGATTGGAGTATTTCTCCAAGCATTGTGTGAGAAGTGAGAATCGATAGAAACACCGATTACTTCAACACCTAGCTTAGCGAATGTATCCATACGGTGATCCAAAGCGATCAACTCAGATGGACATACAAACGTAAAATCTAATGGGTAAAAGAATACGATACCGTATTTGCCATTAATCGTTTCAGACAAAGAAAACTCGTCAACGATAGTGCCGTTACCAAGTACTGCTGGAACTGTGAAATCTGGTGCTTTTTTACCAACTAATACGCTCATTTTAAAATCTCCATTAATGAGTGAGAGTTTCCTAATGCAAATGACATTAGGAAAATTATTAAAGGCGATAATAATACCCTGCTAAATCTATAAATCCTACTGCTACCATGGGTTATTTAAGGAAAAAGATGGAGCCTAACCCTCCGCTCTATTATGATGGATAAAACCCTTACTATAATAAGAAAAAGGATTGGTCAAAAAACGTGCGCTCATCTACTTCAAAGCTACTTTTAACGCTAATGCTTTCCTTAGCTGCGCATAGCTTATTATTGTTGTTATGGATTGAGCCTTCTCAAAAATTTCTAACTGAAAATTCAATTATTCATGCTCGCCTCGATAAACAAGATCGTGAACTTATTCAGCAGGAGCAAACCGGACAAATCAGCCAACAACATACGAAGAAAATTTCTCAAGCGAGTGATCCTTCAGATGCAAAGGATGACCAACCGCTCAAGCAGGAAGCAACTAAAGAAGTAAACAAAAGCCAAGACGAAAAACTGGTAAGTAGCCAAGCTAAAAATAAACGTAAAACGTTACTTGAAGACGATGAGATTACACCCGAAATTACGACACCTGAAGTAGAAGTTGAAGAACTAGTAGAAAAAACAGAAGCAGTTGTAACTCAACCAAAAGAGCAACAGGAAAGCCAAACCAATAACGATAGCCGCGCACAAGTTGAGGCATTAGAGGGCAGCGAAGATCCAACTTATCGCTCATACCATCGAATACTTACTCAGTATCTTAATCAACGTCTAACTGCCAAAGCTGAATACAAAGGTATTGTACGCTTGAAAATTAAGCTCCAATACGGATCAATTGCAACCAGCGTTAAAATTATTCAATCCAGCGGCAATTCAGAAATTGACCACTGGGCGAAAACCGCAGCATTGGCGGCGAACCCCTACCCTAAAATACCTAAAGAGCTCGGCTCTACATTTGAATTTTCACCAACCCTTCAACTTGGCACGAGTTACTCTGCGCCATAATATGTCAAATCAGATTCTTTATTAAGGCTACCTATGCGCTATCAATCGCAGTTCATATCTGAAGAAAAACACAAGCTTCATCTTATGCATATTAACCAACCAGGACATAATGGCATCCCCATTTTAATGGTTCATGGCATGGTAGAAGATGGGCGTATTTTTTATCACAAAAGCGGTAAGGGTCTTGGCAGCTTTATGGCCAAGCAAGGCTATGATGTATATGTGGCTGATTTAAGAGGAATGGGCTTAAGCACACCTAAAGTCAGTGCATCTAGCGAACACGGACAAACTGAAACAATTCAGCAAGATATCCCTAGCTTGATTCGCTTTGTATTAGCACATAGTGGCCACAAGAAACTTCATATAATGGCGCACTCCTGGGGTGGTGTGTATGTGAATTCAGCTCTTTTATTTCAGCCTGAGTTAATACCTCGTGTTATTTCATCAACATTTTTCGGCAGTAAACGAACGGTTCGAGCAAGAACCATTGAACGTTATTTTAAGATTGAATTGATCTGGAATCGTTTGTCTTTAGCCGCCAGCAAACGCTCTGGGTACTTACCCGCCGTTCGTTATAAATTAGGCTCAGAAAATGAGAGTTATAAAACCCATAAACAATGTGTCGATTGGGTAAAGAATGATGCTTGGGTAGATAGCGATAACAATTTTGATTATGGTTCAGCAGCGCAACAGATAAGCCTGCCTCCAACCCTTCACATTGCAGCATTTCATGATATAAGCATGGGCCATCGTTTCGATGTAAAAGCCTTTATGAAAGAATCTGGACCACACAGGGCCGAATACTTACTACTAGCAAAGAAGCACGGAAACACCCTCAATTACGATCACATCAATATGCTTACTGCTCCTGAATGCGTCGACGATCACTTTCCAGCAGTTGCCAGTTGGGTTAAGAAGCAAGAAAAATAACCCGTATTTTCTTTCAAACGTACTTATTAGACGGACACAAAAAAGGCCATCCTTAAATAAATAAGGATGGCCTTTTTTTAGAACATTCCGACTTACGAGTAAGTCGGACTAACTAGTCTCAATTAAGAGAACTCTCAATTAAGAGAACTGGTTAGAAGTGTTCTTAGCGCCACCAGCTTTAAGAGCGTTTTCGCCAGCAAAGTATTCTTTGTGGTCGTCGCCCATGTCTGAACCAGACATGTTCTGGTGCTTAACGCAAGCGATGCCTTGACGGATCTCTTTACGCTGTACGCCAGCAACATAACCCAACATACCAGCTTCACCGAAGTACTCTTTAGCCAAGTTATCAACAGACAATGCAGTTGTGTGATAAGTAGGAAGAGTGATCAAGTGATGGAATACGTTCGCTTCACGAGCTGTATCAGCTTGGAAAGTCTTAACGCGAGCATCAGCAACTGCAGACAATTCAGAATCGTCGTAGTCAGCAGACATTAGGTTAGCACGATCGTATGCAGAAACGTCTTTACCTTCAGCAGCCCAAGAATCAAAAGTCTGTTGACGGAAGTTCAACGTCCAGTTGAAAGATGGAGAGTTGTTATAAACAAGTTTCGCATCTGGGTGTACTTTACGTACGTCGTCCATCATGCCAGCGATTTCGCTAACAGTTGGAACTGCAGTTTCGATCCAAAGCATGTCTGCACCAGCATTGATAGCACCGATACAATCGAATACGCAACGCTCATGGCCAGTACCTTGACGGAACTGATATAGACCAGAAGGAAGACGCTTAGGACGAACTAGCTTGCCATCACGGTTAAATACAACATCGCCTTCAGCCATGTCAGCTACGTCGATTTCTTCAACATCTAGGTAAGAGTTGTAGATATCGCCAGAATCGCCTTTTTCTTTAACAACAGCGATTTCTTTAGTAAGACCAGCACCTTCAGAGTCAGTACGAGCAACGATGATACCGTTGTCGATGCCTAGCTCTAGGAAAGCATAACGCAATGCGCGGATTTTAGAATGGAAGTCAGCGTGAGGAACAGTTACTTTACCGTCCTGGTGACCACATTGCTTTTCATCAGCAACTTGGTTTTCGATCTGAAGTGCACAAGCACCTGCTTCGATCATTTGCTTAGCCATCAAGTAAGTCGCTTCAGCGTTACCGAAACCAGCATCGATATCAGCAATGATAGGTACGATGTGAGTCTGGTGAGCGTCGATTTTAGCTTGAACAGCAGCTTTTTCGCTTTCTGGAGCTGCGTCTAGTTCACGGAAAAGACCGCCTAGTTCACGAGCGTCAGCTTGACGAAGGAATGTGTATAGTTCTTTAACCAAAGAAGCAACAGAAGTCTTCTCGTGCATAGATTGGTCAGGAAGAGGACCGAACTCAGAACGTAGAGCAGCAACCATCCAACCAGAAAGGTATAGGTATTTACGTTCAGTAGTACCGAAGTGCTTCTTAATAGAGATCAACTTCTGTTGACCTACGAAACCGTGCCAGCAACCTAAAGACTGAGTGTACTTAGTCTTATCTTTGTCGAAAGCAGCCATGTCTGCATTCATGATGTCTGCAGTGTACTGAGCTACTTCTAGGCCAGTTTTGAATTTGTTCTGAGCACGCATGCGAGCTACAGATTCTGGGCTGATTGTTTCCCAAGGGCTACCAGCAGCTTCAATTACTGTAGCTGCGGCTTTGATATCGTCTTGATAAGCTGACATGTGTCAATCCTTCAATAATGTGAGTGGGGGCCAGTGCTAATCTCGTAGCGTGTCTCAATGCACCAAACCTTTTTGCTACGATGCGTATAGTAGATAGATTCACGTCATAATTGAAATTAATAAGATGTATACCTGTTATTTATTTGCTGAATACACCTTCACCCGCCACTTCACATCATATTTCAAGACATTCTTGACGAGTTTTATCCAATTTGCATCGGATTTTTTTCTGTAATCTCATCATACCTTTATTGTATCCCCCCTCCGCTGTAATTTGCTCACGGATAGCAGCTACTTTACTATCAAGCAGTTTCTTTTCTCGAGTTGAAAACTTAAACATTTTTTCTCTCGGAACCTCACGACTGTTTTTTTCAACTTCGCGATACATCATATTCAGTTTAATAAATAAATCTTCTCGAAGAAATTGACCGACCTCAGGCGGTATCGTATCAATGCGAGAAACCACCTGCAGTGTCATTTGTGCAATAGGATAATCAACAATTGATCCGTTTTTTAAACCAACACCCAAATTAAACATGTTATAGCCAACCAACGGCGCAATCACAACATCAGCATCCGCTAAATTATAAGCACCTGCGGCGGCTGCTGAATTTTGGTCTAAAATGACTTTCATTCCAAAGTCGTCAAACAACGCTCTTTGTCCAGCATCACTACTCACGACAGCAGCCTTACCTTTAAAAATGCGTTTTAACGTCGGCTTACGCTCCTCATGAGTGAATAGGTAACTAGCACCAATAGGGATAACACCAACAATATGATAATCCCCTTGCTGCATTTTCTTATGTGCACGAGTACTTGCTAGTACCTGCATCAAATACTTCATGTGCTCACGACTAGGTAGGCCACCTAAAGCTTCTATCGATCCAGTAAAATCATTAAATTGCTTCGCCTGCCCACCGCTCATGATGCTGGTATCACAATATCCGGACTTTAATTTATCAACCACATCCTGCTCATTTGTATAAGCCTCTACTTTTAAGCTGATGCCATAATGTTTCATGCGCAGAGCTTGATCAATCGTACTGGCATAAATAGGCCCCTGTTTACCCAATACATCCCAGACGCAAGTTGTCCTGGGAGGAATTTCACCATCAATCAGCATATGAGAATAGAGTTTTTTGAGAGCCCGGATACGAGACTGCAATGTTCGTCCTTGATCCATTGATCGAGCACGTAATTCATCGTCTGTGAGTTTTTTAGCAACCGCAACATTTGAGACCATTCCGCCCATAAGGCAAAGTGATAATGAGAGCAGCAGCGATGAGAATGTTTTCATTATTATTATTCCTTATCGGCACTATCCAAAGGCTAGCATAGCGATAAATATCGCTGCTAGCACTCTTTACCTGAGAATAATATTAGTAATTAAACGACAATAATTATTAACGTTTGATTACTGAATGGGTGTTGCAGTTAGGTTGGTTGTTAAATTTAAGTTTTGCATAACCACGCCATAAAAGACAGTTTGCGGGGTGGCAATATCTGGATGCTTAAGCTGTACAGCGTCGATATTTAGTTCTTTAAAAGAGATATTACCCTTTACGGCAAAGCCTAAAGGTCTCAGTGCTTCCTGTTCTTCCGTTGGCGAGGCAACATAACTATAACTATTGCCTCGAATAGGATCATCAACAGTTCCTATGTTGTCATAAATCAGTTCATCACCGAAGTCACCAGAAACCCCGTTAACATCATCCTCGTCAGTTTTCTTGAGCACTTTTGTTTCATATACGTCAATGCTTAAGTTAGCCTGGAATCCATAATCGTTCGTATCACTCGTGCCTCTGCCATCATTAGTACTGTAGTTATCAAAAATAATTTGAGTTCCACTATCACTAATATATTCCCCTGACCCTGCACTCGTCTCAACACGGTTATTTTCCCACGTTAATCTGTTTCTTGCCGTTGCTGTTCCATCAGTAGTTGAGCCTGCATTAGCAAACGCGGCTTTAAGCGCAATAGTCATCCCTTGCTCACCGCGATCCTCCCAGCGGCCACCGGAACTACCGCAACTAGCTTCATCTGCTGCACTAGCACCAACGCATACTTGGCCTGCCCCGCCAGGCATAATCGCCAAAGAAGATCCTTGCTCAAAACGCTCAAGCTTCACACGCCCTAAACTTCTACCAGAATCTTTTTCTCCCCAGCGAAGATTAGCAATGTCCATCGTGCTCCACTGCTCGCCTCGGTTAATTTTTAGTCCATCAGCTTCCACATCAAAAGTAATATCTCGCAGGTGAATATCGTATTTCACATCTGTAGCCCAGATACCCTGGCCGTTTTCGTCAACTGATAAACCGATATTGGTATTGCTAAAATAATAATCCCCATCAATACGAATACCGCCACCATCAGCACCACCCGCTGTAATCTCGGTATAACCATCAAGATCGAAATCCATCGCTTGGTATACCTCAAGTGATAGCAATAATTCTGCCCCACCTTGCAGGGGTGCATCGCTATCTCCAACTTTTAAGCCATCAATACTATAAGAACCTTTTAAATTCGAAATACCGATCGCAAGGGTTTTGTCGCGGACATCAATGGTGGTATCGGCTGAACCAAAGGATTTAATGCCACTAAAAATAACGCGACGACCATCATCAATATACGATAAATCAGCATTGGCTAAATTCCACTGAGCCGCAATGCTTATCCCTTCACTGTTAGCATCTAAATCTTGATAAAAACTTTCGGCATAACTTTTAATTTCATCAGGCATGTCATCAAAAACTGGCTGGGTAATACCAGGGTATAACTGAAAACGGTTATAACGATCATTAATAGCGTCGTCATTTAACAAGAAATCCAATTCGATAGAACCAATAGACTTAGTACTGTCTCCAATTAATATTGTGCCTGCTTCGAAGGAACCCTCTAACTGATCAAAACCTATGGCCAAATGATCTGATTCAACATCCAGAGTCAGGTTCGTTAGGTTAATTTCACCACTAAAATCTTCCATAGAAAGTGAGTTACCCTGACCCGAAGCATCGTAATCAGTAAACCGTACATAGTTATCAGGATTAGAAAGGATATCCACCTGAGAATGCAGTGTTAGCCCTTCGTCGCCATATCGGCCGCCACCAAATATTTGAAGATTAGCCGATAAAGCCAAGTCACCTGATAGCTCACCCAAGCTCACTCCACCCAAGGTAACTGCTCCTGTAGAAAATGAAAAATCAAAGTTATCCATTCCCAAATCTAAGCCTGTACGGGTAAAACTTTTGGTATTATCAATAACATCATATTCAAATGTATAGTTATCAACACTTGCGTTATAGCCAATATTTTCGAATGTTAATGCGTGACCATTGGTCTCCCAAATTAGTTGAGCATTTGAGATGCCTATCTCAAAGTCTCCTTCAAAACCTCCATTAGTCATGCCTTTCATACTGAAATTAGATACGGCTTCATAATTTAAAGTGAAGTCACCAAAACTCCCCGCGGAATTATTTATTCGTATAGCATCAATATGCATCTGTGTTGGTTTTATTTCAGTTTGAACTCTGAGTGCACCGTCTTGTGAGACATCAAGCACATAGGTTCTATGTGCAACCTCATCAACACTCGTCTGAGATGAAAAGCGCAAGCCTTCTACAGTTAAACCATTTCCATCATCGCTATAAGTTAGCTCATCAATATTTAATAATCGGCTTTGCTCTACGGTTAAGCCTGCTTGTCCTTGCACAACAGATAAGGATTCATCATCAAGGGCCTGTAACGCTAAACAAGAAGAAGATAAAGACAATGTAATACTAGAAAAAACCAGAGATTTAATATTCATGCTATGGATTCCCTGTAGGGAATAATAGAAGGTTGCCTCGCAAGCTAATATCACCATCAATATTCACATTAAGAATATCCGTTTGCTGGAAACCCGCATCAGTAGGTCGTGCAGAGTTACTATTTGCCAATGTAAAACTAACATCACTGTAGTTAAGTGTATTAGGCAAACCAATCTCTAAAACATCACCATCAAAAACGGCACCATCACTGTCACCGTTACCACCATCATCAAAACCAGAATCAATGGTTCGTGTTTTTAATGTCAGACCTTCAAACGAAAAACGACCGCGAATATTATCTAAAACTAACCAGCCAGAATTGCTATCATCTCCGGCATTTACTGCAAGCCGCGCTCCGCAACGCTGATTTGTTGACCCTACCGAACAGTCTACCTGCCATATACCAGGATTAGTGGTGTCGCTCATGTCATTTAATGGGCCGCCCGTTTCATTGATCGTTATATCCCCTGAAAGATATACTCCACCCTGACCAAGTACTTGTTGAAGCTCTTCTTCCCCGAGTGGCTCCAAAGCCTTTGTCTGAGGTAGATATAAAGCAAATAGCGTAATAATTATTATTTTTATCATACAACCATTCTCGTATTATAAATCGTGGCTTTTAACTTCAAGATATTGAATCTGAAGATTACTAATTGTTGTGCTACCAAAGCTCTCACCGCCAACAGAGAGGTTGTTAATATAAACATTACTTGAAGGCCCAGAATCATAATAACTACTTAATTCGTCATAACCTGTACCTGAACCGGGATTACAGCCACCGTCGTCAATAATCGAGGTACACTTTCCTTCTAATGAAGCGACTTCAAAAGTAAACTGACCACCGGAATCAACTTCAAAAGTAACAGGCTGATAGTCTCCGCTTCCCAATTCAAGTTCGATACTGACATTACTTAAAATGACTGCATCACCACAATTACTACCATTGGCATCGCATGCAAAAAACTCAATATTGGGGGTATAAATGTTTAGAGCAAACTCGCCTTCCATGCGACCACTTCCACCCCACAACCTAAAATAAGAGCCATCAATGGATAAACTTTGAATATGATTTTCTAAGGATTGATAACGAGTGCCTTCTATCTCTAAATCAAAACGAATACCTAAATCAGGCCGCTCTGAATCACGACTTCCGTTGACAATATCAGGTGCAGAAAATTCGACTACCGCTTTATCTGTCACCCCAATTTCATTTCCGTCAATAAGTTCTAAATTAAACGGGTTAGTCAAACGTCCAATATTAACGGGGTTATCGATAACATTAGTGCCACGATTACTGCCTGAACCGGCTATATAAAACTGTGAGATACCAATAACAACATCTTCATCATCAGAAGTTTGCAGGCCAGTGATTTCAAAGGTACCACCACCATTAACCGCTTCCCCTCCATTAAAGACGAAGTCTTCT
>Ga0115572_10003208_pt1 | contig 12933 bp, 12 predicted proteins | sample COGITO_mtgs_1206_FD_88681 | JGI IMG/M metagenome (GOLD analysis project Ga0115572, IMG submission 88681) | Pelagic marine microbial communities from North Sea - COGITO_mtgs_120607 | ecosystem: Environmental > Aquatic > Marine > Epipelagic | place: Germany:Helgoland, sampling site Kabeltonne... | reverse complement strand
TTGACCCTTCGGGTGTCGTCGCAAGCGACTCCATGCAAATCACTCCTTGGGTCGTGATTTGTCGACCGCCTTCGGCGCTTCAAACCAGCTAAACCCTCAAACGACAAAACCCCGCCGATGGCGAGGGTTTGTCATTTGGTAGGACCAGGCGGATTCGAACCGCCGACCTCTACCATGTCAAGGCCGATTGGCCGCACCAAGGCACGCGTGGACACACGAAAACTAGCGGCGAAAGATGGGTTGTGCAAGGCTTTTGCGGCAATTTTCAGCCGTTGTTTATATGTGATAGAGGATGTTGAGGCGGAGTGCTGGCGTGAGCGTATTGCTATTGCGCTATTCCCGGGATCCCGCCGTCCTCTGCGCTTCCGCTGGGTAGTCTCGGGTTCACTCTCGCGTCAGTTAGGGCGCCGTAAGTATCGGGCCTGCGAGTGGCGAAAAAGGGAAACAGCGTGAGCCAATCGTCGCGCTGACCGAGATCAATTTCGGCCACCAAGGCGGCGGCCTCGTCCCGCGGTGCCTCCACCAGCGTGCGACCGAAAGGATCAATGAGACAACTTGCTCCGTAAAACTGAATAAGGCCTTCTGAACCGAAACGGTTGGGCAGGGCAATGAACACACCATTGGCCGTTGCATGGCCCGCGACGACGCGCCGGAGCAGAGGTGCGGTGTCAAATTCGGGGTAGTCGGGCTCTGAACCGATGGCCGTGGGGTAGCACAGTAGATCAGCGCCAGCGAGGGCGTAGCAGCGAGCCACTTCGGGGAACCATTCATCCCAGCAGGTGGGGTTCCCGAGTTTCAGGTCCAACCCGTCCAGCTTCAGGGTGTGGACGGGGTAGGGGTCATCTGCCGGCCCTTCGGCAAAATAGTGGTTCTCAAAATAGCCCTCGGTAACCGGGATGTGCAGTTTGCGGGTGCGCCCCACCACTTCACCTTGGGGGGACACCGTGACCGAGGTGTTGAGTCCACGCTGATCTGCAGCCCCTGACCGTTCGAACAGCGAAATTTGTAGGTGCACATCACAGTCTTGGGCCAACTTTTTGGCTAGTGCCAGACTCGGCCCAGTTTCCAGATCCTCTGCTGAGGCGTCGGCCGGGCCCTCGGGTCTTGTATCAGCCGGGTAGCGGCTGAGCGTCAGCTCGGGCAAGAACACGACATTGGCGCCGGCTTCGGCGCAGGTGCCAACACCTTCTGCCAGCTGCTCTGCGTGGGCGTCGGGGGACTCTAACCATTTCGTCTGCACCAACCCGATGTGTGTTATCCGAGGTTCGCGGCCCTGGATTGGGCATGGGCTAGGGAGCGACTTGCTGGAGATAAGCTTCATTAGTGACTTCTTTCAGTTAATGAGATTAGACAAGGCTTTACGCGGGTTACCCCGTTGACGAATGACGGCTTATCTCCTGATTTTTTGCTCTGAGTAAGCCAGCCGCAGCTGTCCTTCCGTCATCCCATATTTGCCAGCGATACCAACAAAAAATGGATCCCAGTGATTCGTCAAGACGTCTACTTCGGGAGCATTCTCAATCAATCGTTGGTAGCCGACGGACCCGGGCACACGAACCGAGTGGTTCGGTCTGGGAGGGCAGTTTTGTATCGCATCAACATAGGCGTCTGATCGCGCCTTGACTGCGTCAATGGAGCCAAACTTGGCGGGATTAATGCAGAGGTAATAGCTGCCGCCCACCGAGGGAACCGAGTTGTTAGTGTCAGGGTCGGTAATCTCCTCCACGGAGGGCAATGCCGTGGATGGAACGCCCAGAGGGTTAATGATCGCCGTCATGGCTTCGTTCCACATGTTTAAGGCGTAGGTGCGCGGCTCTTCAATTTGGCCTGCGGCGCTACAACCCCAGACTCTGCCGTAGCCCTCAATCGGCTCGGCGTAGCGGCTAGCGTCATCCGACAATTCGCCGGTGGCGGGGTCGATGAGCCACTTACCTGCTAGTGGTTTGCCATGAATCGCAGCTTCGGAGACATCGGCGTCGTAGAACTCTGCCAGTGCTACGCTGGTCCAGACAGGGGGTTTATCACCTGCGGGACTGATGGCGTCAAACGGAGCGCAGGATAGCTTGTTGAGCATGCCGCCAAAGGGTGCTGCTAGTGGCACCGTGTTGTTAGACGACATAGCCATCATGTCCTGCTCGAAAGCTTTGTACACGTAGCGCGCAAAACTGCCCGCATCGTTGTGATTGCCCCCAAATACCAATCCGATACCGTGCTCACGCGCCTTCTCGATAGCCAGGTCGGCCATGATGTTGAGGCACCAATAGCCAGAGCTTCTGTTGCCATCCACTGTGGCCCACACAGGGCCCTCATCTATCACCTTAGGTTCTGCCGAGATATCGAGGATGCCCATCTCTAGCGCAATATCGATTGCCTCGTAAACACCAAGGCCTTGATTTAGCTTGCCCTGAATGTGCGCGAACGTAATGGCGTCTGCGACATAATGAGCATGTGTCTCTGTTGCACCTGCCGCCATCCAGACCTGCTTGATGGCGTAGTAGAGAAAGCCAGGGTCTTCTTTTCGGGTGGGTGATGGTTGAATCATGATTTGGTCCCCTGTTGTAAGCGGCAGCACGCGTTTTGATTGAATAGGCGGGGTTCACAGATTAATTGATTACGAATGTCGGCCATGTCCATTTACTGCCCCGGCAAGAAGTGCACTTTGCCAATGAAATTTGAGTTAGCCGCACGGTTAATTAACAGTTCAAAGGCATCGGCCGCACTGGACATTGGGAATGTATGGGTCACCAGCTTATCAACTTGCTCCTGAATCCATGGATCACAGAGTGTGCGCAAAATGTCGTCTCGGTGATTGATGTTTACATCGAAGTGAGCACTGACATGTTTGTGGCCCCAGCAAAGTCCTGACTCAGTATTTAGGTCCCACTTGAGCTCGGGGCCTTCGTCAGCGGCATAGCCAAGAAGGACGAGATGTCCGTAGTGCCTTGTGGCGTCTAAACAGCGTTGTTGATAATAAGGGTAGCCCGAGCATTCGAAAGCGAAATCAACCCCCCGGCCTCGGGGCGTCATATGACGAACTTGCTGCAGCCAGTCGGCGTCGTCCGGATTGACCCAATAGTCAGCGCCAAACCTTTGCATGGCTGCGTCCATGCGCATTTTATCTCGCCCGAGCACAATGACTTTCGCACCGCGATACTTAAGATTGACCAGCGTTGCCAAACCGACGAATCCAACCCCGCCCACCAAGCAGACGTGCTCATTAGTCACATGGTGATCTCTGACGGGTGAGTAGGTGCATCCGATCAGACAATTTGCAGCAGACGCGTATTTGTAGCTGAGCTCATCCGGAATGCGCGCGAGCATATTTTCCGGAACTAGTCTGTATTCGCAGAACCCATTGCCGCCGGACTCCGAGTTGTTGAATGCCTCAATATCCTTGGGCAGCTTAAGGTTGATGCAGTGTGTTGCGCTCAGCCCGTTATCGCAGACGTAGCAATCACCGCACGCCCAGCCCTGGAAAATAGCGACTCGATCTCCGGGTTGCCAGCGAGTAATGCCGGGGCCGACTGAATGAACTTCACCTACGCCCTCATGACCCGCGTGACATTTGCCTTCATGGAACTCATAGAATCCGGATTTGTAGATACGATGCTCTATACAGTTGGGCGCTATGTGCTGTTTTACCACTACGAAGCCGGCAGCCGCTTTTGGCATTGGCTTTTCGACAACGGTGGCGCGTCCTTTTTCAATTTCCAGTACACGATTCATCTGTCGTACTCAAAAGCTATTGGGGTCACAGTGGCTGCGCCAACTTATTAAAAGCGGCGGCGCTGGTTCCTGCGCTCATACCGCCGTCCAGCATAATGGCCTGCCCACTAATGAAGGCGCTTTCCGGGCTCGCGAGAAAGTGGATGAGCGCGGCCGCTTCCTCAGGTGTGCAGATGCGCCCGAGAGGGACCAGCAGTTTCTCTGCTGCGAGCAGGTCCTCGCCACCCTCGGCGTTTGCCATAGGCGTATCAACGCTGCTCGGGCACACGCAGTTCACACGGATCTGATGGCTTGCCAGTTCAAGGGCAGCAGATTTACTGAGCCCTACCAACGCGTGCTTGGACGCAACGTAGTCGGATAAACCCACCACGCCCACCAATCCTGCAGCGGAGGCGGTGTTCACAATGCTCCCACCGCCACTCATGATCTTGGCCGCATGTTTCATGGCATGCAGGGCACCCATGAGGTTGACCTGATGGCACCTCATGAAGTCGACAGCGGACTTATCTTGTATGGCGTTGTAGTTCGAGAAGGTGCCTGCGTTATTCACAACAACGGTCAGTGAATCGAATTCCGTGACTGCCGCTTCCATCGCCGCTTTGACCTGGTCCTCCTGCGTGACGTCACATTGGCGATAGAGAAGATTGGGTTGCGCTTCGAGCGAACATTCAGACGCAAGATCAGCCACAACCACCTTGGCGCCTGCTTCGAGAAATCGTTTGACTGTGCAGAGCCCGATGCCTGAATTGCCACCGGTGACTAGCGCAACTTGTTCTGTAAGAGAAAAATGCATACCCACCCCTCGACCTCCTGATCCCGCTCTACCAGTTTGTGACGCCACTGGCTGCGTCTGCCCCTTTAATGTCGGTCAGCACGCTCAGCAACTCAAAGAAGAGCGCCGCGGCGAGATGGGCGCAACTGCCCGATGGATCACGGTTGGGGTTGAGCTCCACCAGGTCTGCGCCCACGAGGTTTAGGCCTCTCGCGCCGTGAATAAGGTGACGAACCTGTCGCGCCGTCAGACCGAAGGGCTCGGGGCCTGTCGTGCCCATCATCACGTTGCTGTCCAAACTATCAATATCCAGCGAAAGATAGGATCGATCGCTCCCGATGACTTCTCGGCACTGATCACTAATGTAGTCACAGCCTTTTTCGTGCACCTCATCCGCGGTAATCACCGTCATGCCCACGTCGTGGGAGAACTCCCATAAAAAGCCTGCCCGACCGCGGATGCCGATCTGAATGCAACGCTCAGGATCAATGAAGCCATCTAGCACCGCGCGGCGGAACACAGAGCCATCGTTGATCTCATCGCCCCCCCAGGTGGACATGGTGTCGCAGTGCGCATCGATATGAAGGAGGCCAAAAGAGTCGTCGTAAGCCGCAGCGAGGCCCTTTAATACGCCATAGGTGGTGGTGTGCTCGCCACCGCAGGAGAGAGACAGGCAACCCTGTCGCCCAATGGCCTCGAATACCTGTGCGATATCGTTTGTGACTCGGGTGGTGAGGTCGGTGCAAGACCACTCGACGTCGCCATAATCGATCACACTGCATTGTTCAAAAGGGATTGAGCCAAACGCATCATTGATGGGGCCAAAGTGTCGGCTGGCTGCGCGGATGGCTTCGGGGCCGTGCCGCGCGCCTGCCAGACCAATTGCCCCGAGGTCCAGCGGGCAACCCACCATCACGACATCGGCGTTGCCATCAATGTCGCGACGATGGGGTGCTTGAAAAAACCCGGGATGCGCCGCGAAGCCATTCGTCTCGAGGGTGTAACCGTGGGGCAGAGCGCGCTCGAAAAACGCGCTGATCTCAGGGTTATTGAAATCGAATGCGGGCTTGTCGTGCTGCTGCAGCGCTGCCAGTTTTTCGGGAGTCATTTTTGCCATGACATGCTCTCCAGTCGGCCCTCAGTGAGCCAGCGTTGATTGCTTGGGCACGACATTGTGTCTAAGAGACGCATCAGTGATCGACGCCCATGATTTCCACGGCGCTCAGTAGCCACTTGGGAGCGGTTTCTTCCGCTGCGACACCACCGTAGGTCAGCAAGCCCTCGGTATCGATCTTACCTGCTCTAATGTCGGTAACGGATGTCTCCAAGTCGGCTAAAAACTTCTCTAAAGATGATTCGCTGAGCACGTCGATGGTGAGATGGATGGCTGGTGGGTTAAGCACTCCCAGCAGTTTCCAGCCGTGTTGTTCCATCGCACCAACCACCAGTTGAATGTCGAGACCCTCACCGGCGATCTGTAGGAGCGGCCCGTGGGTAGGCCAGGTGGTTAGGCCGTCGATCGCCTCGACTTTATCAATAATGGCGTTGCGGATATCGAGTAGTTTTTTAGCGTTGGCGACATAACCCTCATATCCTAGATGGTGCATCAGCGCCCACACGGCTGCGATGGGTGCGAGGGGTCTGCTGCCCACAAACCCCTGGGACAGGTAGAGGCCACAGGGCCACTCGGTCACGGGAATATAGTGATACGCCTGTTCTGCCTGTGATCTCCAGATGATGGTGGATAGCGGCTTGGGTGCGTAGCCGTATTTGTGGAGATCGCCTGAGATCGACCGCACGCCGGGCACGCTCAGATCAAACGCGGGAATCTCCTCACCCAGCTCCCGGAAAAAGGGTGCGATGTAGGCGCCGACGCAGGCATCCACATGCAGCCAGAGATCATTCTCGATAGCGATGTGGCCGAGCGTCTCGATGGGGTCAACACATCCGTAAGGCCAGCTGGGGGCCGATGTGGCGATACCGATGGTGTTCGGACCGATAGCCGCTTGCATGCCCGCCACATCTGCTGACAGGTCAGTCAACTGCGGGACCGTTACCACTTTGATATCCAGCACTTTGGCCATTTTGTGCACCGTGGAGTGGATCGAGTAGGGTGCGACGATCTCTGGCGCTGTGATGTCAGGTCGGTGTTCTCTGGCCCAGTTGCGCATGGCATGGAGCGCACAAAAATTCGACTCAGTACCCCCCGACGTCAGGTTGCCTCTCGACTGCTCATCTCCCCCGACCAGATCAATACAAATATCGAGCACATCGTTTTCAAACTTGGCTGCGGAACCCTCTTGAAACGTAAATAGTGCGTTCCATGAAAAAAACTTAGCGTGAGTCTCTTTAGCAATCTGTAGCGCGTCGCCAATACCCCAGAAAGCGGTGCTACTGAGCTTGCCGCTCTGCTCAGGTGTCATGCCGTCAAGCAGTTCATCAACCTGATGCGTAACCTCTTCGTAGCTGGCGCCTGCCCGGGGCAGTTTATGGAGAGGAGACATGGTAAATAACCTTTTAGTGACTGTTGAGTGGCATGGCGGAAAACCGCCGCAGTGCGATCGTGATACCAAAGAATCCGATAAAAATCAGAATTAGTGAAACCAGCAACACCTGCAACATGTTGCTCTGCTGCAAAACGAAGCCGGAGATTGCCGGGCCGACCATGGCGCCACCGCCGAGCGCCGCGGTTGTGAGCACAGCGTATCGGCCTGAAATATCGACCCGTGTGACACTGCCCAACATGTAAGCTAGCCAAAAATTCAGTGATAGTGTGAGCGCGATAATGGCCAAGGCATATCTGACCAGTCCGGGCTCGCTGCTTAATAAGCCGATCGTAACCACAGTACCTGCCATGCCGAGCCAATGGGGTGTCATTTGCCCCCACCGTTTCCCAACCCATGCAGCGCCCATAGCGCCCATCACGCCCGAGATGATAGTCAACGAAAGGATCAGCCCAATTTGCTGCCCGCTCAGCCCACCCGCTACGCCGATGCGTTCAACAAAGGCGTACACGCCAGAGTAGCCGGTAAACCAACATAGCAGTGCGACCAAGCTCACGGGAACTGTCGTGCCGGAGCCGCTTGATAGCCTATTACTGGCCGATTGCTCTGCTCTCGAAATGGAGGTGGGAGTCCACTGAGTGGTCACTGAGAGTATGGCCACATAAAAAGCGCAAGCGATCAATATACCGGCGAAGCCAAACTGGGGGCCTATGATGGCCGGTCCTGCAAATAACAGAGCGCTCCCCAGCACCAGCTGCGCAGCCAGCGCGATGCCAAAGTGTTTGTCTGGTGCATCACTCTGTCCAATGATGGTGATCGAAATGCCATACAGCATGCCGGCGCCGACCCCCGCGAAAAACAGCCCGACATAAATAAGTGCCGCAGCGCTTTGTGTGGCGCCTGTAAGTAAGGCGGCGATGAAGACGAACGACGAAAGCCAGGCGGCCGAGCGCATATTGACGTGTCTGAGCCAGAAGACGGCCGAGGTCGTGATCAGGGTATAGCCTAGAAAGTAAGCTGCCAGCAGCAGCCCTGCCTGCTCGCTGTCAAAAGCGAGAGAGTCCATCGCGCTGCCAATCAGAACCGGCGCGATCAGATAGATGATGGATCCCGAAGAAGACATCAAGTACGCATTGATTAACGTCATGCGGGTCACAAATAGCTGACCACGCTAACGTCTGTGCCATTAATCATCGCGGCAAGCCGCTGCAGGCTAACCTCGTTGAGGTGCGGCAAAATGACAGGCAGGAGCCGCTGGTTGTCGGCGCCCTCGATGTGGGTAAAGAACTGCTGCCACCTGAGTATACCGGTATTGGATTCCTGCTCTTCGATCTCAATGAGGGCGACATAGTCTCTAAATGGAAAGTGCTCGCCGAACGCCCGATACACGTAGCGCTGTGGTGGGTTCCACAACATGACTTCCTCTCTCACCTTACCGAACAGAATGAAGTCGACTTCAAACTGCAGTTCTTTTTCGGCGGTCTGCTCGTCCACCACGGTGTCTTTGGCGAGCACGTACCAGTTCTGAATCTGTTCTGGGTCGCCCATCACATCGAATACAGCGGCGGGAGACTGGTTTGTAAAGCGCAGCGCCATGTCCAGCTGCAAGGGAGCAGAGGTGTAGTTCCCAATGGCGAACGGAGCATCGGATGTCGCGGGCGCAGACGTCATTTTCAAATTCTCTTCTCAGTGCGCGCCTGGCCTAATTACCAAGTTAGCGCGGCCTTTGTAGCTAATATAGCCTATTTTATCCTTTTAAGCACATTGTAATCGAGTTAACTTGGGTTTAATATCTAAATCAAATGAGCTGCTTAACTGCAGATACATGTATTCCAACGGCCACAGAATTACATCAAAAGGGGTGCTTTTCATATGAAACAGCTATTCAAGTATTCATTGGGCTTCAGTGCTGTACTTAGCTCTCTGGCCACTACGGTCACCGCGCAAACCCTCGAAGAGGTCGTGGTGACAGCCCAAAAACGTGAGCAATCCATTACCGATGTCAGTATCGCGATGAATGCGTTTACCGCTGAGGATATGAGGGTTTTCCGAGTAGAGGATGCAACCGATATTGCGCAGCTGGTATCCAATGTTGATATCAAAGGCACGTTAGGCGGCGTAAACCCCGCCATTACGGTGCGTGGTGTAGGTCTGAACGACTTTAATGCCAACAATAACCCGTCAGTGGGTGTGTACATCGATGAGGTATTTCTGGCATCACCTGCGATGCTAGACGCGCGCATGTTTGACGTCGAACGAGTCGAGGTGCTGAAGGGTCCTCAAGGTACGCTTTACGGGCGAAACGCGACGGGTGGTGCGATCAATATTATCAACCGCAGGCCAACACAGGATTTTGAAGGCTATATCAGTGGCAGCTACGGCGACTACGACATGGTCGATGTGCAGGGCGCTGTGAGTGGTGGCCTGTCTGCCAACACGGCGGGTCGACTGGCCATCAGCTACAAAAATCAGGGGGAGTCATTCCATGACAATCGCCTTACCGGCACCGATTTTGGTGATCTCGAATCACTCTCCGGCCGAGCAACGTTGAGCTTTGAAGCGAGCGATACCTTTAGAGGTGATCTGAGCATTCACTTTGGTAACGTTGAGGGCACCAACACGCCGTTCTCTATCTACGGTCTTTTGGACCCGAGTAACCCTGCTGATTTATGTGCACCGGCGGCGAACTTTCAGTTTGATAATGCGCAGTGTTCAGACGTGTTTGGTATTCAGGAAACCGCCGATGGCGATCCCTACACCCACACCTTTAACCCAGACGAAGCTGCCAAATACATTCTCGATACCGATTACACTGGGGGCGTGCTGCGCCTCGAATGGGATCTGGGCAATTGGGACCTGGTGTCGATTACCGGGTACGAGTCGCAGGACCGCGTCTTTGGCGACAACATCAACTCACACCCACTGCAGCTTTCCTCGATCACGCACGACGAAGATATCAGCCAGTTCTCGCAGGAGCTGAGACTGTCCGGCGGCAGCGACTCCGGCCCCCAGTGGATCGTTGGCGCTTTCTACTCTCAGGATGAGTTTGAGTCAGAGAACATTTTTGAGGCAGGGGACTTTTTCGTCACCAACCTGTTTTGGAATGTTGATCAAGAGACCACCACCTGGGCGTTCTTCGGTAGCGTCGATATTCCCCTTTCAGAGCGTATGACTCTCACGGCTGGCTTGCGCTACACCGACGAAGAGATTGACTTCGCGGGTGGCACCACTGACCTCAACCCTTACGACGCGAGTTGTATTCTCGATCCGTTCTGTGGGCCTACGGGGCTGGGTGCGTTCCAGCTAACGGGAACAGACAGCACATTCTCTGATGACAACTTGTCAGGTCGAGTTGCACTCGAGTTTCGACCAAAAGACGACTGGCTGCTCTACGGCAGCGTGTCGACAGCCTTCAAGAGTGGCGGCTTCTTCGGCGACTTCACGTTTGATAACAGTGAGTTGGTGCCCTTCGACTCAGAAACGATCACAGCTTATGAGATTGGCTCAAAGTCCACGCTGGCATCTGGCAGGGTCCAGCTGAATGCCTCGGCATTCTTCTATGACTACAAAGATATGCAGACCCTGGTGCCCGGTGTACTGGTGACTGCCTTCACCAATGCTGACGATGCCGAGATCTATGGTCTGGACATTGATCTGCTGGCGGTACCGACGGAAGGGCTGACGATTGGCTTGGGTCTTGGACTGTTGGATACCGAGCTGGGTGCGATTGGTGTTGTGCCGGCGGGTAACCAATCCCCCAACGCAGCTGAGGTGCAGGCCAACGGTTTGATCCGTTATGAGTTTGCGGTCGGATCCAACTTACAGATGGGTATACAGGCGAACTTTAAGTACACCGACGACATGTATCGCGATGCATTCAATGACCCCTATAACCTGTCAGATTCTTACTCGACGGTTGACGCTCGTGTCTGGATTAGCGACGCAGCAGGTAATTGGGAAGCTGCGGTATGGGCGAAAAACCTGACTGATGAGGAATACACCGAGCAGGCCTTCAACTTTGTCGGCTTGTCCGGTCTGGCCAACCAGCTTTATGGTCCGCCACAAGTCATCGGTGCGAGCCTGAGTTACTTCTTCGGTAACTGATAGCGCCTCAAAACCCGCCGGTCATCCCTCCATCAACAGGGATGGCCGCGCCGGTGATTTGCGCCGCGTTTTCTGAGCATAGAAATGCCACAACGGCAGCCACCTCAGAGGGGGTGGCCGCTCTTCCCAGTGAAATGGTCGACGTCTCCAGCGCCTCCGCATCCTCCAGAGAAATCCCTTCCTGCTCGGCAAGCAACGAAATGGCCTTCGAGCGCATTTGAGTATCCACCGAGCCGGGGCAGACCGCGTTGATGCGAATGTGGTTTGGCCCAAACTCCAGAGCCATCGATTTGGTCAGCCCAACGACAGCAAATTTTGATGCGGTGTAAGCATGGGGTATTGCTGGAAGGGCCCTCAGGCCGCAGAGCGACGCCACGTTAACGATGGCTCCGCCACCGGTTTGGAGCATATGCGGTATGGCCGCCTGGCAGCAGTTCACAAGGCCTTTCACATTGACTGCCAGCGTCAAATCCAGATCCTCGCTGGTTTGCTCAAGGAGATTCGCTGATCCCACACCCACGCCTGCGTTATTCACCAAGGCATCCAGGTGTCCAAAGTCGGCGGCTACGGCTTGAATGGCCTTGGCGACCTGCTGTGCATCAATCACGTCGACCGCATGATCGGCGCCCTCAAGATCAAACGTGATGACCTCGTAGCCTTGGTCTCGTAGCGCCTTAGCGGATGCGGCGCCGATACCATCTGGGTGACCAGCACCGGTCACGATCGCAACTTTGGCTGACTCGTGGTTATCCGTGGTCATGACGCTGACTCCTCTGGGGGTCGTTTGGTGAGTACGGGCGGTAGGTAGGTGCTGAGGTAGCCTTTACCGACGCGCTTGGCCTCCTCGACCATGTCATCTCTGATTTCGCCATGCTCGATCATCGAGATGGACAGGGGTACATCACACAGTTCGAGAAAGAAGAAAAACGGATCCGAGTCATGGGGCAGCTCTGGCATGACAAACAATGAATCGAAAATAGAGAACAGGAAACCACTCACAGCGCGGTCGCTTACGTGATCAGCCAGTCGCACTTGGGCAGGTGTGCGCCCGCTTAGCCAGATCTGTGACGCGACGTTACTGCTGCGGTACATCGCGACCGCGCGATCGACTATTAGATCCGCAAGATGATGCCAGTTATGAATGTCCTCGCGCGGAATGGGCTGCGAATAGGCATCTGCGAAACCTTGGGCAAGCTGATTTGCCAAAGCTGCCAACAAGTCGTAGCGATTCGCAAAAAAGTGATAGGCTGACCCTTCAGGAACGCCGGCCTTTTCCGACACCTGCTTGAAGGAAAGTTCCTCGATGGGCGTGGTTTCTAGCAGCTGTATCGCCGCGTCGAGCAACAGTTTGCGCCGCACGTTACCGCGTTCCTGAGCGTGTTGGCGCTCGCGTCGCTTGCCTACGACCTGTCTTGGACTGCCCGCTTTAGATTCCATAGCGCGATTTTAACTCGAGAAAACTCGAATTTATAGATAAGTTGCTCTTTTGTAGGATCAGTCGGATAGTCTTCAATCGCCATTGCTGCTGGCGATTGAACCCTGCGGGCGCCTCCGCTTCGCTGCGGCGGACCAAACGCTCCGTTGGTCGCGTTTGTCGAACAGCGGTCCACATCCAAACCTACACCCCCAAACGAAAAACCCCCGCCGATGGCGAGGGTTTGTCATTTGGTAGGACCAGGCGGATTCGAACCGCCGACCTCTACCATGTCAAGGCCGATTGGCCGCACCAAGACACGCGTGGACGCGTCAAAATTAGTGGTAAGTGACTTTGGAATCAACCGCTCGCACGACACAAATTGGATTGGTGGCGCACAGCCGGCAGGAGTG
>Ga0115572_10003203_pt1 | contig 12944 bp, 7 predicted proteins | sample COGITO_mtgs_1206_FD_88681 | JGI IMG/M metagenome (GOLD analysis project Ga0115572, IMG submission 88681) | Pelagic marine microbial communities from North Sea - COGITO_mtgs_120607 | ecosystem: Environmental > Aquatic > Marine > Epipelagic | place: Germany:Helgoland, sampling site Kabeltonne... | reverse complement strand
ATTACCTTGACCCACAAAACAGAGGCCATTTGTTCATCTCGTCCGTCGACAACATCACGAGGAGGAAGAAGCTCCATCTACCCGAGCTCCGAGTGGGCTATTTCGACAGCAACTTCATCTACATTGTCCTTGTTTGTGCCCAGGCCGGGGCGGGTGTTGGAAAAACACTGCTGTCTGTAGCGGACGCAGTGGCCTATAAACTCGGAGCCGACGGAGTCGCACTTTCGTCGCTCTCTAACTCGGCGGGTGCCTACTTCAACGCTGGGTATGAGTTTGTCTCAAAGTGGGACGGCAGGCCCATCAACGTGGACGGATGGGTCGAGCAAGTCACGCAACCAAATGGCAACGTCAAACGCGTTCTACGAACTACAATGCCAGACATGCCTGTTCAGGAAGGTCGCGGCACAAAGCGCCAAGGTGAGTTTGAAGGTGACAAAGAGCGGGAGGAAACCCCAACACCGATGACCGAAAAAGCCGAACAAAGTGACGGCGAAGAGGACGCGACAGACGCGGATGGTGCATACAAGCTCTACCTCGACGAGCGCACACGACTGCGCCGGCTCCTAGAAGATACGTTGGAGCAAGCACGACGCCTGTACAGACAGCTCGGTGAATTGAGCTATGATATAAAATAGAGACTGTGTTTAATTAACAACCGCTACTCAGCTGGACACCCTCTCTCTTCACATTCAGGCTTTTTGGCGAAACTGGGAGTCGCGGTGACAGGTGACGCGTATCAAGGGCATTCTAAACAGGGTAGGGCATTCTCAAAAACTTTTTCCCCGCCAGCGTGGATGGAGGATTTTTTTTCTATCACCCCCTACCTTTTTCTTGAGGCTCTGTAAGTGTCACGTGTCACAGACCGTTAGACGCCCCCGCGCGGTCGCCGCTCTCTCCGCCACAACTCGAGTCGTCCGCCTCTACCGCATCAATCGCAACTTTGAATATGCTTTTGCCCACTTGTCACTTTCTTGCTCCAATCTCTCTTCACTCTGCTTCAACACACGATCCCGTGCTCTGGAGATCCCCTCAACCCTCTCAGCATCCCCGTTTGTCTCAGCATCCCCGTTTGTCTCTGCCTCCAGCAACGTCTCGTCGATCCTGTCCTCTTCAATGATTTCTGTCCACTGCATCGACTAATTGGTGTGTGACCGCGACAGGGCAGCGGATGCTTAGCGGAATATGGAGGTTGGTTGTCTGACCACGGATTAGGGGCAGGCGGTTCTAATGATGCATACAAGCTCTACCTCGACGAGCGCGCACGACTGAGCCGGCTCCTAGACTTCCATGTCCTGTGCGAACTCTTGTGCTAACTCTTGTGCAAACTTAACGATTTCTTCCTTCAATTTGCTGTTTCCTAGACGTTCTGCAGCCGCGACCAGCTCCTCGATTGTTCTTCCCTTGTAGAACAAGCGCTGTGCTTGTTCAAGATCAAACTTGGGTATGATGGACGCGTACGAATAAGATTCGATTGGACGAACCTCCATGGCAGTTTCTCGGGGTAGTTGTCCGTTGCGTGTCCAGCGCGGTGTGATGGGCAAGCATATCTGGCGCCGGACGCGACTTGCACGCGCGGCGCAACCACGTGGCCACGCGACCGGGCGGTTACCGGCGCCAGTTGTGCTTGCCCATATACAGAGGTCGGACATCTGACGGAGTACTTTAGCAGGTTGTTTGAGGGGTCTGGCCGTGCCACGTACCCTACCGAACCCTACACAGCCTACCACTTGAAACACCTCCCGGGACCTACCAGCTGGCGCCGGACATGCTTGGCGCCGGAATGACCGATCCATTCAACGCAACAACAACCATCGACGAGGCAAGGGCTGTGGTTGCCGAGCAGCGCAACGCCAGCCTCAACGCATCATTCGACGTGGCAACGACCGGCGTTCAAGCTCCCACAACGTCAGTTTCTTTCGGCTCGAGCGCGCGTCGCCAGAACCTGCCCACGCTCGACAGGCTCGCCAAGACCTTTGGGCCTGTAATCAAGTACCCGCTCCCGGGCAAAGACATCGAGTACGTGCACCCCGTGACGGACCCATCTGCACATGTGCAGCTTCCAGCGTTTACGGCAGCACAGCTTTCAAAGTATAGCATGAACTTTCAGGAGCTCGTCAAACACTCTGACAAGGAGCGCAAGCAGACGATGTCCACGCTGAGCCTCCGCCTTGCAAGGGAGGACAAGATGATTGAGAACAACCAGCGCCTGCGCGATAACCAGCGCACCATCGTGTCAGCAGTCACTACGGCTATTTCCAACGCGTTCAAGATCATGGGCCAGTTTCTCAAGCAGAACCGACGGGCCACTGAAGAGGACATGTTGATCATGTTCGAGCAGGTCAAATTCCTTGTCGTTCAGTGGGCCATGTCGTCTGGAAAGTCTCTGATGGAAGCACTTGTCGCGATCTCCGAGATTCCACAGCATCGGAATGCTTTCATCAACGAGTACATGAACGAGTTTCCGGCTGCTCAGGCTCTACTCACGACCAACGACAAGATACTGATTGTGACAAGGGAGCACACTCACCTCGAAGAGGCTCTGAAAGAAGGCATCGACTCCTCCTTTAGCAAGGCCAACGAGGCAGGACACGTCAACCGCATCAAAGAGACGGCTGCGTTCTCCAGGATCGGCCTCTCGCAGACGGAAATCGAGACCATTTCGCGCCACACGTACAACATTTCGACGGACAAGTTTGACGTCGGCAAGCTGGCAAAGGCCTGGGTCGTGGCGGGCTGTGCCAACTCGGTCGCAAAGAGGTTTGCAAGCGGCGACCTGTACGACGGCATGTTCAGCATCGTCATCCTGGACGAGGCACATCGCTTTCCGTGCCCAGGAAACACACCCAAGCCCGACGTTGCCGGCTACGATCGCATCTACAATCAGTCCCGCAAGTCCTTCTTTGTGCTGTCGACTGCAACGCCAAAGGGGTGGGTTGAGAAGGGCTTCGAGTCCATTCACCAGGAAGAACTCCACGTCAACACGACCACTGTTTCTCGTGTGACCTACGGCCACAACTTCAACGACGGCCGCGTGACCAGCATCACCCTGTGTCCCGTGAAGATCACGACTCATGTGGTGATGCAATACAAGGATCCCGACAATGGCGTCACCACAGAAAGGTGGGTCAACCTGAGCGAGCCTCTGACACAGCTTGAGGCACAGTCTGCACGGAGCACCGAGTTCACGCAGCGGGAGCACATCTACCAGGCAATGGCGTGTCAGATCGACATGCACGCGAAGTATGGAGTTCCCAAACAGATTCTTGGCTTTTCTCCCGAGCCGCTCTACCAGGGAGCGGAGGACCAGGCCAACGCCGCGTCCACTTCAGCGGCCGCCCCAGTCGTGATCGACAACGACAACGAGTTTGAACTCCAGCCACTTCAGCTGGCAAAGCTTGCAGAAGACATAGTGAAGACCAACAAGAAGAAGTTTACGAGCCCTGTGACCAAGCTACCGCTGCGCATTGGCTTTGTGAGCAGCGGCAAGGACAAGAAGACCGGCAAGCCCGTGCAGACGCCAAAGGAGCGGGCGCAGATTCTTTCCGAATTTCGAGACGGGAAGATCGACGTGTTGTTCAACTACAAGATCTGCTCGGAAGGCTTTAGCAACGAGCTCATCGGAATCGTGCTGAACTTCAACCTTTTCAACCCCCTTTCGGACCCCTCGTGGAACCGCATGGTGCAAGCGCTCATCGGTCGCCTGTGTCGTGCGATCATGATGACCCCTCGGCTTGTTCGCATCGCAAAGCGCGACGGGTGGTTCTCTGCACTCTGTGCGTACTGCCAGACGGAGGTGCAGGATGGCATCATCATCGACGCCAGCTACGCACAGCACGGCGAGAACCGCAAGATTGTTAACGAATGGAGCTCCATCGAGGGTGCAAAGGATGCGATCATTCCGAGGTCGAGCAGCGAGGTCAGCGCGATTCTCATGAAGCAAAGCGCCGAGTACAACACGACGAATGCGATTGCCATGTCGGTTGCAGCAGCTGCTCAGGCCGCCGCAGCCGCAAGCTCGGGTGCGTCGACGTCGTCCGCCCCCGTGGCTCCGCCCAAGACCAAGGAGCAGGTCGACAAGGAGACCAAGGAGAGGACCGCAAGTGCAAAGGCCACCAACGCCGCTCGCATGACCAAGAAGCTCGAGGAGCAGCAGCGCAAGATGGACGCCCTTAAGGTCATCTCGGACATTGGCGATTTTGACTCGGGCATCACGACCATCAATCCCCAGGTTTCCAACGGCTGCAAGATGCTCTACATCAGCCACGACTCTCCAGTCCCTGTCAACGACCTGATTACGACGACATATTCTGTGTTTGCAGTATTCTGCCGTCACGACGTTTCTGTTGTTGCTCTCCCTCCTAATGCGTGGTACGAGCTCGACATCAAGTCGTCGCACTCCAAGCGCAACTGCATCTCTTTCACGGTGGAGTTGGAACCCGACCGGCCGTTCAACTACATCAAGGTGCGCGCAACCAACACCATCCGCGGCGAGTCGGAAGAGAACGCGGACGCCGAGTTCTTCGATGCGTCTTCTTTCCAAGTCGACGACGACATCGACGCAAAGTTTGCGACACTTCTCGCTCCGAAGCCACCCAAGTCTGCAATTGACAAGAAGTCGGCCCCTGCCAGCCTTCCAGAGTCACCGGCACCCATGGACGACGACGACGAGGACGATGACCCACCAGATGACGACCCCGCGCCCGCGGCTGAGCGCGTTTGCGGAATGCAGGTATCCGTCAGCGACGACGCCGAATCTGACCTTGAAGAGTCTGCACCTCTGGCCGCCTCCCGCAAGCGCGTTGGTGGCAGCACCGCCGTGCGCTCTTTTGCCACGGGTCGGGCTTCCGGGTCTGTCCCGTCCCTTCCGCAACAGCACGTTTCTACCGCAGAGCTTGCCATTCCGGCTGCAGTGTTTGGTCGCGCTGTCGATGACAATGCGCGCCCTGGTGGCCTGCCCTGCATCACTCTGCCTGATGCCTTGGGCACGTCCGACGAGGAGGGCGAGGAGCAGGCTGTCGTGACTCGCAAGCGCAAGCCAGCGGAGGACCGTCCAGTCGAGCTCACATCCGGGCCCCGCAGCGCAAAGAGGGCGGCGCTGACAAGCATTGCTTCTGCGTCTTCATCCAAGGACAAGCCCAAGAAGGAGAAGCCAATTTCGTACGACGGGTCTGACAACGAATACCTGTTTGACGACGACGATGATGACGACGACGACGATGATGACGACGACGACGATGACGCATCCAGCTCGGACGAGGAGAGCGACGACGACGACGAGGACTACGAGGCCGGGGAGGGCGCAGTGGACGATGACCTGGACGACGTGTTTGCCCCTAGCGACGACGATGATGCCTCCGAGAAGGACGCCAACGAGCAGACCGGCGAGGAGATGCAGGTCGAGGAAGAGGCCGAGGCTCCCGCTCCCAAGGAGAAGAAGAAGCGCGCTCCGCGCAAGCCCACTCGCTTGCCCAAGACGATTGGATACTACAACGTTGCCAATCCCGACTCTATCAAGATCAAGCCGACTGCTGTCTCCGTGGACCCATTGCTCGGTTCGTCCGTGTCTTCCATGCCATTGTCGGCTGAGGTGATCTCGATGCAGCAGGATGCATCTGGCCAGAGCTTCAAGTTCGAGCACAAGCGGGACGTCAACTCTTATGACACGTCAAAGCTGCCAACGCCACCGAATAGCACCCGCGACTACAACCCGCAGTCGCAGGCACAGTCTGTGTCGGCCATCAACTTTGCTGACCTGGCAAGCACGCGCCCAGAGGACGAGGACGAGGCTCGACTGACTGAGTTGTACTACCTGCTGAACGCAACCACGGACAAGCCCGTTGGAAAACACGACCACTTCACTGTGATTGATGGCACCGTCAACACGGACATCAAATCCGCAGTGATATCGCAGGCTGTTTTATACAGACGGCGTCAGGACCTGGCGCGCCTTCTGCACAAGAAGAGCAAGGGCGGCTACGATGAAGGTCAGATGGCGCTGACTCACGTTGCTATGCTTCCGACGTGCGAGGAGGAGTTCAAGACGCTGACAAAGGAGCTCAGAGAGCACCCTACCTATGAAGCAACTCCGTTCGCCAACCAGGAGAACAAAATGATTCCCAGCATGGTGAATGCACTAAAGTGGGCTTGCATTGCTCTAGGTCTGCACATAAAGCCACCCGGGGAGTGCTTCAACCTCCGTAAGATCGCACTCGGACTCGACACCGAGTACATCCGCAAGGCCATTTCCAAGGCAAGCGCCAGCGGTGCCGCTCGTTTCCAGCAGAGCGTGACTTCTAGCATCTCCCAATCGTGAATGAGCTGCACGTGCTGAACCAAAGTCGCCGCTAAATGTGGGTGTGCGCACAATCGTGGTCGTCGCAAAACCGCGACAGGATGCAGAGGTCCCTCCACAGCTTCTTCCCGGGGACGCGCGAGCATGTGGATGAGGATGACGACGTGGAGGTGTGGGACTTGTTCTGCGGGGCTGGTGGGTTTTCTTGCGGCGCGAGGAATGCCGGGAAGCGGGTTGCGTTTGCATGCGACGCGGACGATGAAGCAATGCGTGTTCATGAGTTGAACCACCCGAACACGGTGCACTCTGTTTGTAGCTTGCCGTGTGACATTCCCTTCCCTACGGATGGAACGCGGTATCACGTGCATGGATCGCCACCGTGCCAGCGCTTTAGTACGGCAAGCGGCCAGGTAGGAAACAGCGAAATGCGTGTGAGTGAGTCTGAAAACATGGTAAAGTGGTACTTGGAGTTGGCATTGACATCTGGTGCGACGTCGTGGAGCATGGAACAAGTAGCTGCTGCTCGCGTGATCTCAATCCTAAATGCAAAGAAACGCAGTTATCCGTCGGCACTGGACTATGAAATATTTGATCTATCTGCGTTGGGAGTGCCACAGAGTAGACGCCGAGTAATTGCAGGAACGCCTCGACTCATATCCAAGCTTAGAAGACAGTGCATGACCAAGCGGCCAAACCGAGTGTGTGACTTCATACTCGACTGCAAGGGCACTCACATTCGGCATGCTAAAAATTGGAAGAGGAGCACGCGGCGCGATGACGGCTCTATAGAATACGAAAAGGCTACATGGACCGATTTGCTGACTCCAATCACCGCACCTTCTCCTACCATTGTTGCGTCGAGAGTGCTGTCGTGGGTGTCTACGGATGGAAAAACTGTCGGCCACTGCACCCTGAGCACAGACGATGCCGCGGCGCTACAGACATTTCCGCGTTCGTACCACTTCCCGACAAAGAAGCACAAAGCACTCAGGATGATTGGCAACGCAGTGCCCCCGTTTGTAGCAGAGCTCATGTTTTGCAAAGAGGACGCGCGACGTGCAAACTCTGACGCAGTGGTGCTCAAAAAGGAACAACCGTGTAAGACAGTGCGGCGCATCGTTGCGGATCCCTTGTCCCCTAGCCACGACTGGACCAGCGACCCATCGCGCTATGTTCCGTAGACGTAGTATGAAATCATGTAAGCAAAAAGATTATATAAGTTGTCAATGCATAGTCGCATTCGCGACTACTTTGCGGACAGGGGAAATCCGCCCGAAATCGGTCCGAGGGAGTATGGGTTTGTAGACATGTTCTGTGGGATAGGAGGAGCCTCCCAGGGTGCGAGCGAGGCCGGACTGAAAGTGTGCACGGCAGTGGACTACTCTGCCAAACTCCTGACACTGCACAAAGACAATCACCCGGGTGTAAAGCATGTGTGTGCGGAACTGCCCAACCTCAGTGGTGTGCAGCTTCCTGTGTCGGGGCGGTGGCACTTGCACGGCAGTCCGCCTTGCACCAAGGTGTCGAATGCCAATCGACTGGTGAGTGTAGAGGAGAGGGCACACGGTGTGTACCTGGTGAAGTGGTTTTTGGAGTTTGCGCTCAACTCCGAAGCCACCACGTGGAGCATGGAGCAGGTTCCCGCGGGTCCTGTAATTGAAGTCGTGCAGAATGCAATGTCCAGATATGAAGGCAAGTTGGATTACTGTATCGTTGATTGTGTCAAACTCGGAGTGCCACAGAAACGCAGGCGTCTTTTTGCGGGAAGCCCTATGTTGATCAGCAAGCTTAGACGCCGCCGCGCAGCCAAAACTGCCGTGCGCGACTTCATCGCCAATCCAAGAGGCACGCATACTCGCTTGGAAACTTGTTCAGGCACGTCCGTAACGTACAAAGACGGCAAGAAGGTCAAGTACAGTAAAACCTATTCGTGGGACGATCTTTGCAGGCCGTTGAACGAGCCCTGTCACACCATCACCGCAAGCCATGGACTGCGGTGGGCTAACCCAGGCACCAGAAGCAAGACCTTTAAGATGAACAGACACGAGATCAAGGTGCTTCAGACCTTCCCGCCCGACTACAAGCTAAACTGCAGCAACACATTGGGTACAATGGGTGTAGGAAACGCAGTGCCGCCCGCCGCCATGCGCGCGCTTCTTAAGCCGATAACGCAGCTCTTGTCCAGACCGCGTATCATCGCGGACCCCGATTCGCCCAGCCACCACTACCGCCCGTGAGTATTGAGTATTACACAGGCCATCCGCAACCGTGCGCACCGGATGGGTGTCAAACTATTGTGCCTGATCACGGCACTCGAATCGCCCGTGTTTTAGCAATGTGTCAGACCTGGCACCGGACGCGGACCCAATCCGTCTGTTTCGGCGCCAGTATGTAACGCCCATTGTTCGCAGTCAATAACCTAGTATGAAAAACAACTGAAACACTTGGGATGCAATACTCCGAGCGCGACGCGCGCCTCGACGACGGCGCCGGACCGCGCTCTATCTGGGCCATGGCAAACAAGCTTGCGGAGGCACAAGTTGCACTGGACGAGGCCGCGGAGCGCGGAGAGCTCAAGGAGGGCACGTACATGGACATCAGCAAAAAGTTCAAGGAGTGCGTAGAAGAGAGGAACAAAGACATCAAACGGGCCAAATTCGACATGTTCGTCACCATGACGCACAGTGCCCCGAACCTCGTCGGGTCTCCCGTGGGCGGAGTCTGGCCTCTCGGACAAAAGGTCATCGAGGCGGTCACCAAGTCGGCTCGCATCAACAAAGTGCCTCCGAGTTGGTGGGTTCACGCGATGTCGGCGTACTATAACGCAATATTTGAGGATTCAAAGTCTTCTGTACCTGCAGGGGCACGCATGGAGGCGTTCGTCGACCTCGCGGAACACCTCAACTGTACCGAGGACAAAGTGCTGTACAATGTCCTCACCGAAAGGAACGCATGCTTTTTGTGCAAGTTTGCTTACGACGTCGAAGGCAAGGACCTCTATTTGTTTGCGGAAGCAGTGATCATGCGCGCTCCGTACCTGATACGCAACGTCAAGGCGTGCGATGCTCACGGCAAGACAGGCTTCACGCAGCTCAAGCACCTTGCCAGAACGGAGGCGTGCAAGTGTGCGTGGGGAGACTACGAGTTTGTAAACACAGTCGGACCTCGCTTCCCACGCAGATCAAAGCGCACCCGCACGGACGCCGACAACGAGGATGAGAAGGACGCGCAAGCACACGCGGAGCTGTGCTGCGCATCAGAGTGCGCCTAGAGACCGACCGCTACACGCGACTACCGTCCTCGCGCCACTTTGTTTTGTTTGGGTCCGTGTATACGACGTCCTCAACGGTCTTTGAGGACGGAATACATAAAAGAAATGTGGTGGGCTCCCTCACAAACTGAAACTTCCAGTCGCCCCCTGGCGGAGCGCCCGGGGGCGGCCCCTGCGCCTTTCGGTCAGCGAGGCGCTTGGCGTCTCTCTGCTGGATATTGCGTAAGGCGTTTTGCTCTTCCCTCTGTTGCTTCTCGAGCCGTTTGCGAAGTTTATGCTCGGCCTTTTTCGTCTCGGAAGAGTACTTGCGCATGGCATCCCTGTTTTGCTTCTCGCGTCGCTTGCGCACCGCCTCCTCCTCCGCCTTGGTTTCTATGGGCAGCGCCAGGAGTGGCACATGGTCGGCGTGCATGCGCGCCCACCCTGACCACAACACATGCCACACACCAAAAATAACATTTAGTTGCGTTATGATCCAAACAAATACACAAAAAAGGAACCGCCGTGTTCTGTGCGCTCTCGTTTGTGAGACGAGCGAACGGCGTTTTCTACAGGTTGTGCTACAGGCGTACTGGGAACCTGTGCTTGTCGAGACCCGGACCCGCCCGCGCCCGAGTAGTGCGTCATGTCGGCAGACCCACAACTCGGCTTCTTGGGAGCAAGCGCCTGCACAAAATGGTCGGCCACGTACAAGTCCGGAGGAGACCCGGACATGAACTCGAGGCGGCATGTGCTGCTGCAGAAGACGCAGTCCAGCATGAAGTACAAGTTTGTGCCCTTGGCGATGCGCGATTTGCACGACGCGCACACAAAGCTCGATGGCTCTTGTTTGGGAGACGGAAGGGGCATCTCGTCGTAGTTAACAAATGAGCTTACCGCATGCCAAATGTATGACATTACATGCTATTGCTTTGGTACTCGCTGTGCAGCGTAATCTCAGTCCAATCTCATATGCCGACCTTAGCGGTCGAGTCCCATTGAGGTTTACACGTCCCCCATGATTGCGTGTATGTCCTCTTGCTCGCTGTGCTGCACCGACACCACAAGTGTCTTCGAGTCGCTGTTGACATCGTTCGCATACTTTACAATCTCCTTGTAATTTGTCCCTGCAACCAAGAGCGCCAACGCCTTTGCCAATGCAAATCCAGCCCCTTCTGAGAAGCACGCTCGTATCACAGACAGGAAGAAGCAACGCTCCTCCTCGTACGTGTCTTGATCTTCCGACGACAAGTGTCGTTCGCTCGGTATACTCGGGAGTTGATCGGCCAGTTCTCGAGTCATCAGCCTCGAAACCACGTACTTGAACTTGCACATGTCTACAAGTGAGACGACAACCTTGTTGCAGACGTTCAGTGTGTATGGCATCGTGTCGATTTCTCCACTGGAACGCATTATGCGGTCGCGTCCGATGACCAGACGAGCCGTGAGCATGTACTTTGAATCGCTGCACCCCCCCCGAACACGCTTGATGTCCAAAATATCAATATCCGACGGGTCCATCTTGGAGAGGTCGTTGAGGAAACACGAATGCCACTTGGCCTCGCAGTCAATGACGGAGTCCAAAGAGTCTGCTTCCACGTGCGATAGCTGGAACGGAGCGCTGCCAAACATGTTGACGAGCCCAAGAGACGAGACCACCCAGTCCACCATCACCATTCGTTTGGACTCGTCTAAAAAGCCGACCACGCGGTCGAACAGCATCAGTGTATTGAACACTGGCGCCGAATGCCATGTGGCAAGGCGCCTGGTGTAGCACGCCGTGGACGGCGACATGAACTGTGACAATCCAGTGGTCTTCACCATGTCGGGGTGGAAGGCGTCCATGTCCTCGATGCTGCGCCACCGCGTCAGGCCCTTCCCCAGCCAAACCCGCACCTCTGCTTGCGTGGCTTCTGCAATTTCCTGTGCCTTCTTGGCGATGTTGACACGCCGTTGCTCCGACTGGTTGTACAGTTCCAGCGTCTGGGCGTTCATTGCGTCCACACACCGCTTCACGTCTTCTTGGTCCAGGCCGAGTGCGCCGTAGAGCGTGTCTTCCGAACGCACGAGTGGATGCTCCCGCAGCCATACCATGATCGGCGGCCGGAAGAAGTGACCGTTTGGAGGAGCATACATGGCCCTATACCAAGGAGACAGCGCCTCAATGGCCGCCGCGCGGTTCACAACAATGCCTCTTGAGTTCATGCTGCTCACAGCAGCCAGCTCTCGGTGTAAGTCGCGTGGCTCCGAGCCGCGCTGTATTGGGTTGGCCTCGCCCGAACAGATGACAACCATGTGTTTCCTTTGACATGATGGGTGCGCAAACACGTACGACGGCACCATGTTCTCCTGCTCACTGTCCTGGACCAGGGGGCAAGGACTCATCTTTCGGCTGCACAGCACACAGCGGCCCGTAAGAGCAGCCAGGTAGGAGGCAACGTTGACACGGCTGATGTTGAGAAAGTTTTTCGTCGCGCCGGTCGCAGTTCCAAAAGAGTCGCTGAGCTTGATTTCGAGATCCACCACGACCCTGTAGTACTCCTCGCGGTCTCGTGGCTTTTGTATGGGCAGCGCCTGAAGCTTCTGAGTATCAGAAAAGGCGTTGCACCAACTCTGTATCTCGTCGTCGATTGCGCGCTTGAGCGACTTGCAGCACGTGCGCAGGCACAGCAAGGCGTGCCGATGGCGGTGGTTGCCGACCACAACGGCCGCAAGCAGTGTTTCGATCGGCCCGTACTCTGGCAGCGGCGCCTTCAGGCCACTGAATCCTCGACGGTGTACCGTAGGACTCCCGGGGCAGTTGAGGCAAGAGTGGTTCATGATATAAGGCTCTGTTTTGCATGCCACTCTACCACATTCAAAGTCTGACGCGTGTCTATACTCGTTGCTGCTATCACACGCACCGGCGCCAGCGCGTGCGCGACCCACAGGGCGTATTCCGGACCCGGGCGGGTTCCCAGCCAACAGTCGGAAGAATTTCCTTATTTATCCGCGTACATTATACCCCCTTTGTACATTATGGGGGGTAGCCTGCGCAAAAAGTTCCGATTCAGGGGGCATTCGGGCGGGGGTAGTCGGAAAGTTTTATGGCCGAGTTCCGGTACCGGGCTGGTTTCCAGCCGTGTACCGGAACTCACTCTGCGTGACAGAGGTATGGGACACCGGAAATTCGGGGACATGGCGGGTTCCCCGCCCGGTACCGGAAATTTGACCCTGTCGAGACATATACATATGAACCTACAGGCTGAAGTCCAGCCCACTGCCATCGAGCAGCGACCGCGCCAGGAGTTCCGGTACCGGGCTGGTAATCGGCCCGCAATCGGAAGAATTTCCTTTTTTGGGTTGCGTACATTATACCCCCTTTGTACATTATGGGGGGTAGCCTGCGCGAAAAGTTCCGAT
>Ga0115572_10003202_pt1 | contig 12946 bp, 12 predicted proteins | sample COGITO_mtgs_1206_FD_88681 | JGI IMG/M metagenome (GOLD analysis project Ga0115572, IMG submission 88681) | Pelagic marine microbial communities from North Sea - COGITO_mtgs_120607 | ecosystem: Environmental > Aquatic > Marine > Epipelagic | place: Germany:Helgoland, sampling site Kabeltonne... | reverse complement strand
GCACTTATTCCATTTGCATTCTCAATGAGTTTAATTGCTGGATTGGATATAGGTTCGGTAATGGCAGCTGCAGCTGGATTGGTAATATTCTCAGCCGCAATCTTCGGATTAGGAGCATTAATGAGTAGTGGAGTTGGTGCGGTTGTATTTGGAGCAGGTTTAGTTGCATTAGCTGGATTGGGTGTATCGATGATGGTATTGGGTGCTGGTTTATTAGTTGCTGCCGCCGGATTCCAAGCAATCGGAGGTTCAATGGGAAGTGTAGTATCACTCATATCTCAAGTTAAAGATGTGTTAGGTGGTATGTTCCAATATATCGCACCTATTGCCGCATTATCATTAGCATTGGTTGGATTAGCTGGTGCATTAACATTAGTTGGTGTAGCTGGTATTGCTGCTCTACCTGGTCTGATGGCAGTTGCTGCTGTTGGTACAATCGCAATGGGAGTTGGTTCTTTATTGGGAATTGGTGGAGATGAAGGTGGAGCTGGTGGAGATTCTGATTTAATAACTGAAATCAGAGGATTAAGAGAAGATTTAAATACTGGAAAAGTTGCAGTTTACTTAGATGGGCAGAAAGTAACTGCTGGTGTTTCGAAAGTAGTAAGTAAAGTAGGAAGTAATTCATACGCAACATAATATATTATGCCAACATTAGAAGAATTATTTAAAAGTAAACAATTACCATCTCAGGGTGGTAAAACCGCTGAACAAGCATATGCTATTAGAGATAGTAAAGATATACGAATATCTTCAAATAATCCTTTAGTAAATGTAACTGGTATGTTGTTGGCAAGGGGTGCTAGAAAAGTATTGGGTGTTAGAACTGATGAATCTTTAGTGGAAGAAGAATTAACTGGTTTAAGAGTTATTAGATTTGGTTCTATACCAATGATATATGGTTCAGATACACCAAGAATAACTTTAAGAACAACTGATTCAATTTCAAAAATGAAAGCAAAAACATCTGGAGAAATAACAGGTGCTACTGGTTTAATGGCTAAGATAGGAAGTACAACTGATAGTGTAAAATCAGCTTTAGGATTACCTACAAAAGCAATTCCAACATTTGTAGTAAATGGATTAGAAGGTGAAAAAATTGGTGAAACTCAAAAAAGAATGAGCCAATTACAAAATATATTAAAATCAGCAGAAGGAACAACTGCTAAGGGATTATTAGGATTTATTGGTGAAAATGCTGGAGGTGGTACGCCAGATGCTATTGGTAGAAACTTAGTTGGCGGTAAAATAAGTGTTGGTAAGCAAGAATTGGGTAAAAAAATATTTGGAAGTAGAGGTGGTAGTTCGTTGGGATTAGCAACTGGAAAAATACCCACTGGAATTACACCAACTCCATCAAATGAATTTCCAACTATATTCACAGATAAAAGTTTAAAAAATTGGGGTAAATTTGGATTTAATTATGGTTCATTAGAACCAACTACTGGTGCTCAACGATTAGAAGAAGATAAAAAGGGAAATAGATATAGTAAAACCATTATTAAAGAAGGTGATGATACTAACGATTTATCATCTAAACAAGTTGTTGAAAATATACCAACAATTAAGTTTACTTCAGAACCTGAAAGAGCAACTAAATTTTCTAATGTAACTAAAAACCCAAATTATAAAGATATCGATAAAGATAATTCTTTAGAAACAAAAAGAGGAATGTACACCATTAGTGATAAAGTAAATATGAGTGGTGTATATGATGGTGAGGGTAGTGATGAATTAGATGGATTGGATTTCGTAACACTCAAATTTACATCATTAGGTACAATTAGTGGTAAACTACGTTCAGCTAATTTTAGAGCAACTATTAGTGGATTGAGTGAAACCTTTTCTCCTTCTTGGAGTGGACAAAAGTTTATTGGAAATCCATTTAGTTACTACACATATGATGGTATAGAAAGAAGTGTTTCTTTTAATTTTAAAACATATTCTTTAAATGCAATGGAACACAAAAAAGCTTGGGATAAACTCAACTTTTTATCAGGATTAACTTATCCAGCCGATTATTATGGTAACTCAGCTATAAAATCACCACTTATAATGTTTACAATGGGTGATATGTATAATAAAAAAGCAGGTTTTATAGAATCTCTTTCATATACTATTGATGATAATACACCTTGGCAAGTAATGAATAAGGAAAACACTCATTTAGATGATAAAGGGCAAATTTCAAGTAACACATTATATGGTAAACCTAAAGGAATACCTCAAAATCCACAAAATAATGAAATAGATATGAAAGGTTATAAATTACCTACAATTGTTGATGTAGCTGTTACCATTAAATTTGTTGAAAATAGAAAAATAGCTGGTACTGAGGATGGTAACAGACAACTTTATACTTTCAAACCACAAAATTAATAAATTATGGCAAGTAGATATCAAACTAACGAAACCAAAAAATTAGATGATGGGAGAATAGTATATCGCTCTAAAATCTATCCTGAAATACCATTGAGAGATGATGATGTTTATGTAGCATCTGAAACTGGTGATAGATTAGATACACTTGCTTATCAGTATTATGATGATGCATCTCTTTGGTGGATTATCGCAGCAGCTAATAACATACACAATGCACCATTTGGTTTAAAAGATGGTACAATTTTAAGAATACCACAAAACTTTATAGAGATAAACAATCAATTTAAAAAATAAGTTATATGTCATTTCCTAATTTCTCAAATATACAAGGATTTGTTCAAAGTACTCTTAAAAAAAGAGTAGGAAACCCAGAATTAATATCTAAATTAAACCCATTTGTACGATTGGTTTCTGGTGGTGGTGCTGGATTAGTGTTAGATTCAAATCCAAATAATAATTTATTTAGAGCAGCCGGTAGAACATATGGTTCATCTACACAAGCGGGTAGAATCGGTACAACTTGGGGTGGGGCTGATATAAATCCCTCAACTGGACAGGGATATAGACCTTCTCCAATTGTAACTTCATTAGAGATTGATGAAGGTTCTGGTAATTTGAGTAGAAAAGCAAGTTTTTCTATAACTTGTTTTACTAGGGAACAAATGGAAGTCTTAACCAGATACTTTTTAGAACCTGGTATGAGTGTGTTCATAGAATGGGGGTGGAATACATCATCTGGTGTAAGTGGATTATCGGGATTGAGTGCATCTGCAATATCTAAATTTCAAAATTCATCAAATACTAATAAAGTTAGAGAATCTGCTGGTGGTGAATATGATAATTACTTGGGATTTTCAACTGGTGGTGGTGTTTCTTTAGATGGTGATAAATGGACAATAAATGTAAATTGTACGGGATATACGGAATTACCAACATATTTACTTACTACTGAAACCGGTGAACAAAAACTAAATCAATCAAAAAAACTAACATCAGCTGATACATTTGGTTTAAATTTTATTGATTCTAAAAATAGTAGTTTGGGTGATGAACGTTTTATGAAAATGTTTAATGATTTACCACAAACAAGACAAACTTTAGCAGTAAAAGGATTGCGAAGTAAGTTTGCAGCAGATGATACTTATTTAATAAATTTTGATGATGAGGTTATTGAAGAATTAAATGATGAATCTGATGGACTTACTATTCCTGGTATTGGTTGGGAAGTTGCACAAGGAAAAATGACAATTGATGGAAAAAGCGTAAAATTTCCAACGGGTACAAAGATAACTGGAGATGAAAGATTTATACGATTTGATGGTATGATGGATATCATATATGAAATTGGTATTTCTGGTTATACTTTACCTGATGGTACTGAAATAACATTTGAAATTGATTATAAAGATACTGCTTGTTTAGCTTTTGAAAAAATATATAGTACTGACCCAAATAAGTTATTTATACCAAACCCACAATCACCTAAATTTAATTTAGCTGCTATTGGTATTGGTAGTGGATTACCATCAATTGAAGAAATTAGAAATGCTGGTACAGTAAACAATTCACCACTTGATAAAATTAAATTTCCAAATCCAAACAAATATTCATTTACACCTTCGGATGGGGGAAATGTAGTAACCAAAAACCCCAATCAATGGGGATACTTAAAAGATTTGTATGTTAACTTTGATTTTTTTAAAGGTGTATTGGATACTAAACAATTTTATCTAAAAGATGCTCTTTATCAAATATTAAATGGAATATCATCAGCTGTAAATGGTATGTGGGATTTTCAAATACAAGAATCTGAGGTAACAAAAGATAAGAAAAAAATAAACAAATTAAAAATATTTGAAATGAACCTAATATCAAATGGTGTACAAGCTCCTACATATACATTTGAAATGATAGGTGCAAATTCAGTATTTATTGATGCTAGTTTAGATTTAGATATTAGTGGTGCTAAAATGAACCAAGTTATAGGTTCAAAATTAGGAGCAGACTTAAATGGTGATTCTAAAAAAATATCATTATTTTCTAAAGGAAACGCACTTAATGACCAGTTAGGGGTAAAATTAAAAAGAAAAAATACAAACAAAAAAGATGATAAGACTCAAACTGACCAAGATAAAAAAGATATGGCAGAAGCTAATTTAAATATTATGTTAGGTAAAGCTCGTTTTTATCCAAAGGTTGAAATATCGGATAAATCAAATATGAGTCAAGACCTTTATGATTTGTGTTATTTGGGGGCTTATAGAGATGCTGGTATATTTACAGCACTAAAAACAGGAAATGATGAAGATGCATCTTCCGCAACTCCATTAATGCCAATTAATTTTAATTTTAAAGTTCATGGTGTAAGTGGTATAAGAAGAGGTGATATGTTTAAAGTAAATGGAGTACCATCCGTATATAATAATGGATTCTTTCAAGTATTAAGTGTTAAGCATGTTTTAGATGGTATGATGTGGACAACTGAAGTAACAGGTGGATATAGAAATAATAAATAATTATGAGTATAGATAGATATAAAGATATAGCTAATTTATCAAATCAATTTAATCAGATAAAAATAGTACCTTATATTCCAAAAGTAACTGATATTGATTATCAAAGAGGGTATATTGAAAGATTTTTTGTTCAAAAGGCAAATGATAAAGATGCAGTAATTTATGAAATACGAAAAAAATCTACAAATAAATTATCCCAAAGTTCTTTTTATACAATAACTTCATTAGATTGGAGAATCAGAGGTGAAGTAACGGAAGTTAAGAAATCAAATTCAGCTTCAATACGAATCGCTTCACAAACTATTCCTAAGATTTCACTCTACCTTCCAAACCTTTTACAATTTCATCAAAAATAATTTGGATAATCCAAATCTTTTTCTTATATTTGTAAGATGATTGTAGTAGAGTCTAACAAAGAGATAGAAGATTTCCTAAACCGATGGAACAATGAACCATCGATAATCATACCGATATGGTCTGATTTGGAGAAGCATCCAATGAATAACGAACTTTCGTTCTTATTTGTAAGGGTGGGTAAAACTGACTTTATTCTCATATATAACCATATTGATGGGAAATCCCATCATTTAGACCTTTCAACATCCACACAATCAAAATGGGTATGGAATAAGAAAGGTTTATTACAAATGGGTACAAAGATACAAAATATTTTTGATATATCCAACTATACCTTCTTTGAAGATGGTAAACTTATACCCGATGAGGTACAATCTCAACCATTTATCTCACATTATAACCGAATGGGTATAAGAGATGGTTTAGGAAAGATAGCACCTTTAATGAAATGGGGAGAATATCTAAAATCATTTGTTGATAGTATAAGTAGTACAATTCCTCCTCCCGATTTATCTCCTAAAAGTTGGATTGATGATACGATGATTCCTCTCTTATCTCAGATTGAACGATATGGGGTTCGGGTCGATGGGGAAAAATTTTTTGATAGATATCCTCAAGCCACCAAACACCTATCCGATAACATCCTATACACCGAATACAATCCATACACCATTACCTCCCGTCCATCCAACCGATTTGGTGGAATCAACTTTTCTGCATTGAACAAAAAGGATGGAACGAGAGAAGTGTTTGTACCAAAGGAGAATCACATATTCCTACAAATGGATTATGATGCCTATCACCCACGAATCATTGGAAAGTTGATTGATTATGAATTACCAAAAACATCCGTACACCAATGGTTAGCGGAACAATATGGAGTTTCTTATGAAGAATCCAAAGGAATCACCTTCCAATTACTTTATGGGGGAATACCCGAAGAGTTTGACTCTATTCCTTATTATAGGGGGGTTAGGGAGTACATTGAGAAGTTATGGGAGAATGCACAATCCAAAGGTTATGTATCTACACACCACCGAAACATCCCACTATCATCCATAGAAGATGTGAACCCACAAAAGGTATTCAATTACTTACTCCAAGCAACGGAAACTGAATTGAATATGAGAACGATGGAAAGAGTGTTGGAGTTTATTAAACAAACCGATATCGAGTTAACTCTATACACTTATGATTCGTTCTTATTTTCATATCCTGCGGATGCCGATACATCTCAAGCTAAAAAGTTGAAAGAACTCATAGAAATGGGTGGGTTTCCTATAAAAGCAAGTTGGGGTTCGGATTACTCAAAACTTTAATATTTATAAGATATAGGAATAATTTACTTATGGTAGAATTTAAAGAATTTATTAGCGATTTAATAACGGAAGTTTCTTATAGAAGTAAGGAAGGAATTACGGATTTCAAAAATCCAGAACATATCAGTATCTTATCTGAGGTATTGGATGAGATGGGATTGTGGGAAATCAAAAGTGAATTGATTGGAAATCTATTAGAAGCTGAGGAAAAATCTGATGAGGATTCTAAATACAAAGGTATTGGTGGACAGCCACCTATGTATGTAAGAGCAAATGATTACCAAAAATGGCAATCAAATCCTAATGGATTTACGGGTGAGAAATTCAAAAAAACAGAAACGGGTAAATATCTACCTATTGATTCTGCTGGTGATGGTGGGGATGGTGAAGAATCTAAACCAAGTATTTTTAAACAAAATTATGATGCACCCGATTTAAAAAAAGATACTCCCATAACTAATAATACAGAAAAATTAGATAAAATATCTGAAGATAATCTAAAAACTCAAAATGGGTTTATTAAGGGTGGATACAAAAAGGGAGCAGCTCCTGGTAATGCTGGTTCTATGTATAATGAGATTATGAGTAGTAAAGTTTCTGAATACTTTTTAGATAATCCTATGGCAAGTGAAGAAGATGCTTATAATCATATTAAAGAGTTGGAGGCTGGTGGTGAATTAGCACAACAAAATAATAAATCAAAAAATAGACCAGGTAGAATTAACTCTAATGATACCAAACCATATGAAGGTGGTGGTGAGAGTAATGAGTTAATCTCAAAACGATTGATAGCTATTCGTTCTGCTAAAAGAAAAGCTGAAAAGGTTAAAATAGCAAACGAAAAATTAAATTGGGAAAATACTAAAACTTTAAATTTCTTTGGTGATTCTAAGGGATTAAAAGCAATGGCAGATGTGGTTGAATCTACAAATGGTATTGTTGACCAGAATGGAAATTCAATTTCAAAAGATGAGGCATTGGAATTAGTTGCAACTTCTGGTGGTGGTGAAAATCCATCTGATACTGGTACTGTTATAATTAATAATTCAACTGGTGTAGCTACTATATTATTCCATTCCGATAAAGATTCTACAGCGGCATTAATTGCACAATCTAGTTTTGTAGCTGAGATTGAACAAAGTGAAAAAAATATTGATGGATTAGTTTCTGATAACAAAATAACACCAGAACAAGCTCAAACTATAAAGAATACAAGAAAAGAATACTCAAACAGAGTCAAACAAACTGAAGATAAGTTAAATGATGTAACTTCATCACCTGCTAAATTTTTGAGAGAGGGTATCGGTAATACAATCCAAACATCGCAAGCTGTAAATTTAATAAAAAACGCTTCGGCTGGAGCTGACCCTCAAAAATATTGGAAATCTCAAGTTGAAAAACGATTCTCAAATCCAAACTTACTACTTCCTCCAAAAGATAGCGAACCTCGTAAAAGAGTATCTGATTATTTTCCTGAAGGTATAAGTGAACCTACTGATGAACAAATGGTGGAAGCATATATCAATTGGTGTGCTGATGATAGTTGGTCTAAATCCGAAGATTCTTTACCAAAAAATGACCAAAAGTTAATTAACGATTTAAACAACAACTTTGGTGGACCTGATGTATTGGTGGAAATTGATAATATTCGTAGAGAAACCATTGAAATCCAAGAACAAATGATTGATGAGTTAGATAACCAAACTCAGATTGATATCAATGGTAGACAAGTTGGATTGGGTACTTACTTAGAAGCTCAGAATATTTGGGAAAAAGGACACTTTACCGCTATTAACGCTGAGAAAGGTGTGTTCAAATACGAAGGAATGTTTGAGGTAAATAATGGTGGTGTACCAATTGGACCTGATGAATTGAAAAATTGTGCTAACATCGAAGATGAAGATGATTTTATATCAAACTTTGAAGTTGGAGCAGTAGAGGAAGTTGAAGGTAAAGGTGGTGGTGTAACTGGCTCTAAGAAGTTGGTTTATGCAATCACTAAAAAAGGTAAACGAATTCCAATTATGGAAAAAAGACAACGTTCTAAAAATGGTATATTAGGTAGATTAAATTCTGTATATGGGTGGAGTAAAGATATGCAAAATTGCTTTGATTCTAAATCCTAACGAAATCCTACCCCTAAAAAAATAATCTGATATTTATAGGTGATTATATAATAGAGAAAAAAAAATTATGAAAACACAATTATTGTGTACATTTACTTCAAAAGATGGGTTACAAAAGACTCTGCAGGATATCAGAGAGACTTATGTGATAGTATATAATTACATCTATATACTACAAAACAAATCAAATTTGGATGAACTCTATGTTACCTATAACATAAATACTGAGTTCAAACCACCCCAACCATTAGAAGATACAATACTAATACACAGAAAAAAAGAATCAAATACTCTATACACCATCAATGCACTAAATCAATTAGTGAGAGAAGAAAATGGTGGAGTATTAGATAAAACATTCGTAATAGATTGGCAAAAATTTAGAAATTCAATAATACTTACAAATACTGAAGGTACGAAACGTATTCAGACTCGTATCTTTGAGGTTATCGAATTTAATCAAAAATAAAATATACACATAATATGCTATTAAAAGTAGGTTCAAGAGGAGAGGATGTTAAAGCGGTTCAACAATTCTTAGGATTAACTGCAGATGGAATCTTCGGAAAAGGTACGGAACAAGCCGTAAGAGATTTTCAAAAGTTAAATGGATTAGGTGCCGATGGATTGGTTGGAAAAGGAACATGGGCAGCAATGGGATTAAATGATACTGATGCAACTGGACAAGAAGAATCAGATGCACCGGATATTTACTCAAAAAACAAAGTAACTAAAGGTGATTTGGAGTATGTAGAATACTTTATGCCTGAAGATGAATACAAACATGGACCTGTAAATTATGAATACCTTTTCTTACACCATACCGCTGGATGGCATAATCCCTACAAATGTGTTGAGTATTGGGATAGAGATGGTGGAACTATTGCAACTGAATGGGTAATGGGTGGGCCATCGGTAAAAGGAAACGATGAAAAATATGATGGTGAATTACTACAATGTTTCCCAGAAGGTAATTACGCATGGCACTTAGGTAAGAATGGTTCACAACATATGCACGTACATTCGGTAGGAATTGAGATTTGTAACTTTGGATATGTAGTAAACGGAAAAACTTATGCCGGTACTCAAGTAGCAGATTCACAAATTGTAACTCTAAAAGAAGAATTTAGAGGACACAAAACTTGGCATAGATATTCTGATAAACAAATCGAACAATTAGAAAAATGGATGAAGTTCATTGGAGATAGAGATGGAATTGATATCAGAGCTGGATTACCTGCGTTAATCAAAGAAAAAGGTGCAGCTGCATTTGAGTTCAACGAAGATGCCTACTATGGTAAAGTAAAAGGAACTTGGACACATACCAACACTCGTAAAGACAAATTTGATTTATTTCCACAACAAGAGTTGTTGGATATGTTAGTATCATTGTAAATGGCAAGTATATTATATAGATTGGTAAACACTGGTTTAGTTGGTGAACCGGAGAACATAGCACTTCAATCATTGGATAATAGTTCGATAATAGAAATATCTAATATCGATAAAGTAATGGAAGATGGTATTAGGGAATGGGATTCTGCCTTAGATTTTAACAGAATGATACAAACTCCACAAAAACACTTCAATGTGCATACCATTAATGGTGAACTTATCTTAGAAATTTAAAAAAAATCCAAATTAATTTGGTAATTCCAAAATAATTCCGTATATTTGTATTCACAAATGAGGGAATCTCAGCACTTCAAAAAAAAATTAAAAAACATTTGGAATTGTTGAAAACTTTTCGTATATTTGTATCAAATAAACTTCAAAATTCCACTAAAAACCAGGTATTTTGATATTTATATAAGGTGTAGGAAAGACACCATAATAAAACCATTAAATAAATAAAACTTTAAAATTTAAACAATTATGGCACTAGATTTAAGCGCAATCAGAGGTAGACTGAACAAACTACAAAACACTTCCAACAGAACATCTAATCTGTGGAAACCCACACCGGGTAAACATCAAGTAAGAATCGTTCCTTACAAATTCGCTCCTGAAAATCCTTTCATTGAGTTATTCTTTCACTACAACATCAACAACAAAACGTACTTGTCTCCATCTTCATTTGGTAGACCAGACCCAATCGTTGAGTTTGCTGAAAAGTTGAAGAGAATGGGTGATAAAGAAGATTGGAAAGCAGCGAAGAAAATGGAGCCAAAATTAAGAACTTTTGTACCTGTACTTGTAAGAGGAGAGGAATCAGAAGGAGTTAAGTTTTGGGGATTTGGAAAAACTGTTTATCAAGAAATCTTAGGTTACATTGCTGACCCAGACTATGGTGATATTACTGACCCTAACAATGGTAGAGATATCACTATTGAGTACACATCAGCAGAAGATGCAGGAACTTCTTATCCTGTAACTACTATCCGTGTTAAACCAAATGTAACTCCATTAGGAGAAGATGCAACGGCAAATCAAAACTTTATGGAATCTCAGAGTAACATTACCGATATCTATTCAGAGTTATCTTACGATGAATTGAAATCAGTATTGGAAGGTTGGTTAAATCCAACGGCTGAAGAAGCTGAAGAGAGTGTTTCACAACAAACTCTATCAACTCCATCAGCACCGAAAGCCGAAGCTACTCCAGCACCTGCTGCAGCACCTTCAAATTCGGTAACTACTGAAGAGAAAAAGAAAATGGATGATGTTGCATCAGCATTTGATGATTTATTTAACGGATAATTTACACTAAATGGCAAAAAAAGAAATGGATTTAGCGGCGGAACTAGCTTCCGAGCTAAACAAAACAAACAAAGACCAGAAGGTTGCCTTCTTCTTAGGAGAGGATGATGCACCCACAAATGTGGATGGATGGATATCAACTGGCTGTGCTATGTTGGATGTTGCCATTTCGAATCGCCCTTATGGTGGACTTCCTGTTGGAAGAATTACCGAAGTAACTGGTTTAGAACAAAGTGGAAAATCATTAGTATCTGCACACCTCCTTGCTGAAACACAAAGGCAAGGTGGTGTTGCGGTTCTAATCGATACTGAAACTGCGGTAAGTAGAGAGTTCTTAGAAGCAATTGGTGTAGATGTAGCAAAACTACTTTATGTATCAGCTGATTCGGTAGAACAAATTTTCGAATTTACTGAAACAATCATTGAAAAGGTAAGAACCACACAAAAGGATAAGTTAGTAACAATAGTAGTAGATTCAGTTGCAGCAGCTTCAACTAAGAATGAGTTGGCAGCTGATTATGGTAAGGATGGATACGCTACCGATAAAGCTATTATTATCTCAAAGGCGATGAGAAAGATTACCAATTTAATTGGTAGGCAAAAAATTACCTTAGTATTCACTAATCAATTAAGGCAAAAGATGAATGCTATGTTTGGTGACCCGTGGACTACTTCTGGAGGAAAAGCTCTTGCGTTTCACGCATCGGTTAGACTTCGTTTGAAGAATATGGGGCAAATCAAACAAAAAGTGAATGGTAATGATAAGACAATTGGTATGAAAGTACGTTGTCAGGTTATCAAAAACCGAATGGGACCACCACTTCGAGCAGCTGATTTCGAAATATTCTTTGATAGGGGAATCGATAACTTTGGTTCTTGGTTAGGAGTAATGAAAGAAAATAAGTTGGTAAAGCAAGCTGGTGCATGGTACACTTACATTGATACGGAAACTGGAGAGGAAATAAAATTCCAATCTAAAGATTTCATTGATTTGATGGAAGAAAGAGAAGATGTTAAAGAACAAATCTACAAAAAGATTTGTGAAGCAACTATCTTACAATACAAATCAGATTCTAAAGATATCGAAGCACATCAGTTAGATACTGAAGGTGCTGAGGTAGTAGATTAAATAAATAATAAGTTATGAGCAAGTTAAAAGAAATGTTAAAAGCATCTGCGCAAGCAGATAAAGCAAAAGCACTCCTTACTTTGGAGTTGTTGGAAACGCATCCTGCTGGAATTGGAGACCATTCAACTGGTGATTTCTATGAGAACGCAGAATCAGCATTACAAATGTTGGTAGATGCAAATGATAGATTAACAACCATTGAAGAATACTTTGGTGGTGAAGGTATCACTTATACAACAACAACTACATAATGAAAGACCTCTACAAAAACATTCTAAACGAAGTTGAAGAAGAAAGAGAAATCAATCACCTTCGTGAAAGAAATAGTAGGGTTTTGATTATTGATGGACTAAACACCTTCATCCGAAGCTGGACAACCAACCCCACAATGAATGAGGATGGTGACCATACGGGTGG
>Ga0115572_10003200_pt1 | contig 12951 bp, 3 predicted proteins | sample COGITO_mtgs_1206_FD_88681 | JGI IMG/M metagenome (GOLD analysis project Ga0115572, IMG submission 88681) | Pelagic marine microbial communities from North Sea - COGITO_mtgs_120607 | ecosystem: Environmental > Aquatic > Marine > Epipelagic | place: Germany:Helgoland, sampling site Kabeltonne... | reverse complement strand
GTTGTTTAAAGAAAAAAGGAGGGAACCACCCCTCCTTCCAAATCAACCAAAAACCAAAAACTATGAAAGTTTTGAAGTACTGTAAATATAGTAATTAATTATTTGAATTACTGTCTTTTACTCAACATTTATAACGTCAGGGTCATATCTTAGTAAGTGTCTGTTGTATGCTTCCATAATTACAGCTTCACTAATACCAGATCGAGTGCTTTCATCGCCCTTATATCTAAGGATGTTTCTAATGTCTTCACCACTTAAACCTTGGTAGCTTGCCGAAGATATAACATCTGCTAACTGATTAAGTCTATTGTCAAAGTCCTCATCCTCTCTAGCTTTAGCTCTAACCGTAGACTCATCCTTCATAGCGTCCCTACCTACAGACTCGACCATCTCTTTGTTAATGAAGTAGCCCTTATAAGATATATTCTTATTTACATTAATCCTAGATATTCTAATACCTAGCAAGGCTAGAACTTCGTATCCAGTAACTAGGTCTTTCTCCATATCTAAGGCAGCCTTGGTTATTCTAGCACCAGACTTTGTTATACCTGGCTGTACTTTATTACCTACATAGGAAATTATGCTCCAAACCTTCTCTAGGTTAGAGTCTGTTTCCTTGAATATCTTTGAGTTTCTGTTAGCTAAAGCCTCTTGTACAATCCCAGCAGTCATCTCTTTACCTAAGAATGGTTCGTAGATCTTTTCAGCAACTCTAAGTACGGACTCTTTACCAGCTACAGTATCTATATCTGTGAACGCTAGTCTAAAGACATCTTTAATATAACCTATACCAGAGGTACTAGAGAAGTTAATATAATCAAAGTAACGATCAGGAGTAGACTGACCCTTAAACTGTTTTGTATCTAGGTTACCTCTATTCCAAACTACTAAGTTTCCTGTAGCATCCCATATAGGCATCAGTATTCTAATAAGTTTAGACTCTGATGTTTCTTCATCCTCACTTAAGAACCCTAGCGACTGAGCTAGCAACTGAGCTGTTTGTATCTGCAAGCTACCCATTAGTGTAGAGGTAACTACAGTACCAGCAATTCTCTGAGCCCCTATAGCTCTTATTTTAGGATTGTCACTACTAATCTCTTGGAACCCTAGTTGTATAGTGTTCTTTACGTTACGAACAGCCTCAGCCTGGAACGCAACGAAGGAACCAACTAAAGGAGATCGACCTAACGCTCTAATAACACGAGGGATTCTATCGTAGTTAGGGTAAGAGTTTCTAATGTTCTTCGCTGCTAATTCCTCTGCGGTTTTAACATCTAAGCCTGCATCTATATACCTACCCTTCTCAGCTAAGAATCCAAAGATCTTCCAAACGTCATCCTCCTTTTGGTATAACTCAGTTATCCAGTTATCAAACTTCTTAGGGGCTTGCTTAACCTTTTTAGAGAAGGTAGTACCTTTGGATGTAAAGTCGTTAAAGTCAAAATCATTTCTTGATAAGTCTTCAGCAATACCACGTATTTCTTGAAGTGACGCAGAAGAGTTAACAACACCTAGCCCTACAAGTTTGTCATACAAAGCTTTAACGTCATCATCCTTCATTGTCTTAACAGCTCTTATGGCTGTCTTTCCATTCTCGTAAACGCTAACAGCATCAAAGTTTATATGACCATTCATCATGGCGAAAGCAGTGTTACCAATAACGTTTTTAGCGTGAGTACCGATATTGTATATCGTCTTCATCTTTTTGTTAAACAACACCAACTTCATATAAGCAGCTTGAACTTTGCCGAAACCTTCTGAGTTTATCTTTTTATCTATCTGGTTTATAACAGAGAACATCTGCTCATCAACAAACTTTCCGTTTAGACTACCCCATTTGTTTCCAGTAATCTCGTTGTAGAACTCTGCGGTCTGCTCGTTAGATAGAAACTTCCCATCTCCGACCTCCATAAGTTCTTTATACATTCTTTCAGCAGAAACATCTTGAGCCATCTTTCTTACAGTAGAGCTGTAGTTATATAAAGGGTTGTCTATCTCACCCCAGAACTCTCTAATCTCTTCTGGTATAAGTTTCTTCTCCTTAAATATGCTATTAACTCTAGATAGCCCAGCTAAGTTTGAGTCCTTACTTGAGAAATAGTCAAAGTCCTTATTCTCTTTGAGCTTTCTGTAAGCTAACTTAACTATTCCTGTTAGTTCTTCTTCTGTAGCATTAGGGTTATCTTTTTTGGCTTCTTTGTAAAGGAAGTCTTTAACTCTTTTGATAATGTCATTATCTGTTTGCTCCCAACCCTTATCCTGGAATTGCTTGTAAGATCGACTCACATAAACACCCATATTACTATCTATAGTAAATTGTGTTTGACCCTGCACTAGACCTTCGTCTATCAAAGTTCTACTAAGTAGGTCAATGTGCTTACGCATTTCTACAAGGGCTTTCTTCACATCCCCATCCTCCATAGCTTTGATCTCGTTATAGTTGTGGAGTAAATCATCTATTTGTTGAGCAGTATAATCAGTATTCTTAATAGCTCTTTTTAAAGCCTTGGAGTTCTGGTCTACTCTAAATAGTTGACGGTTAAGCTCTGACTTACTACGAACCATTATCTCTTTTATCTCCTCGTTTGAGTGAGTACCAAATGGTTTACCAATTAATGTAGATAGTCTTATATCGTAAGCTCTATCCTTATCTTTAATGCCAGTAATATACTTACCAGCCTTGTAGTCAGCTTTAATTACACTCATACCTATATCCCAAGCTATAGCAGCTAGACCAGATTTGTATACGTTTGTCTGACCACCAGTAGGAACTTGATACTTAAGATCTTTAGGGTATGATATTTCCTCAGCCATTAAGCCCATTTTTTGATCTGCAAATGGTCTTTCAGATAAAGGAATATAATCATCGTCACCTCTTTTAGGTACACTGCCATCCTCTCTTCGTAAGCTTTCGTTAAAGTTAACCCAAGAGTTTTGACCTCTAGTCTCAGTAGTCATTGCGAGTCTTGCAGGCTTACTAAACATTCTAGCGTGAGCCAACCAAGCGTTCTCCTCACCAACTGGACCAAACCCATTACCTATCTCTGTGTGACCAAAGAAGTCGTGAACAAATCTAAATAGGTCGTTTACAACTAGCTGTTTACCATTCACGTCTGTATAAGGGGTATCAGCAAGCATTGCGTTGGCATCTCTTTGAGCTTGTGTAATTCCTGCCTCTCCAAAGCCACCTTCCGTACCAAAGATGTACATATGTTTATTATCTCTAACGTCCTCGATCATCTCAGCACTGTTAGCATAAGGCTCTCCTTCGCCTTCCCATATTTCTACGTTGTATCCTCTTTCTAATATTGATTCGTACTGTAGCCCAATCTCATCAGCTAAAGCTTCGTAAGCAGCCCTTACTCCAGGGTTTGTAGGATCGTCAACTAAATTTTCGTATGCGTCAGCAATCATCTTAGAGTTAACCTCATCTAGCTGAGATACAGCCAACACCTCCGCATCAGGTATTATGCCTAGAATACCAGAGTTGTTATTCATATACATCCTAGCTATATCTGCAGACTCAGGGTTAGGCTCGTTAAATAATGTAGGAGCTTGGAATCTAAGCCCAGACTTAGAGTCTCTAAACCTTTCGTCAAGTGGGCTAACCTTCTCAGCATTCTTAGCGTAAACCAACCCACCGATCTGAACAACTTCATTAGCCTTAACTACAGGCATACCATCTAGCCTGTCGTAGAAGTAAGAATGTCTGAATGGGTTCATACCAACCTGTACCCAAGATGGGTCATTCATAACTTCAACAATAATACTCTTAGCGTTCTCTGCTCTAGCTTCTGGAGTATCTCCTTCTAACGGACTCCAGTTACCCATTATCCTAGCTATCGTAGCTTTAGATCTACCTCTAGCAATGTTTAGAGCAGCACCAGGATTTGATGCAAAGGTTACGTTTTTTATTCTAGCTACGTTAGTATAAGATATAGGTGAACCACCAACATCTAAACTACCATCTCTTTTAACTTTACTGTCGTGGACAGTAACAACCCAAGTGTTTTTATCAACGTAAGCGTTTATGTCTAACCTTACGCCAACTTCACGACCCTCCTCAATAGGAACGTCTATCATGCTTTCACCTGTCTTTTTGCTTATGGACTTCTTACCTATAGCAAACTCAACGTTACTTAAAGAAGCAGGCTCCATAAACTCAGTTATAGGTTTAATCAGGCTGTTGTCTTTAACTATTTTCAAGTACTCTTCATACTCAATATCTCTAGCGAAGTAATCGTTAGCAGCTTTCTGTACAGCATCGTTTCTGTTGGTTATGGCTCTATCACCTTTACCAATCTTAGACTCTTCCCATACAACCTCTTCTACGTTTGGTGCTTGGAACTTTAAAGGCATCATACTAACGCCAGCAGTAGAAGGCATTATTTGAGACCTTCTGTATATTGGCTTACCCTTTTCTGTTCTACCAATTATCTCGTTACCAATAGGCTCACCTGTCTCAGGATCTTTAGCAAAGTCATACCAAAAGTTTCTATCATCTAGCCTGTGAATTTTCACTCTATTGCCTTCTGCTGAAACTATAGAGGTTCCATAACTTTCGTAAGAGTCTGTCTTTAAAGGCTTTACTGGACCATCTATTTCTAGCACAGCATATACTTTATTTGTATTCTGCTCGCCTCTTAATGATGGCTCAGTCATTATGCTGATTATAGCCTTTTTCAGACTAGTAATATTACCAGTTCCGCTTTTGTTAAACTCTACCATACTGTACTGGCTCTCAGTACTTTTTATAAAGTCAACAAACCTTTGCTTGCTGTTTGGCTCCGTAAATACTTCAAACTTAGATTGCTTAACAAAGGTTAAAAATTTATCAGAGAATGTTTTCCTGTCATCAAATGAGCTATTGTCTTTGTCTAGTTTGCTCCATATTTTCTGCAGAACATCTTCTCTAAATTTATTAGATGCTCTGTAAGCACCTAGCTTTAAATCTAAACCTAAAGTTTTTTTAGTTTCTTTACCGTTTTTATCTACTTTAGTTTTAACCTCAGTAGTATTTGCAGCCTCTATTAGAGCGTTATAAACTCCAGCCTTATTTATTCCAAGCTTAGAGATAAAGTTATCAGATGAGAATAGGTTAAGTATTCCTCTAGATGCAGCAGTATTAGATAAAAGTTTATTTTCTGGAGCTGTAGTAAGTGCCATATATATTTTGCCACCATTGTCCTTTAGCATAGAGTTCAACTGATCAGTCATTTTCTCAGCAGCATTATCAGTAGAAGCCCAGAAGTAACCCTCCTCGTTAAACTTAAATGCGTAAAGCAATCCACCTTTTCCTTCAACTAAAGGAGTTCCATCTCTATCTATAATTTCACCTGAGAACATAGCGTCAGGCGAATGAACCATCATAGCTTTATCTTTAAAGTCCTCTATAGTCATGCCTTCTGTAATGTAACCCTCCTCAACTAATTTCTCGAAAGCTTCAGAGTTCTTGTCGTAGGCATATTGTATACCCGTTCTTTTATCTACAACGTCTAAGCTAAATCTAGGAGCTACATCTGCTTCAATGTCTCCGACCTCAAAGTCAACTCCACCAACGTTAATAGATCTACCGTTGACCAAAGCCCCAGCTAGGTTCTTTGTTATCCCTGCTAAGTTAAGGTCATCTAAACTAACCTTTTCAGGTTGATCAGTAACAGTAACACCAATCTTAGATAGTATTTCGCTAATTAAATCTCTTAGCCTACCTAGTCTTGAGTTTCTGTCTACGAAGTGTCCATAAGCAGCATCACCAATCATTTCAGCAAAAGCCTCCTCTATCTGAGCTTCTTTAGACAACGTGCTATAGAAGGGATGATTCTGAGCCCACTCTAAGTAGGTCCCCTTCATTCTTCTACCATCCTTAATATATCTTCTTTTAACTTTACCCTCAGATACTTCCTTCTCTATTTTAGCGTAAGTCTCAGGGGAGTTCTGCTTCATAAAGTCCACCAATGGGTGTACAATCTCGTGGAATAAAGTGTTTCCTTTTACGTTCTCAAGGTTTATGTATATACTCTTATCTTGACCTCTAAAGAAAGCGTTAGAGCTTGCTCCCTGTGCAGCCTCTTCATTAGGATGACCTAAAGCTTTTAGCTGATTGTACATATTCTCTGAGTTGCGGACCACTGTCACTTTAAGCCCACCAATAGAGCTCAGTAACTTAAACGCAAAACCTAGGGCACGCTTTCTATCTGAAGGTACTCCATCTAATAGATCTTTATCGTAGTTAGGGTCGCTTTCGTCCAACTTGTGTATATTGTTAGAGTCAAAGCTTTTACCAAATGTTGTTTTACTTTTGTCTACCCCTTTATATATAGAAGTCTTTTTGCCGTTTACATTAACAATAGATATGTCTCCAGCTTGTCTAGCTTCTGGACCACTAAGGTTTGAGTTATCTAAAGGAACAACGCTACCGTCAGTATTTAAGATACCATCCTTAGCAGAGAATACAGATTCTACCTGAAGGTTTCTAGCAGTACCTAAAGCTGCAGCGTTTGTAGTGTTTGTTACTAAAAAACTTTTTCTAGACTTACCATCAACCACTTCTGTGATGGTGTATACGGTAGCACCTGAAGCTTCTAAATCAGCCTTAGTGTTTTCCATTCTAAGCACCAACTCAGCTTTAGTGATACCAGACCGATCAGGAGATATGATGTGGTACTCACCACTATCTATAACCTTCTTGGGAACTTTATCTAATCCTTCTTTTTTAGTCTTTATAAATGCTTTATTATTAGCCTTAGCTATCTGATCAGTTGTAGGTTTAGCGTTCTTGTTAGCCTCCTGCTTGACCTCAAACTCTTTTATAGCATTCCTAGCTGAGGACACGCTTTTAAACTTCCCTTGAGTGATGCTAGACTTCTGAACATTCTCTCCTTTAATCTTAATACCGTTTTGATCTTGAGATTTAACGATGGTAGGTTTTCTTTTGCCGTCTTCAATCTGCTTCTTAACAGCATTGTACTCTTCTACGCTATCTATAGAGTTGGACTCTACAGTTTCTGTAATGGTTGACATAGAAGCGTCTTGATCGTTCACAGCATCTACAATATCGATACCATTGTCTTTAAAGAATTTACCTACTCTGGCTCTTGTAGCCTCAGTACTTTTGCTTATGTTGTACTTATTCTTTTTACCTTCAGTCTCCATTTCAGAAAGAGCATCAGCAATAGAGCTAACATCTTCTGGGGTAGGGGCATCAGCCTTTTCAATCTTAGATACTAAGTCCTGAACATCCTTTTCTTTTACAAACATTCCCTCTCTGGCTGCTACGTTATCTGGAGCGTAGTAACCATATATAATTTCATTAAGGATATTTCTACCATTCTCTGTAATAGAAGCATCCATGTCAATAGACTTGTTTCTGATTCTTTGAGCTATATCTTTGTCTTTAACAAAATCTCTAGCTTCTTTAAGCTTCATCTCTCTAGTATTACCGTCTTCAAAAGTAAACACAGCAGATATGTCCTCTCTCAGGCTTCCAATGTCAGAGATTGCTTTAAAGGCGTAAGGCATTGTGTGCATACCACCACCCATAAGTCCTCCAATAATAAACGCGTCAGAAATTTGAGAGACAAAGTCTCCAAAACTTTCAGGTGTTCCAACCTCTGTGAGTGCATCAGTAACTACGTTAGAGACTTCAGTAAGACCTTCTGAGGTAGCTTCTATACCAAAGCTTTTACCTAAACCTTTTACAAACCCATCAGCTAGTTCTGCAGGATTTGCTTTATTCATCTTAATAACCTTGCGACCAGCGTTTATCAAACCAAGGGTAGCTCTTTCAAAGTAAGCTTCAGCAGCCCCAGTAAGAATCATGTTGGTGATTAAAGCCTCGTCACTAATACTGATCTCGCCTTCTCTCCTCATCTTTTTAAGGTCTAAGGACTTGACACCAGCAGAAGAAGCACCAACACCCGTAAGAGTGATAGATTGTGCCGCTTTAGGTCCAAGCTTTGCAGCTAATAATGGAGATGACATTGCCATACTCATTATTAAAGGAGTAGACTCAGCCAAAGCATTTGACCCCTGAAAGAAAGCGTCAGAGTAGTTACCTGCTATTAAAGATTTTGTTATACCTTGTTCTTCATAAGCTCTAATGTTGTCCCTAATCTTTTCAGTGTATTCTTTAACTTTGCTAGACATAATACCACCTTGTCTCATGTACATAGCTCTTTGAGCAGGACTAACGCTAGCACCTATACCTTCTATTATCTCTAAGGGTCCAGCAACTAGTAAGTCTAAACCACCAGCTAAAAAGCTTTCAGCTACATCACCCCACTGACCCCCAGACTCTATCTGTCTTTGAGCTAGATCCTCTAAGTATTTTAAAGACTCTACGCCTTCGGGATTTTTAATGCTTACGTCAACCCCACCCTCTTGGAGTTTGTCAATAAAATCATTATCGTATAGGTTTCTTTCTAACTCTTTATAGCTAACCTTTTGTCCATCAACCAACAAACCATCAAGGGGAATGTAATTTAGGTCAACCCCTTCGCTTTTAACTTTGGATAGAAAATCTTCTTGAGACGTACTTCTACTAAGAACGCTTTGATATTTAGATTCGTGATACTTAGTATTAGCTTGGAATGCGTTTTCGTCTACAGATTCTAGATACCTTTTAGCTTGAATACCTTCAGGTGTCTGCTTAACTCTAGTCTTAGACTGCTTCTCTTTTCTTTCTTTCTCTAACTCGTTTGAGTATAAGAATTGATCATAGTCAACACCCTCAGCCTCGTAAAAAGGTCTAAGCTCCTCTTCTTTGTCAAAGGCAATCTTGTCTTCCGCAGACAAGTCCTTGTATCCAGAAAGTCTTTCGTCTAAGCTATCTTGAGTTTTTTGTGCCAATGAAGATTGACCAGCCTCCGAAGTGAATGGAGTATCCTGAGTACCCTCTGGAGCTGCTGCTTCTTGCAACTCTGAAGTATCTTTTTTTTTTAATCCTAATAACAACTTGTAGTCGTCTTCAGATCCGCTGTAACCAGACTTATTAAATAAACCATACGAGTCTGCAAACGCCTCAGCGTTGTCAGAAAGTAGTGTTTGAAACTCATTTATATCCCCGTTATAGCCTGAGTTTGAAAATAGGCTATGTGCGTCCTTTAAAGCTTCTTCGTTCATGTTTACTTGTTATATTTTGCCCCAACTCCTTGAGTAGGTGTCGGTGTTTCTGTCTCTGTAACTGCCCCTGAAGCTGATTCTAGTATAGCTTGTCCTAAGCCGCCCTTCTCAACTACGTTAGCATCTTTGATCTCTGTATATAGAAGCTCTAGTGGTACTAAGAACACCTGATTAAATGCTTTTACCTTTGCTGCTGGAGTGCCATCCATAGTTTGTCCCACACCAATAACCAATCCTGGCATAGGTCTCTTAGGGTCGTATTCTCCACCAGAAATTACTTCTGATTGGTGTGTCTTAACTAATTTATCTTTAGCGTCATCACCTTGACCTTCTAACATCATGTCAGGAGTTACGTTAACCTTAACCTCTTTGATACCAGTAAAGACTTTATCTTTTAGGGTAACGTCACCATACACTTCTGTTTCGTGAGGTTTACTTACCACACTAAGCATTGCCTGTTGGTTTTCAGTTAAGCCTGGCTTTTCACTATTATTCTCAGGTTTTGATAAAATTTGAGTCCTAGCTTTAGATTCTTTTTCGTAGATCTTTTGACCTAAAAATTTAACATACTTAAAGTGAAGAGCTTCATCGAATAATTCTGATTTAGGATCAAACCTGTCTGTATAAGATTCGTAAACACCCTCAACGTTTGGCGTGCCTTCTACTTCTTTCAAGTACAGCTCTATACCCGTCATAGCATCTCCATTAACATTAAAGCTTGTATTGAAGTAAGCGTCCTCCTGAGACTTTCCAACAAAGTCTTTAGTAGTGGCGTTAATAGAGTAATTATTTTCAAAATTACCTATAAAAGCATCCCTAGCATTTGGAGGTAGACCTTTCTTTGTTTCCCCCGTAGTTTGATCGACGTAAGTAGTTTCAAAATTATCAAGGTCTGTAATGTAATCAGGAGTAGGCTTATCCTTAATAATAGTCTTGTCATACCTATCACTGAAAGAGGCTATGTTAGCGTTAAGATCAAAGGTTCCATCTTCAAAAGATGCAATTTCGTTGTTTAAGTTAAGCTCAAAAAGATTGTTACCATCATCATCAGACTTGTATCTTAGATTCTGAGCGTCTTCATTTAAAGGATTGTATGTAGTTATTGTACTGTCGAGCTTAGTAAGGTACTTTCCAAACAATTGCACTTCAGCCCTTTTAGCTTTTAGTTCAGCCCTAAACGTAGGGTCGTCTTGATTCTCATAATTATCAGCAGCAAACTTGTTTACCTCTTCGGCTTTGTTTGAAAGAGCTTTAGCTAGCCTAGGATCGTTAATGCCACTAAGGTCAGCATCCTCTTGATACGACTCAGCCTGATCTTGCCTAGCCTTCTTCCTTTTAGCAGCAGCATCCTCCTTCTTCATGTTGAGGGATTCCTCCTGCATGGCAAGTTGCTTTCTAGAGTTCTCCTCCTGTATCAGGTTTCTATTGTTCTTAAAAACAGTACCCGTAAAAAATAAACCGTCTGCCATGTCTTAGTATTTAGGTTTCATGTAAGCACCCATGCGAGCCTTAACTCTTTCAAGGTAACCACCATGCTTCATAACTGGCATCTCTTCTTCAGCCTCTTCCTCACCACTATCATCATCAGACTCCATAACATTCTTATCGTACTTAGCAACTAAGTCTTCCATAAGCTTAAACGCAGCGTCTTTATCTCCTTCCTTCAAAGCAGACCTTACAGCCTCTACGTCATCTGGAGGTAGTATAAGTTCTCCACCTGTAGCCTCACCAATCTTCTCACCGTCTTGAACTAAGTCAATCTTGTTAGTGTCGTGATCAAACTCATCAGGAGTAACTCCACCTTCTTCAGCCTCTATCTTAGCTCCGTCTTTTCCTACTGGAAACAATTGGCCTACACCAGAAGCGATGTCTTCAACACTGCCAAATATATTTTCTTCTGCAGCAGCCTTCTGACCCCTTATACCTGCAAGTTCTTGCTGGGCTATATTAACATTTTGATCTTGAACACGATCCTGAGCTTTAGCTAGGTTGCCCATAGCTGCTGTCTTAGCCTTATCCTGCATACCTAACAAAGCAGTCCTTTGCCTGGAAGCTTGACCTTCTAATGCCTGAACACCTGCTAGAACGTTTCTAGGGTCTTTAGATAAAGCACCCATAGCGGAAGCCCTATCTGAGGCTTGCTGTTGCTGCATATTTTCTACGTAAGACTGATCTATAGGTTCGTCAGCCATCTGCTGAGTAGCAGAAGATACAGTTTTCTGTAGCCTAGATTTGTCAAAAGCCTTCTCAGCCTTCCTAGCCTTTCTGGCTTGGAAGCCACCGTAAATAGCTTTACCAAGTCCTATACCTACAGTTGCAGCCCCTGCGAAAGCCTTAGGGGATTCTTTTTTCTTTTTATACTTAGGGTATGATTTAATCTTCATAAGAAATGATTTTTACAAATGTACTATTTTTTTTTATTATTCTCCACTTAACTCGCTCTTATCTACGTCCACACTAGCAGAGTAGAGGTTGAACTTATACTTAGGTAGATCTGACTTAGAGGTAGAACTAGGTGACTTCGTCGTTAAAGTTGTCATCATATAGCTACCCTTTAATCTCTCACCCTCAATGTTACCATCCTTAGCTAAAAATAAAACGAAGTTACCAGTAGGGTTTGAGGAAACAAACGCTTTACCTTCTTTTGATAAAGATACTCTAAGCTTATTTTGAACTTCTAATGAATCAACACGAAGAAATGGATGCCCAACAAAAATAATCTCACCATTATCTAGGTTTTGAATAAAAGCTCTATTAGTTATTGATTTAACCCTAGTAGTGGTAGACGAAGACTGAGAAGAACAAGTAAAGACTTCTCCTGGTAAGTTCTTATAACCACCTTCAATACCCATAGATACGTTGTTAATACTAAACCCGTCATTCTCTCCAACTTTAATTAAAGCGTACTTAGCACCAGTTATCATCCTGCTAGCAGGAATATCATCCCCAGGGTAAGCGAGTCTATTTTCAACAATTATAGAAACAAAAACCCCAGGATCGTCAGAATACTCAAAACCACTTACAGAACCTGCAAGACTCAACTCAGAACCATCGCCATTAAAGCCTAGAGTTTCTGACTCGAAGTCCATACTAGACACGAAAGGAATTTGAGAGTACTGTATACCTTCTTTTGTCTTGTAGTCTATAACCTCTACGTGAGATACTACAGCTAAGTCAAGTTCTTTATTTAAAATTAACAAGCTATTAGAAGATATTGACCTTACAATAGCGTAGCTAGACAAGCTTTTTAAGTCTCCTGAGCTTTTCTTTCCTATAATTCTAATAACATCTCCTTTGTGTAAGTCTTCAAAGAATTTACAAACCTCACCTATAGAGGAGTTTGTATTACCCACTAAGTACTTACCGTTAACAGATTGTATCTCACCCTTTACCTTTCTAAATCCAATACCTGAAGATATAACGTTATCATAACCACCATAGTTATCTTCCCCAACACCAGTTTGTCCGATGTTAGTTTTCATCTCAGTAAAGAGTTTGGTGTCACTATTTAAAGATATTGCGTTGTAGTTTTTGACAGTATCAGGTTCAGCATTAAAAGGAAACTCTAAGCTAGAATCTAAAACCTTATCGTAACAAACGTTATAATTAGGGTTTGACTTAGACAAAACAGGGCTGTTTAGGTATAACTTTTGGTGATACCTGTCAGTCATATTGTGTTTAAATAAATAACCTGCCTGGAATCCAACAAACTGATTGTTAATCCTAGAGTAAAACTCAGGGTAGAAACCATAGAAGGAGGTCCAACGATCAATATCCTCATTAAAAGCAACTGTCTTGGCGAAGAATATTTTATCTGGCCTAACATTAGTG
>Ga0115572_10003194_pt1 | contig 12964 bp, 9 predicted proteins | sample COGITO_mtgs_1206_FD_88681 | JGI IMG/M metagenome (GOLD analysis project Ga0115572, IMG submission 88681) | Pelagic marine microbial communities from North Sea - COGITO_mtgs_120607 | ecosystem: Environmental > Aquatic > Marine > Epipelagic | place: Germany:Helgoland, sampling site Kabeltonne... | reverse complement strand
TCGCTCTGGATTCGACCGGGACCCCACTTCCTGGGTTACGACTCGCCAAACCGAAAAACCGAGCCGCGATTTGGCCCTTTCCGAGTGATAAAAACAGCGCTTTGTCACGATCCACGCTCGCGCGTCACCCGGATGTGCGAAGAGTCGCGGGACGGGACGACGAGTTGTTGTTCGGGAGTGGGTTAAGGGGAGGCGCGGCGCTCACCTGCCGGGGATGGATCGGGAGATGACTGCCCACTTGTTCCCGTGGATGGCGTGCGCCACGAGGATCGCACGATCCTCATCCTCGGTGAACGGGCCGCGCTTGACCATGGGGTTGAGCTGGTTGCACCACCTGCGGCGCGGGAGACGGGGGGGCGGATTAGAACCGGAGGATTAGAACACGGGAAGTCGGGGGGGGGCCGATGGGGCGCGTCGCGGCGTGCCGGAGAGGGCGGGAAACGATCGGGCGAAGCGCCGGTGCGTTCGACACACTCGTGCACTTCCTCGATCGGCGATCCGCGGGGTGCGAGACGAGATGGACGACGAAGGAGGCCGCGCGGGGCTCACCTCAGACGACAGCTCTTGCTCGAGCGACCGGGCAGAGCCTCGGCGATAGCGGTCCAGTTGCCCGGGCCCCCGAGCTTCTGGATCTGCTCGCGAAGGAGCGCATCCTCCTGCGGAATTCGGGTACGGATGTTCGGTGTTGGTCAGTAGGTCGACGTCGTCGGGGGTTTCATGGGCTAAAATCGGTCGCGTCGGCGCCCCTAGGGCGCGTAAACCCGATCGGTTCAACACCGTGGTGGCCGAGGAAAAAACTTTTCCTAACGGTGGTTGGCCGCGGCCCGGAATGGCGGCGGCGGCGCCGGGAAAAGGTTTCGCGCCGTCGAGTCGAACGCACCTCGGGAGTCCACGAGTTCTTCACGATCTTGTCGTCGTCGTCGGTCACGTTGCTCATCGTCGCGTGAGTCGTGTGCGGCGCGTGCGCGGGGGCGTGTGCTGCACGTGCGTTCGCGGTAAATTTCTAACCGACTGCAGGGACGCGTGTGTGTGCAGTTACAGTGAGCCCGGAGAGGAATCTTGAGTTGTCAGACGAAAAGAATAATCCAATCACTTTTAATCAGACTGGATGTTCTACCGCGTCCCTTCGTTCTACAAAAAATCGAATCCGCGAACTCAAAAAACCCTCTCCGTTCGGTTGGTATGTGCCGCAGAAAAGCGCAAAGGCATAAACTGTTAATCTTATCGTCCGACCCTCTGAACGGCCAATCAGGTTCACGAATTCGGGTTGGTTGGTCCTTTCATCAATCGCAAAGGGTCGTGGATCGGGGAAAGGCGAGAAATAACGCTATTTCACATTTGGTGTGAAAAATCAGTCTGATTCTCGTACACCGTCTGCACGACGTGTTTCGATAGCCGCTCATTTTACATTATCCCGTCAAACCAACTCGGTCCCTGTTCGTTAATCTGCAGGTCCTCCCTCTCGATCGAACAACCGCCGCGTCATCGAACCATCAGATATCCCCGTCGTCATCCGGATCCTCGCTGAAGTCGTAGCACATCGCGATGTTGTTCGCGCCGTCGCAGATGATCCGCGTCTCGTCAGCCTGCACCCCGCCGAGCCACACCGTGTGCCCAGTCACCGCGTACAAACACTCAGATTTCTTCACCCCGTCATCCAATCCTCCTCCGCCGTCCACCGCGATCGGAGCCTCGTCCTCGTCATCCTCGGCTAAGAGATCCGGCGCGTTCCACACGCGCACGGTCCCATCGTGCGCCCCCGACACCACGTGACGAGGGTTACCAACCGAGATGGACACAACCGCCGCGACGTGCCCGATCATCTTTCTCACAAGCGTCGGCGGGGACCCGTCACTAAGATCCCGGTCGACCCGCCACGCGTACATGGGCCCGGTGCTGCTGCCGGTCAGGCATCCACCCCGCGCGTGCGACACCGAACGTGTCACGCCGTCGTCGTGCGCCACCCACGCGCTCAGCACCCTCCCGCACTCGAACCCATTAGTTAATTCGTCCCCGTCCACCGGCCCGGCGTCAAACGCAAAGGCTTTCCCATCCGCGGTGCCCGCGTAAAGCACCCTCGACTCCGTGTCCAGCGACAAACACAGCGCCGCCTGCCCCGTGGACCACTCGCCGATCAACTCCAGGTTGTTGGTGTCGTCGTCGCCATCGCCATCGTCCGTACGCGTTGTTAGGGACCACGCGCGAATCTTGCCGTCGAGACACGACGTCCACGCGCACTCACCCGCCGCGTCGATGACCACGCCGGTGACGACGTTGGGATGCTCCCCTCGTCCCGCGTCCACTAAGGTTTCGCCGTCCTTGGGGTGCCTCGAGTCCTCGACGTCGGCGTCGGGCGGGATGCGCCACAGCTTGAGCCACCCGTCGCGGCCCCCCGATGCGCACGTCGAATCTTGAATGGCCACCGCGGTCACCGCTCCCGCGTCGTAGAGCCCCAACAGCGATCGCTCGCCGAGGCCGCGCTCTTCGAGACCGGTCCAGTCCCGTGAGTGCGCGTCTTTACGCTTCGCCAGCAAACGCCGGGCGCGCTCGCGATACTCCAGCCCGCCGAGCTCCTCGCAGTTGCACACCAGCACCGACCCGGCCGCGGTGCCCATGACTGCGTTGGGCCAATCGAACGCGACGCGTCGGATCCAATCGCTGGTGGACTCGTGCACCACCCGGGGTCTCAGGCCGCCCTGTGACCACCTGGTGCGCATCGCCTGCGTGTCGCGCTCGGTCTTCTCGCGGAGGATGCGCGCGAACTGGCTCTCGAGCGAGGGCGCGTCCGCGCCACCGCTCGACTCGCTTCCTCCCGCGTTGCCGTTGTCGTTCTCGGGCGCGGCGCCGTCGGAGGGACGCCCGGATGCCCTCGGAGGGATCATCGCGCGGCGGGAGGTACGCGTGGGGATCCGCCGGGGTGCCCCGGGGCATCGCGGCGTGATCCCCGGCCTCGGCGCGGTCGTGCTCATCTCGTCGACCGCGAAGTGGTGTGACACGTTTGCAACGCCAGGTTGGCACTCACAGCGGATCAGGCTGGATTTTTTGGCGATTCCGATTGAATCGACCCTACTGTTTTCTCATACATCGGGTGTCAGTTTTGGCTATTTGCTATTTATTCCCGATGATGAGGGATTTGCCTGTGCGGGTTCGACGACCCAGAGGCTCCGGGATTCAAATTCTTAACAACTTCAAAAATAGTCCTCCCCGATCTGACCAGCCGGGCGCGACGGCACAGAACCGCGGCGCACGGCGGCATCGTCGCGCGCAGTATCGTCCGGGTTCTATCCGGGATACACATCGACGCACGATGAGCCCCCGGCCTCGACGCGCGGCGGCTCAGGCTGCGGCGGCGACCCTCGCCTCCAACGCCGACGGGGACGCCGCCGACGACGAGGGCGACGCGTGGGGAGGCAAGGGGCGAAGGTCCGCGCGCGGCGGCGACGATCGCGGGGACGACAAGGAGAACCTGGAGAACATGGAGGAGGATGAATCCGACGACGACGACGCGGCGCCCACCAGGCGCAGCGGCAGGGCGCGACGCGCCAACAACCGCAAGGTCGCCGACTCCGACGACGACGATGCGCAAGAGGACGACGAGGAGAACGTCGAGAACGAGAACTTCGTCCGTCGATCCTCCCGCGCCGCCAAGCCCGTCGCCAGGCTCTCCCCGGACTGGAAGCAGCACGCCAGCGACGGGGACGACGAGCCCGAGGCGGAGGAGACCGACCCGGAGGGCGAGTACGTCGAGGAAGAGGAGGATGAGGAAACCTCCGAGGAAGACGAGGAATCCGACGAAGAGATCGAGGGCATCCCGACGAGATACTCCAAACGCCAACGCGCCACCGTGGAGAGGTACTCGCCCAAGCCCAACGAGCGCGGGCTCGCGGGCGGCGGCGGCGACAGGCGCGGCCGGCACTCCGACTCCCCGCCCGCGCGCGGGCGACGCAAGAAGGCCAAAGGCGGCGGCAAGCGGCGGTCGTCCGGCCCGAACTACCGCGAATCCTCGGATGACGATCGGGGACCGCGGGGCGGCGGCAAGCGCTGGATGGACGATACCGACGACTCCGACGCGGACGCCGGCGCCGCGGGTAACCCCGGTAACTTCCCGGCGCTCTTCGGCGGGATGTTCGGCGGCGGACGCGCGCCGGACATGTACCCCCTCGCTCCCCCCGGGCAGCCGGGCGGCGGCGGCGGAGCGGTGGAAGCCGGCGGCCCCGGCCCCGGCGGCAAGAAGGAGGCTGCCGACGCCGAGATCACCCCGCTCACCGTGGACCCGACGTTGACGTTCGAACAAGTCGGCGGGCTCTCGCACTACGTCCACTCGCTCAAGGAGATGGTGTTCTTACCGCTGTTGTACCCCGAGGTTTTCGCGAGGTTCAAGATGAACCCGCCCCGCGGCGTCTTACTGTACGGCGCCCCGGGCACTGGTAAGACGTTGATCGCGCGCGCCCTCGCCGCGTCGTGCTCCCGCGCGGGTGCCGAGGTCTCCTTCTACATGCGCAAGGGTGCCGACGTCCTGTCCAAGTGGGTCGGCGAGTCCGAGCGTCAGCTGCGGTTACTGTTTGAAGAGGCGCAGAAGCGGCAGCCGGCGATTATATTCTTCGACGAGATCGACGGCCTCGCGCCCGTTCGCTCGTCTAAGAGTGACCAGATCCATAACTCCATCGTCGCGACGTTGCTCGCGCTCATGGACGGTTTGGACTCGCGCGGGCGGGTCGTTGTGCTGGGCGCGACGAACAGGGTGGACGCCATCGACGGAGCGCTTCGAAGACCCGGGCGATTCGACAGAGAACTCGCGTTTCCGCTGCCCAACGCTTCGGCGCGGTTTGAGATTCTCAAGATTCACACCCGCGGCTGGGAGAAACCGCCGCCCGCCTTGCTCCTCGAGCAGCTCGCCACGAGATGCGTTGGGTACTGCGGCGCCGACCTCAAGGCGCTGTGCACCGAGGCGGCGGTCCACGCGTTGCGACGCCGGTACCCCCAGATTTACGAGAGCGACGACAAGTTGCTCATCGACCCCGGGCAGATCCTACCCGGCCGAGTGGACTTCAGGGCGGCGATGGAGGCCATCACGCCGGCGTCGCACCGCAGCGCGCAGGCGCACGCGAGGCCGCTCGGCCCGCTGCGCACGCCCCTGATGGGTCCCGCGCTGGCGACGGCGATTGAGGCGACGTTTCTCGCGTTTCCCCCAGCCGCGATGGCCGCCAACGCCGACGTCCGAAACGCATCCGGGGACGCATCCGGAGACGCGTCCGACCGCGCACCGCCCACCGCCGCGAAGGTGTTCGACCTCGACGACCTCGACGACGAAGACGAGGACGACGGCTTGGAGTTACTCGAGGAACTCGACGGGCAGGTGGCGAACGAAGAGGGGAACGAAGGCGGCGTATCGAAAGGAGGATCGAAAGGATCAGCCGGTGACGGTTCTTCGGCGTTGTCCGGCGCGTCCGCCGCGGCTGCGCTCGCAGCCGCCGCGCTCGAGTTCCTCAACTGCCCGCTCGCGCGCCAGCCCCGGTTGCTGCTGCACGGCCCGGCGGGCAGCGGCCAGTCGCCCCTCGCGGCTGCGCTGCTCCACGAGCTCGAGGCTTTCCCGGTTCACGCGGTGGGTCTGCCGAGTCTCCTGGCGGACGGCGGTCGATCACCGGAGGAGGCGCTCGTGGGCGCCGTCACCGAGGCTAGGCGCGCGGCTCCCGCGGTGCTCTTCCTCCCGTCCCTGCGCCTGTGGTGGGACAGCGCCACCCCGACGCTGCGCGCGACGTTACGGACCCTGATGGATGACGTCCCCGCGGATACCCCCCTTTTGTTACTCGCGACGTGCGATTGCGAATGCGACGATCTCGAACCCGAAGCCTCTGGTCTCTTCGGCGAGGGCCAGACCGTGCGAATCGACGAACCGAACGACGCCGCGCTTCGCGGGTACTTCGAGCCGGTGGTGGCTGCCGCGGTGAAGGCTGCGCGGGCTATGGACGCGAGGGACCGCGACGTGGCTAACGGCGTCGAGTCGAAGAAGCGCCGAGGCCGAGCGCTCGAGACCTTACCCAAGGCTCCCGCGCCCAGCCTAGACCAGGGTGCCGAGGGTGCCGAGGTTAGCACTGAAGGACCGGGCGACGCGGCGACCGCGGCGATGATCGCCGAGGAGGACCACGCGCTCCGCCAGCAGCGAATGTTCCTACGCGACCTGGTCACCCGGCTGCTCTATCGCAAGCAGTGGCGCGATTTCGCCTCCCCGGTGGACGACGAGCAGCTTCCGGGGTACTCCAAGAAGGTCAAGGAGCCCATGGACCTGTCCACGCTCCTGTGGAAGGTGGACAGCGGAACGTACGCCACGATGGACGCCTTCCTCAAGGATGTCCACCTCATCGTCAACGCGGCGAAGACGTACTGGGGTTCGCTCGAGCAGGATCGCGCGGTGGACCCTTCCGGAGCGGACGCCGGACTGGACGAGAACGGTTTCGACGTCGTCGAGGGACGCAAGGTGGTCTCACGCGCGCACGCGCTGGAAGACACCATCCAGGAACTCGCGGGCCAGCTGGACCCGAGCCTCGTGCAGCGATGCGCCGCGATCGCGAGGCACAGATCCCAGAGGGGCGGCGGCGGCGATCGGGGCGGCGCCGACTTACCCCTCATGCCCGGGGAGGGACCGCGCGGGGAACGTCGAAGCCGCCGCGGCGCCGACGACGACCTCACCGAGGACGTCGTCGGGGAGAAGCGTAAGCGCATCCACGACGAGCCCGGGTACGTCCCGGACCCCGAGGCGCTCGCCAGGGAGCTCAGGGCTAAACGCGCCAAGGAGGAGGCGGCTAAGAAATCCGCCGCGGAGCGAGCGGCGGCGGAGCGTGAAGCCGCCGCCGCCGCCGCCGCCGCGGTCACGGAGGCTGCGGAGGCTGCCGCGAACGCCGCGGCGGGCGGAACGGGCGGCATCGAGCGCGCGATGAGCGCCGACGGGTCCGCGCCGATGCAGTTCCTCGACGCGATCGATCCGGCGTCGGACGCGGAAATCGCCGCGAGTTCGTCGGCGTTTGTAAACTTTCTCGTGAAGAGATGCGCCGGGAAGCCCGTGGCTGACGCGGAGGCGCTGGCGACGGACTTGGGGCGGTGCGTTAAGGGTGCGCTGTCGAGGGATGCGAGCAGGACCACGGATTGGACCCGGCACCTCCAGGGGGTGCTTCAGGGGTTCATGTCGGCGAGGACCGCGTGATCGTTAAATTGTCGTAAACGCTTAATCATTGAGACAAGTAAAAACCTTCTTCTTGAAACATCTCACGTGTACGCTCGTCTCTCTTTTAGTACCTGTACTGGGGGTTTCCCTGCGGCGGGGGCGCCTGCGCGTAGCCGTAGGTGGGCGCAGGCTGCTGGGCGTAGCCGTAGGATGGCGGCGGCGGAGCCTGCTGCTGGTAGTGCTGCTGCTGGTACTGCATGGCACCCGCGGGCTGCGCTCCGGGGGGCATCTGGTAGATGACCTGCGGCGCCGGTGGCTGCATGACGCCCTGCCGCGCGGGTGGCCTCGCGTTGGGGTTCCTCATCTTCAGCTGCTCCTGGTGCTGCGTCTGCATGCACGCGCACACGGAGCAGTAGGTGACGTCCGCCATGCAATCCAGAATGTCCGCCGCTCGCTCGATGTCGTCGTTTTGCGAGATCATCGCGGCGATGCGGAAGATGCAGGCGAGCTGGTTCAGGCAGAGCATGAAGCCGATGAGGAAGTTGTCGCACGGGGTGTTCTCGACGCGCATCTCGTCCTGGATCATGAAGCGGTTCGTCGCCACCGCGGAGGGGAAGCAGCAGAAGGCTTCTACGCAGAGGCAAAACTCGGGGCAGGACTTCTCGCCGCACCGGCCGGAGATGCACGTGTCGCCGTTGCAGCAGGTGTAGTTCGTGAGGTCGTTGAACATGATCGTCTTGCGATGCGAGTACGCCACGCAGACGTTACTGGGAGACGAGGACGTCGGGAGGGAGGAGGCGGGGTGAGTCCGGATGTCATTTTTATCCGCCGGCTGGTTTTCCCGGGTCAGGGTTCGTGAAAACCAGGCTTCGCCGTGCGCCCTCGGGACCGCGCGAAGCGGCTCGTGCTTCAGCGCGGGGCGAGCGACGGGGGCGTGATATCGCGGCGAAAGGGTCGACAGTCGGTTTAGATGCGAAACGGGACGCACCAGCACGCCGCGTAGAGGCAGAACCCCGGGTTGGCGCACGGAGCACCCATGAGACCGGTCGTCCACGAGTTGGTGTAGCTCTTGCGCGCCTCGGTCATGACGATGCGCGCCTTGGGCGCGCCGCCAGGCTGGCGCTGGCCATAGCCACCGCCTCCGCCGTACTGCATCGTGAACAATTCACCGCAGCGCACGCGGACGTGTGCACCTTCAAGTGGCGGGATCTCGTGTCACGTCACCCGGGTTCAAAACATGTTCGCGAAGGTTCTCAAGTTTTTTTTCTGGGCCACAACGAACGCGCGCCAGGGCCATGCTCACCCTGTGCTCTGCGGTCCCTCGACCCGAGGGAACCGTCCGCGATCGCCGCGATGCGTCAACCTCATCGCCCGCGCGTCACGATCGCGCACAGCTGTGTCGGCACCCCCCTCGGCACCCCGCGGCGCGCGTTCGATCGAGGGACACGGTCATCCCCCGCGTCTACGCCGGCGAGCCCGTGCAAACCTCGCCGTACGGAGTGGAGTGCGAGGACCTGTACGTCAGGTACGGCGACGCGAACGACTCACGGTCCAAAGACGCGCTCCAGGGCGTGAGCCTGCGAGTCCCGCGCGGGTCCATGTTCATGCTCCTGGGACCCAACGGCTGCGGCAAGTCCACCTTGCTGCGCACGTTCGCGGGATTGGTCACGCCGTGGTCGGGGCGCCTACGGGTCCAGGCGCCTCGCGCGTTCGTGTTCCAGAACCCAGACCACCAGGTCATCATGCCCACCGTGGGCAACGACGTGGCGTTCTCGCTGAACTGCAGGTACCCCAACATGCCGCCGAAAGAAGTGGCGGCGCGAGTCCGCGCGGCGCTCAGCGCGGTGAACCTGGATCCGGATGAGTTCACGATGCGGCAGGTATCGACGCTCTCGGGGGGGCAGAAACAACGCGTCGCCATCGCCGGGGCGCTCGTGGAGAACCCGCGGGTGCTGTTACTGGACGAGCTGACGACGTTTTTGGACGAGGCGGATCAGGCTGGGGTGGTGAGGGCGGTACGTAACGTTGTCGACTCGGACTCGAGGGTCACGGCCATCTGGGTCACGCACAGGCTCGAGGAGCTGCGGCACTGCGACGCCGCGTGCTACATGGAGGACGGGCGCGTGGCGGAGATGGGCAGCGGGGATTACATCCGGGGGTACATCAGGCAACAGCAGCGGCAGTGGGAGGCGTCCAGGTCCCGGCGAAGAGGGTGATAGTCACGGCGTCGTTGTTCGGTGATACTTACGGCAGGATATTATCATATTCACAAAGTGTACACGCGAACGAGAGAGTTCATCACGCGGCGACAGCCCTGGACTTGATCGGGCTGTTCCTCAGCTCCTCGAGCTTGGGCGTGAGCTTCCTCGTCTTCTTCTTGGTCATCTCCTCGTCGTCCTCGATGTCCACGACCACGCCGCCGGTCTTGATCTCCGCCCTGATCGCCGCGGCGGCTTCCGCGTCCAGTCCCGGAAACTCATCCTTCAAAAGACCCTCCGCCCGTAAGGTATCGTCGATCTCCTTGAGCTTGGCGTCCCTCGCGCGCTGCGCGGTGACGTCGGTGACGTACAGCGCGCCGTCGTGCCACACGTCCGGCTCGGACTCCACGTAGAGCGCGCGGCGGTTCACTTGAAGGTCGCGGGCTCTTTCGCCGATGGTGACCGCCTCGGCCGCGTCGACGAGGCCGGCGAATCCGCCGCCCTGTTGTCGTACGATCTCAGCCCTGGCTTTCGCGCCGCGGAGCATGTTATCGCGGCACAGCTTCGGCGAGTTGGGCGCCTTTTGGTAGTCCACGGCGGCGGTTCCCTTGACCGCGCACTCCAGCTCGTACCATCCGATGGAATGTGAGTCGCCGGACCAGTCGTTCACGGCTGGGCTCAGTGCGGACGCGGCTTTGACGATGGCGGCGGCGACGGCGGGCGCGTCCGCGTCGTTCGGGTAGCGCGCGTCCAGGTCGAGGTTGCGGACGAGGCGGCGGCGCAGTGCGGGGTTCTCGTCGATGACCGCGGCGAGGTCCTCGGCGTCGACGCCGTTGTTCTTGTCGGTGTCCATCATGACGAAGAGGGAGAGAACGTTCGTCTCGAGTTCGGATTCCTGCGCTCGTTCTTCGTCGGTGAGGACCGCGGATCGCGCGGCGGCAGGCTTGAGCGCGGGGTCCGGGAGGACGGTCTTCTGTGAACCCGCCGCGGGGAGGTCGGCGTCAGCCTGGGGGGTGGATGCGCAGACACCCATTGCTTCTTTTTCGCGCGCGAAAAGTTTTTGGCTTTTAAATATCCGGGGTTGGAACGCGGCTTTCGCGGCGGGTTCCCTTCGTCGCGCGGTGGATACGCGCTTTGGGACGGTGAAGAGGTCGACGGGGCGAGCTCTGGGTGGGTACCGGGTCGTCGAGAGCGCCGGCGGGTGTGGTTCGTGGGGCGGGTTCTATTTCTATCGTTGTTGAATCTTTTGCGATCAACACGAAAAAACTTGGTGTTTGCCCGGATTGACTTTTATTTCGTCTCCCTAACTGATTGGCATACGATGCGTTAACCGTAATTACGACACTCCCAACTGGATTTAATACGTGCAAATGTATTCCAAATGTCATCCGGCGAGAGGATCGGATTTTCCTCCCGAAACCACGAAACGTTGCCTGCCGCCCCCGCTCCCATTCCGACCGGCGGCGGCGGCAGGAGCCAGATGTCGGCGACGGTGTTCGCGTCGACGCGCGTCACCCCGGTGTGCCGCGCGCGCGATCGCGCGTCCAAACCCCGGCGGCGCGCGCGTCCCCACCCGGCGACACCGACCCGCGAGTTCCACTCCCTGAGCGCGCCGTCGCTCCGCGGGGGGGACAAGGATGGCGAGGCTTCCGAGGCGGCGACCGCGGCGACCGCGGCGACGGCGAAGAAATCCGGCGCGAAGATCACGTGGACCAGGCGGGATCACGTCGCGTCCACCCTGCTCGCGGTCGCCGTCTCCGGCCTCGTCAACGCCGTCCCGGTCCCCGCGTCGTGGGCCGACGATGCCGGCGCCACCGCGACGAGCGACTCGGAGACGACCGAGATGGTGGCGGACGGGGGAGCCGCGGCGTCAGCGATGGAATCCCCGGCGTCGTCCACCGTCGCCGCGATCGACGCCGCGGAGGCTGCCGTCCCGCTCGAGATCATCGGAGGTAACAGGCCCGCGATCGCGCACGACGACGCGCTCCCGCCCGAGCTCGAGATCGCCGGCGTTAAACTGATTCGATACGTCGACGACGCCTCGGGATACTCCGTCGCCGTCCCGGAGGGATGGAGCCGGGACCAACCGATGGCGAACACCCCGGAGTTCCACCCAAAGTCAGAGTACGGCGGCAGGCGGTTCAAGGTGACCGTGGCGCCAGTGGGACGAGTCTCCGGTAAGTCAATCGCGTTGCTCGCGGATTCCGAGCTCGAGAATATCCAAAACTCTGGGTTTGAATCCGCGGAGAAGTACGCAGCCACCGAGGCTTCGAAGTTCGCGCCGCTGGAGGGCACACCCGCGGCGAAGGCGGCGGGGATCAGCGCGACGACGCAGATCCTCGACGCGCGGGTGTCGGACGACGGGATGTACTATTACTACAGCTTTCGGTCGGAGGGTGAGTTTCTTTTTATTTCCTCGTACGGGCAATTCGACTGACGTCGTGTTTTGGTCACAGGGGTGTACCCGTTTCGGTTCTGGGGCGTGAGCGCCGTGGGTCCGGGGCAGACGGGCGGCGCGAGGAAGCTCGGCCGGCGGGACGTGGTGTCGGTGGTGGCGCAGATGCCGGAGGATAAGGCGAAGGAGTCTGACTACGAGCTGCTCAAGGGCGTGGTCGATTCCTTCCGCGTGTTCAATTATTAAGGTCAGAGCGGGTCCCCCTACTCGTAACCGCGATTATTTATTACAAGTAGTGCTAGCTAGACCACCTGCACTCCCGTGACTGCCCCGGGTTTTTTTGGTGCGAAAACCCGTCTGAGATCATGTCTGAGTTAATTTTTGAGACTTAACACTTAGTCTCCCATCAACAGCGGCGACTCGCTCGGTTCCCCACCCCCGCTCGACGCGAGCTGCGTGCTCTTCTCGTGCAGGTCCTGCAGCTGCGCGATGTACTCCTGTATCCCGTCCATGCTCATGTCGTCGCCAGCCCTGGGCGGAGTCCTCGGGGGCGGGCTCGGCTTTTTTGTCTTTTTCTTCTTCCCGGATGAACTCGGCGGCGTCGTTTGCTGCGCCGGATCGTGCGCCCTCGCCGGCGCGTGCACCCACTCCGGTTTCCTCGGCGTGTCGTCGTCGGACACCGCGGCGTCCGCATCGAGCGCGATGCCTACGGCGCCGACGCCGGAGACCACCGTATCGCCGGCGAACGCGCTCGATCCCGGTCCCCAATCCAGCCGCTTGGGCTCGGCGGCGGCGGCGTCGTCCGCGGTCAAGTCCGCGTCGGATCCCGTGTCGGATGAACCAGCCGCCGGCACGGGCATGGACGTGGGCGACGCGTTCATCTGCATCGCGCGGCGGGAGAGCGCGATGGCGGCGCGCGCCTCGGGGGTACGTCGACCCGCGCCCGTCACCCAACCCCCGTTGCCGCCGCGATACCGCGAAGCGCTCTCCGGCTCTGGCGTCATGAGCAACGCGGCGGCGCTCGCGCGTAAGCCCCGGCCGCCCATGGGCGCGCTCCCCGGCCGGCTCGTCCCCCGAACCCTCTTCACCGCGTTCGTCCCTCCTCCCTTGAGCGTCGATGCGACGCCTTTCCCCGCGGCGACGCCGTGCAGGGTCTTGTGCTGGTTCAGCAGCCTGTTTACAAAACACGCCGTCAGTCAAATTGCCCGTACG
>Ga0115572_10003187_pt1 | contig 12975 bp, 10 predicted proteins | sample COGITO_mtgs_1206_FD_88681 | JGI IMG/M metagenome (GOLD analysis project Ga0115572, IMG submission 88681) | Pelagic marine microbial communities from North Sea - COGITO_mtgs_120607 | ecosystem: Environmental > Aquatic > Marine > Epipelagic | place: Germany:Helgoland, sampling site Kabeltonne... | reverse complement strand
GATTTGATGTCCAATAGTCCAGCTAGAGCCCGAATCTTCATCGGATTGTACCAACGCAAAATGATGCTCTAAAAAAGAACGCTTCCCTTTTAGGCTATTTTCTGCGCTTTTTAAGCTAACATCGAGAACTGAACGCTCAATAAAGTCTGGATCTCCCGACTCAAAAAGGGCAATTCCCTCAGCGGTTATTCCGCCATTTTCTTGATTCCCCAGGTTTTGCGAAACATAATGCGCTTTGGCTTTGTAGCGCTCATTCTCAGTTTGATAGGTCAAGGAAATACGAAATGCTTCTGCATTGGAACGCTGATTGACATACTTTCCAAGCGAACGCATTCCTCTGTAAGCTACGGCAAAATTAAACTGCGGGCTAGTATTCACAGAAATTAGGGCATCTGACAACTGTCCTTGCTCTAAGGTGGTTCTAAAAAATAATTCGGTCAAAGGTGTGGGCACTCTATAATACTTAACATCTTCAATCTCGTAAAAGGAAAAATGCTTCGAGCGAGCCCCCATTTGAGGCTGCAATGAACCTTTCGTGAAATCATATCCCAATCGATTGAAGGCAGACCCCATGTTAACAAAAGGCAAAAGCTCAAAATAATCTCTTCGCAAGAAATTTGTTTTGTATTCTTTCTGAACGGTCAGGGTTGTATCGACAAAAACGGTTCGTTTACCCTGTTGGAAGATTTGATACATCTCTATGGTCGCAGTGTCAATGACTTCTTCTTCCACCATTTGCTCAATAAACTTTTTTCGTTTGACCGGACTCTCTTTTTTGACTGCCAACGAGTCGACTCCCTTTGATTTTTGTTTTTGATCAATAGTAACTGTGCTTACTGTGGAGGGGATAGGTGTTGCCTCTTCGAGCTCATGTGCCCAAGAGAAAGAGAATGTCAACAATAAAAGACTTACAAAAAAACGCTGCAACATTGAATACTTTATTTTGTGCGAAGTTATGATTAAATTTGTTTCACCTATACTAGTTTATGGATGGCTTTGGGAAAATGAGGCCTGAAAAAAATTATAATAGAGCGTAAATAGAATTAATTTGTGGACTTTTTTATATCAAATGGGATTACCAATACAATACAGCAAACTGCTTGAAGCCGGAACAGACGAAGCCGGGAGAGGCTGTCTTGCTGGCCCAGTAACCGCTGCTGCGGTAATACTTCCCCCTGATTTCTCTCACCCACTCTTGAATGATTCAAAAAAACTGAGTGAAAAACAACGTTTTAGCCTACGCCCAATTATTGAAAAAGAAGCCCTAGCTTTTGCAGTCGCCCATTGTTCCATAAAAGAGATTGATCAACTCAACATCCTTCATGCATCCATCAAGGCCATGCACAAGGCCATTGGACTTTTATCAATTTCACCAGAGTTTATTGCTGTTGATGGGAATCGATTTCACGCGTATAAAAATATTCCGCATGCCTGTCTCATTAAAGGAGATGGACGTTTTCAAAACATTGCTGCTGCTTCTATCTTAGCTAAAACATATCGGGATGATCTTATGCTTAGACTGGACAAGAAGTTTCCGACCTATCAATGGAAATCCAACAAAGGATACCCCACCAAAGCCCACAGAGAAGGGATTCGACTGGTCGGTTCCTGTAAGCATCACAGAAAATCATTTCGATTACTCCCCGAACAGCTTCCTATTGAATTTTGAGTTTCTTATTTTTACACCCAATATCCATCATTTATGCAATTTCGCTCATCATATCACACAGTAATTTGTTTCTTGTTTCTGGCCTTCTTTATTTCGGCCTGTGAACAATCCTCAACAAGCAACTCCACTTTGGTGGATTGGGTTCCGCAAAACACACAATTTGTATTGCAGCTAAATGACATTAATGAAACAGAAAACGCTTTAAAAAACAATCCGGTATTAAAACACCTAGCAAAGACGGCTCCGGTATTGACAAAAAAAATAGCGGCTTTACAGCGCAAAGAAATCACTCCTCAACTTATCAGTTTAACCAAATACGGAAAAGAAGAAAAAGCACTAAGTGTGGTCTACAAAGCGGTTATTGATAGCAGCTATTTGACCTTGTCTCAAGTTACCTATAGCGGGGAGAATATTTATGTACAGAAAAACGATAGTGGCTCAATTTTTACAGCCTTTATAGATGGTTTCACACTACACTCAGACACCAAAATAGTATTGGAAAATTGTATTCGAAATTACAAACAAAAGGCAAAAGCCATTCGTAATACACGTTTCTATTCCATTACAAAAACGGCTGACGTTCAAGCGTCCGTGAATATGCACTTACAAGGAAAAGGCGAGAAAACATTTAGTGAAGTATTTGATTCTTTACCATTGTTCCCCAGTATTGGGCAAAGTTGGGCGACTTATGATGTAACCTTCACTGCAGAAGATGTTGAGCTAGACGGTTTGTTACAAATTGTCGATTCGCTTGGAGATCCTGTTGGACTTCTTCAAAACAGTACACCAAAGAAATCGTTTGTTGCACAAGCTGTCCCAAATAGCATGACAGCTTTTCTTAGTTTGGGTATTGACAACATTCAAACCTTGGAAAATAAGTTTAAAAAATGGGCGCTTTTCCACAACTTCCCCTTGTCTTCAACCGACTTGTCTTCGCTCAAGAGTGTGGATGAAATTGCGTTAGTAGAAGTAGCTGAAGAAAATAGTTTAATCTTCCATTTGCGTGATGAAGAGAGTGCTTCAGCAAATTTTCTTCCCGACAGCAAAGAATACAACTACCGAGATGTTTCTTACTATGCGCATTCGCTTGACCGCAAAATCACAACGCTCATAAGTGGACTAGGACGTGAAATAAGTGTTCAATGGGTAGCAAAATTGGATGATTTCCTATTCTTTAGTGAAACGGAAGCTGGACTTAAAACAATCATTGCCGCCTACAAAGATGAAAAAACACTTGGGAAAAATAGCCGCTTTCAATTGTTCTATGAAGATGCTTTGAGTGATAAAAGCAATTTATTGTGGGTAGTGAGTACGTCAAAAATAAAAGGATGCTTCCCAACAAATGCCCTTTGGAAAAATATAAATACTCAAAAATTACCCTTCCTTGCCCTTCAAGGTATCGTAGAAGACAACTTCTTGCATCTCCATTTCCGCTTCCACAAAAACGAAGAAGAGAAAACCCAACAAACGGTTTCCAATGCAGCGCTACTCTCACTCGATAGTCCAATAAGTTCTTCCCCCCAATGGCTCAAAAACCATCGAACAAAAGAGAAAGATATTGTTGCGCAAGATCAAAATAATATGCTGTATCTATTTTCCAATACGGGTAAACTATTCTGGAAGAAACAACTTTTCAGTAAGATACAAGGAGAAATACAACAGGTAGACCTGTATAAAAATGGTCGCTTACAAATGGCTTTTCGTACAGCAGAACGGTTTTACATTTTGGACCGCAATGGAAAAGTTGTTGCCCCCTTTAACATAAAGACAAAGACTACTGCTCCAATCCAACCTTTGGCCGTCTTTGATTATGATCAACGCAGGGATTATCGTTTTGTACTGGCACAAGGAAAAACAATGGAAATGCTTGACGGAAAGGGGCGTAAAGTAAAAGGATTTAATTTTAAGCAAGCTAAATCTCCGATTGTTACTACCCCCAAACACATCCGCATTGACAGCAAAGACTATATTGCTGTTAAAGAACAAAATGGTACTCTTCATTTATTGAATAGAACAGGGAAATCGCGGGTAAACATTAAAGAAAGTATTGCTTTATCAGATCAAGCCATTCATGCTTATTTAAAAACATTTACCGCCACAGACCAAGCAGGCAACTTAATTCAAATTGATACCCGCGGAAATGTTGTTAAAAGTGACTTAGGCCTTGAAAAAGGTCATTCAATTGCCACAACAACTAAATCCTTGGTCACACTTTCTTCGAACATTTTAACCATCAAAGGCATTCCTGTTACTCTACCTTATGGACAGTATACAGCGCCAAAAATATTCTACCTCAACAACATTCTTTACATTTCAGTTACAGATAAAGAAGCCGAAAAGGTTTATTTGTATCTGAGTGATGGAAGTCCTGTAACTGACTTTCCGGTGTACGGTAACTCTGCGATTGATTTGGTCAATGCAGACAAAGACAAGGCGCTAGAATTTATCGTGCAATCAGAAACAAAGGATCTATTGATTTACGAAATTAAGTAGTTCTAAGTGTGGCTTTGAAGAGCGAAGCTAAATGCACTTGAATTTTTGCTTTCACCTCATCCAATGGCACCGCGCGTTTTAGTTCACGCTCTAGGGAGGTAACTGCCTTACCCTGAATTCCACAGGGAACGATATAATCAAAATAGGTGAGATCTGTATTTACATTTAAGGCAAACCCATGCATGGTTACCCAGCGACTCGCTTTAACGCCCATAGCACAAATTTTTCGAGCGAAAGGAGTTCCTACATCCAACCAAACGCCAGTTTCGCCTGGGCTTCGTGTCCCCTCTAAGTCGTATTCTTTCAAAGTTAAGATTATCATTTCTTCGAGTAAACGGAGGTATTTATGAATGTCGGTAAAAAAATTTTCTAAATCTAGAATGGGATAACCTACAAGCTGACCGGGGCCATGAAAGGTTATGTCTCCTCCTCGATTGGTTGTAAAGAATTCGATTCCTTTTTCACGCAATTGATTTTCATCCAAAAGCAAATGTTTAGGCAGACCACTCTTCCCAAGTGTAATAACAGGGGGATGTTCTACCCAATACAAGTAATTGGGTGTTGGGGAGGGTTCAATAGCCGAACGATTCTCGCGTTTTTGTGCTACGATAGCGTTCAATTGCTCCTCTTGAATATCCCAAACAGGCTTGTAGGCTTGTATCCCCAGATCAATGACTTCAATTGTTTTGTTGACTTGCTTATTCAAATCGATTGGAATTATTTAGAATGACCAAAGCAGCAATTGTTCCTGGAACCCAGCCGCAAAGCGTTAAAATAAAAACAATTACGATTGATCCACAACCTCTATCCAAAACGGCCAAAGGAGGAAAAATGATTGATAATATTACACGAAAAATACTCATGACTAAAAAAATAAATCTGTAAGCTAATTTAACAACTTTGATTTGTAGCAGACTCCTTATCTTTGCTAAAATTTTTATAAATTATGACGGGTCTAAGCGAACAGGAAATTATCCGAAGAGAGAAATTAGCAAAATTGAGAGCGTTGGGCATCAACCCATACCCTGCAACACTTTACCCCGTAGATCATAGCTCAGAGGACATCAAATCTTCTTTTGAAGAAGGGAAAAAGGTAGTAATTGCTGGACGCCTCATGTCGCGCCGTATTCAAGGGAAAGCCAGTTTTGCCGAACTTCAAGATAGTAAAGGACGGATTCAAGTGTATTTCAATCGCGATGAAATCTGTATCGGCGAAGACAAAACACTTTATAATGATGTATACAAAAAACTCCTCGACATTGGAGACATTATTGGGATAGAAGGAAAACTTTTCACCACACAGGTAGGTGAAAAAACAGTTCAAGTAGAGGCGTTTACTTTATTAAATAAAACATTACGTCCGCTTCCGTTACCAAAAACTGACGCTGACGGAAATAGTTATGATGAATTTAATGACCCTGAATTACGCTATCGTCAACGCTATGTGGACCTAATCGTAAACCCAAAGGTCAAAGATACTTTCGTTAAACGCACAAAAATCACCAACAGCATTCGCTCGTTTTTCAACGAACGCGATTACCTTGAAGTAGAAACACCCATTTTACAGCCTATTCCAGGTGGTGCATCGGCTCGCCCATTTATGACACACCATAATGCATTGGACATACCCTTGTATCTTAGAGTAGCAAATGAACTTTACTTAAAAAGACTAATCGTTGGTGGGTTTGATGGCGTTTATGAATTTTCTAAAGATTTCCGTAACGAAGGAATGGACAGAACCCACAATCCTGAATTTACGGTAATGGAACTTTATGTTGCTTACAAAGATTATTTCTGGATGATGGAAACTACTGAAGCTTTGCTTGAAAAAGTAGCCTTGGACTCCAATGGAAGTTCAGCTCTAACCGTTGGTGAAAACACCATTGATTTTAAAGCACCTTACCCAAGAGTGCCTATTCTAGAAGCCATTAAAATCCACACAGGTATAGATGTGGCAGACATGGACGAAGCAACATTACGCGAAACGGCCAAAAGTCTTGGTTTAGAAGTAGATGAAACTATGGGGGTAGGGAAATTAATCGATGAAATTTTTGGTGAAAAATGTGAACACCACTTCATACAACCGACCTTCATAACCGACTACCCAAAAGAAATGAGTCCACTAACCAAGGAACATCGTTCGAATAGTAAATTAACCGAACGCTTCGAATTAATGGTTAACGGGAAAGAATTGGCCAATGCCTATACGGAATTAAACGACCCCATTGATCAACGTGAGCGTTTTGAAGACCAATTGAAATTGAGTGAAAAGGGTGACGATGAAGCCATGTTTATCGATCAAGATTTTTTACGGGCGCTTGAACATGGAATGCCCCCTACCTCAGGAATTGGAATTGGAATTGACCGTTTGGTCATGCTCATGACCAATAACAGTTCTATTCAGGAAGTATTATTTTTCCCACAAATGCGACCAGAAAAGAAAGCTTTGGAATTGACTGAAGAAGAAAAAGCAATTTTATCCCTATTAAAAGTAAATAGCCCAATCGAATTAGCTCAATTGAAAGAGCAAGCAGCTTTGAGTAATAAAAAGTGGGATGTTTCCCTAAAAGGTTTAACCAAAAAAGGGCTAGCTAAAGTGGAGAAAAACGACGAAGGTCTTTTTGTTTCGCTTAACTAAATTGTCTTTAGCCAGTCTTGAAAAGCTTCTAAAGTAAAGGCAATGTCCTCAGCTGTTAAAGCATCGTTCAGAAAATAACTTTCAAAGGCACTTGGCGGGAGGTATACTCCTCTCTCCAACATGCCGTGGAAATAGCTTTTAAACAACTCATTATCCGCGTGACAAGCAGAGGCAAAATCAGTTACTTTTTCTTCTGTGAAATGCAAGGATAACATTGATCCAAAACGATTGAATTGATGAGGAATTCCTTTTTCATTGATCAAGGTTTTCATTCCCTCATGTAATTGCAATGTTTTTCCATCCAAGCGCGTAAACAATTCTTTATTGGCCTGTAATAATTGAAGTGTTGTTAAACCAGCGATCATCGCTAAGGGATTTCCACTCAAAGTTCCAGCTTGATAAACCGGCCCATCTGGAGCGAGTTCTTGCATTATTTCTGTTCTTGCGGCAAATGCACCAACGGGCAGACCACCGCCCACTACTTTCCCATAGGTGGCAATATCTGCATTGACGCCAAGGCGTTCTTGGGCCCCTCCCAATCCTAGGCGGAAACCAGTCATCACTTCATCAAAGATTAATAGGGCACCATATTGATCACACAAAGTTCGCAGGCCTTCTAAAAAACCTGGCTCGGGCGGAATACACCCCATGTTTCCGGCAACCGGTTCGATTATGATAGCAGCTACTTCATCAGGATATTGTTGAAATACAGCCTCTACACTAGCCAAATCATTATAATCGCCCAGTAGGGTGTCTTTAGCTGTACCTTGCGTAACTCCCGGGCTATTGGGCGCTCCAAAGGTAATAGCACCACTTCCTGCTTGGATTAAAAACGCATCTGAATGGCCGTGATAACAACCCGCAAATTTGATGATCTTTTCGCGATGAGTGTAGCCTCGTGCCAAACGAACGGCACTCATACACGCCTCTGTTCCAGAATTCACGAAACGGACCTTATCGATATTGGGCACCAAAGAAACCACCAGTTCTGCAATTTCTGTTTCCAATGCAGTGGGCATCCCATAAGACGTTCCTTTCTTAGCTTGTTGTGCTATAGCGTTGATTACCTCCTCTTTGGCGTGACCCAAGATCATCGGCCCCCAGCTAGATATATAATCAATTAAGCGATTTCCATCTACATCATGCAAATAAGCCCCTTTTGCTTTCTCTACAAATACGGGTTTTCCTCCTACCGATTTAAAGGCACGAACAGGAGAATTTACTCCTCCTGGAATTACTTTTTTTGCTGCTTCAAAAAGCGCACTACTTCGTTGGTATAGCATGGTTATTTTTTTGGTAGAATGAGTTCTTGACCCAGATAAATGGTATTATCTTTTAGTTTATTCAATTGCTTTAATCGCTTTACATCTACAGCTAAATTCCTTGCGATAGAATATAGGGTGTCTCCTTTTTTTACAACGTAAAACACTGTATTTTTTTGACGGGATGGACGTTCTTTTACAGCCAAAACGACCGCCTTTTTTTCATCGTATTTAGCTAGATCAAAACGCTCAATTAAACGAATCAATTTTGCGGGGTATTTGGGGTCTGTGGCATAGCCTGCTTTTTTCAAACCTCTTGCCCAGGAGCGATAATCTTTCTTCCCCAACCAAAATAGAAAAGCATAACGATCGCGTCCTGTCAAAAACAAGGAGTGATCTCGATAGGATTCACCGGCATCTTGATATACACGAAAACACTCCCCATTTTCATCATCATCGTGGTAGATTCTTTTGCCTTCCCATCCACGGTGACATTTTATTCCGAAGTGATTATTCCCTTCAACAGCTAGCCTACCCTCACCAAAACCAGACTCCAATAAGCCTTGTGCCAAGGTGATACTTGCTGGGATTTTATAGGTACTCATTTCGCGTTGTGCAATGGGGCCAAAGACACGGAGGTAATTATAGACTTTCTCATCTGTCGATAAGGTTTTCTTTGGAGGACTTATTTGAACTGTCGTTATTTTCATTTGTTCTTGTTGCTTTACAACTGGCTGCGCTTTTTTGGTACGGACGCTTTTGGTCACCTTACAACTACTCACAAAAAACAAGAGCAACAGTACAAAACTATTTACTGTAAATAGATACATACTTTTCCTTTTAGTTTTTGCTGTTGATTGAACCCCTCGATTCCCTGAATTCCTCCTGTGTGAATTATTAATACTTTTTTGCCCCAACGCCATTGTTTGTTTTTAATCAGTGCAAAAATACCAAAAAGCAACTTTCCAGTGTAGAGAGGATCAAGAAGAATTTTATATTCTTTGTGAAAAGAATTGATAAACTGGACTAATTCATTGGAGGCTTTCCCATAACCGCCATATAAATGGTCATCTAACAGGGAATAGCGGTTTGGGCTTTTTAGGCTTTCTGTAATCCATTGGGCTACGCTAGAGTCAATGACCGCCTGAAAACCGAGTAGGTGTTGATACGCTTGTGCACTGTTCAAAAGGCCCATAAATGTTCCTCCTGTTCCCACTGAGCAACAGATGGTATCGAAGGCTGCATCTTTTGGTGTAAGAATTTCTGTACAACCTTTTATGGCTTGAGGGTTGGTTCCTCCTTCTGGAAGAAGAAAATAATTAGCCCGATTTAAAAAGGATTGAACAACTGTAGCACTTTCCTTTTGACGATAATCTCCTCTTGATAAAAAGTGAAGCTGCATTCCATGCTGTTCACAAAAGGCTAAACTCGGGTTGCGTTCTTGCGATACTAATTCCTCGCCACGTACAAATCCATGAGTCGGTATTCCCATCAACTTTCCAGCAGCAGCTGTAGCAACGAGATGGTTAGAATAAGCACCGCCAAAAGTGACTATCCCATTGTAATTGGCTGGATCATAAGTATTGAGATTGTACTTGAGTTTACGGAATTTATTGCCCGAAATCATCGGATGAAGTTGATCTTCTCTTTTTATTGTAAGCGAAATGCCGTTTATTTGTGTAATAAATTCATTTTGAACAACATGAGATAACGACCATTCCATACAATATAAACCGAAAGGTACGTTATTTTAGAAAACAAACCAGCCCTTGCCAATGCTTGGAGAACAACAATTAGAAGAAGGTGATTTTTACCTTTCACCAGAGGGATATAAAGTATTCACCGAGCAGTTTCACTTAAAACGAGGCTATTGTTGTGAAAGTGGATGCAGGCATTGTCCGTTTCGGTTCAACCAAAAAAAGAGGCATTAAATTTGCAGTCTATTGTTTAAAACGAAAAACTATTCCTATGAAACGATTTATTCTATTTTTTTTAGCCTTAAGCAGTCTTCAATGTACTTCCATTAGAACATTTTCTGATTTTGATAAAGAAGTTGATTTCAATCAATTCACCACCTATGCTTTCTTTAAGCCCGGTATTGAAGAGGTTAAAATTTCCGATCTGGATAAACGTCGCATCATAACAGCCATTGAAACACAAATGAAGGGGAAATCGCTTCGCCTTTCTTCTGACCCTCAACTCCTGATTAATATAGCCGTTAATGCCAAAGACCGCGTTATTATCCAAAACAACAATTTTGGCTGGGGCGGCTGGGGCTGGAATCCTTGGGCGTTTGGTCCATGGGGAGGCGGACTAAACAACAACACGGTAACTACCCAAACTGAAGGAGAGCTTTTTATCGATATAATTGATGCTAAAACAAAACGCTTGGTTTGGCAAGGAAAGGGAAAAGGAGGGATTACTGAATACAGCAAGAACCGTGACGAACGTATTCAAACTTTTGTGGGTGAAATCTTAAAGAACTATCCTCCAATACCTGAGGTAAATTAATGCGGTGAAAATAGTAGTAATTGACGGTTTAGTTAATTTGGAAAGGCTACCTTTGCGCCTTTCAAAACAAGACCATTGAACACATTATTATCACGCTCAAGTACGAATCCAAAAAACGATATTTTATCCGGTTTAACCGTTGCACTAGCTCTCGTTCCCGAGGCAGTTGCCTTTGCCTTTATTGCGGGTATTGACCCACTGGTTGGGCTTTACGGAGCCTTCATGATGGGAATTTTTACGGCCATTTTTGGCGGGAGACCCGGAATGATTTCTGGCGCCACTGGCGCCATGGCGGTTGTTATGGTTTACATGATTCAGCAAGGAAATTTAGTTGGTAATCAACTCGACAATCCTGTCGAAAACCTCGGTTTATATTGGCTATTCATCACCCTTCTATTTGTTGGTGCAATCCAAATTACTGCTGGAATATTTAAATTGGGAAAATTTGTCCGGTTAATTCCGCATCCAGTAATGATGGGCTTTGTCAATGGTTTGGCCATCGTTATTTTTATTTCTCAACTGGGTCTCTTCAAAACAACAACCAATGGCACCACAAGTTGGTTAAGTGGAAATGCATTGTACATTATGCTTGCACTCGTTGGGCTTACAATGTTCATCATGTATTTCCTTCCTAAGCTAACAAAGAAAGTCCCTGCTGCTCTAGCTGCCATTGTTATTGTAGCCTTGATCACCATCTTTGGTGGACTAGATGTAAGCACTGTAGGTTCTTTTATTCGAGACGGAGGAGGCGATGGATTGCAAGGAGGGCTTCCTCAGTTTCAATTTGAGATTTTCCAACTCTTCCACACCCTCAATGGACATTGGGATTTAATCTTATCCACCGCCTTTTTATTGGCATCCGTTGGCTTGATCGAATCCCTTATGACGCTCAATTTAATTGATGAAATTACTGAATCAAGAGGAAGTGGAAACAGAGAATGTCTTGCACAAGGAGCTGCCAATATCCTCAATGGATTGTTTGGCGGAATGGGAGGCTGTGCCATGATTGGACAATCCATTATCAATGTCAATTCTGGCGGAAGAGGTCGATTATCTGGAATAGTTGCCGCTTTATCTTTGCTGTGTTTTGTCCTTTTCGGGTCGAGCGTTATTGAACAAATCCCAATTGCAGCACTTGTAGGAGTAATGTTTATGGTTGTTATTGGCACCTTTGCCTGGAGTAGTTTTCGCATCATCAATAAAATCCCGCGAAAAGACGCCTTTATACTGGTCATTGTATCTACCATTACTGTATTAGAAGACTTGGCAATTGCCGTCTTGGTAGGGGTCATTATTGCTGCCCTAGTCTTTGCATGGGAAAATGCCACCATGATACGTGCGCGAAAAAGCATTAAAGAAGATGGAACAAAGGTGTATGAGATATGGGGGCCTTTATTCTTCGGGTCTATCCAGAATTTTAACAGCAAGTTTGAGCTGAAAGATGATCCTGAAAATGTCGAAATAGATTTTATTGAATCGCGAGTATCAGATCATTCGGGTATTGAAGCACTCGAAAACCTCATTGAACGATACTTAAAAAAGAATAAGAACATTCGTCTCACCCATTTGAGCCCAGAATGTAAAAGCCTATTGCTAAAAGCCAATCCAAAATTTGAAGACGTCATCGAAGGGTCGATTGACGACCCTCGTTATTACGTTGTTACGGATTTGATCGACAAAGAAATTTAAATCAATTCTCTTGCCGCTTTTAGTGCTGCGGCAATACCATCAGCATTTTTCCCTCCAGCGGTAGCGAAGAAAGCTTGTCCTCCTCCACCTCCTTGAATGTGTTTACCTAGGGTACGCACAACATTTCCAGCATTGAGGTTTTTTTTAGCGACCAATTCTTTTGAAATGTAACAACTCAATATGGGCTTCCCTCCTTTCTTAGAACCAAGCACCAAGAAGAGTGCCTGATTATTTTGCCCTAAATCAAAGGCTAAGTCTTTCATTAAGCCAGCGTCCAAGTCAACTTCTGTTGCCAAAAACTGTATTCCATTTACGGTTTCAAGTTCTCCAGCCAATTGTTGTTTAATGGCCTGCAATTGAAGTTTTGCTAGCCCTTGAATTTCCTTCTTCAAGTTCGCAACTTCTGTTTGCATATTCTCAATGGCCTTAATGGCATCTAGTGGCTGATTTAAGGCAGCTTTCACTTGTTCAAGTAAGCTGGTCTGCTCTTCAAAGTGAGCTTTAGCAGCATCACCTGTAATAGCTTCAATTCTTCGGATTCCAGAAGCAACAGCTCCTTCAGAGGTGATTTTAAAATGCCAAATCTCAGCAGTGTTTTGTGTGTGTGTTCCTCCACAAAGTTCAATGGACTTTCCAAATCGAATAGAGCGAACCGTGTCTCCATATTTTTCTCCAAACAAAGCCATAGCTCCTTCTGCCATTGCATCAGCAAG
>Ga0115572_10003181_pt1 | contig 12984 bp, 12 predicted proteins | sample COGITO_mtgs_1206_FD_88681 | JGI IMG/M metagenome (GOLD analysis project Ga0115572, IMG submission 88681) | Pelagic marine microbial communities from North Sea - COGITO_mtgs_120607 | ecosystem: Environmental > Aquatic > Marine > Epipelagic | place: Germany:Helgoland, sampling site Kabeltonne... | reverse complement strand
TCCAAAAAACTTGCTTGACATATGTAATATTTTAATTCTTTAAAGTTATAAAATAATAGCATTCATCCGCAAAAGGACAGCAATTTTACAGTCTTTTTTCTCTAATATCCTCACAAAAGGGCCAACAATAAATGAGTTATCTACACTCATTCACTTGAACTGTGCTTGCCAACTCTCTACCTTTGGTGAAAGAAGGTGCAAATGCTTGCTTTGCTGTTTTTTGCTAAGTAAAAAAGCAAAAAACCCCGCTAAAAGCAGGGCTTTAAGAATGTGTAGTCTGGCGGTTAGGCGTGCTCCCCCCTACTGTAGTTCAGAGATACAGCAGAACGCAATCTTTTAGTGAATTACGTTTATTGAAATAAAAAAATGACTTTAGGGATATCATAAATTTCAGAAATTAATGCGATATAATCTTTTTGACCGCTTCAGCTGTTTCTAAGAGTGTTTTTTCAAACGGAATTGGCTTCCAATTGAACACCTCCATTGTTTTAGAGTTATCCGCACTAAGTTCCATGTCGAGCATGGTTAACATCCCTTTGGCTTCTCGATCAAAAATGGACAAGAGTTTCAACATAAAGTTTGGCGCTAATCTGGTGCTAGGGCCTTTATATCCATTGTCTAAAAGAAATTGGCATACCCACTGAAAACTTCTTCCTACTTTTTCAGTTGCAATAAAACGTTGGTTAGCAGCTTTGGGCTCTGTTAAGGCTGCAACATGCAAATAGGCTACATCACGCACATCAACCATAGGAAATGACATCCTTGGTATCAAAGGCGTTTTTCCTTCTAAGATTTTAACAACCATAGACATTGATGCGCCCGAAACGTTTGTCCCAAGTGGGGGGCCAAAAACCCCACCCGGATTAATGCTTACTAATTCTAATTTATGATCCCCCGATTGATTTTTAATAAAATCCCAAGCGGCTTGCTCTGCTAATGTTTTACTTTTAAAATAAGTATTTAAATTTTTTGACTCTAAGTCAGTCCAATCCTCAGGTGTGATTACCCCTGTTTTTCTGCCTCCCATTATTGCAACAGTAGAGCTGGTTAAAACGACTCGTTTTACTTTATTTTTTTTTGCAGATTTTAATACCCTTAGTGTTCCATCTATTGCTGGGGCGAGCATATCAGAATCATTTTTTGGGTTTTCAATTGTAAATGGAGAGGCCAGATGCATAACGAAATCATAATCTGTCAGGGCTGCGTCCCATCCGTCATCAGAATTTAGGTCTAACCGAGCGAAAGAAAGGTTCTCAATAGAAACCGAAGCTGATTGAAGAGTAGATATTACTTCATCTTCTTTCTCAGCAGTGCGGACACTTCCCGTTACATTGTATCCTTTTTCTAAAAGGGTTTTTACACAATGTAATCCGATATAACCAGACACTCCAGTTACAAATACTTTTTTACTCATATTTTAAATTATTGATTAATATATATTACTTTTGATTTGATAGTAAAAGTATAAAAATATTACTATTTATTTGATAGTAATATTCAAGAAACTTTATAATAATGCCATTTCTAAATAAAATCTTTAGGTGTGATTGCCCTGTTACCTCAGCTATGGACATCATAGGTGATCGATGGACGCTTGTTGTCATAAAAATGATGCTATTAGAATATAAAAAAACCTTTAAGCAGTTCTCAGAAAGTGATGAGTCTATTGCCCCTAGTATCTTATCCAACAGACTAAAAATGCTAGAAAAAGATGGCTTTATTAAGAAAATAAAAATAGCCCATAACCTTAAAACAAATTACTATATCTTAACAGAAAAGGGGCTTTCATTAAGTCCTGTGATTATAGAGCTAGCGTTTTGGAGTCATCATAATATAAAGCGCTTCGACAACCCCATTGTCAATGTCAAGGATAAAACCGAATTGTTCAATATAATTATCGATAGATATAAATCAAAAACAGCTGTACTATAACAAGTATAAGCGTTATCATTCCACGATGCTCCTTATTATTGAAAGGTGCAAATCGTTTGATCAAAATTTAAACTTTTCCATTACATTAGGGTCTAAGTAATTAAACCTATTCAATGAAAAGGATTTTCAAATTATTCTTGGTGGTACTCATATTGTCATGTAGTAAAGATGAAAACTCTCAGGAACAAAACGAATCATACTGTTCTGGAGATTACTCAACTGCTGGAATTTTAGTCGACATTGAAGAAGAAATCTATAATAATGATGAGTCCGTGAATAATTACAGTAGATATTCATGGACTTCTGATGGTGTTGATAGAATTTTAAGTGGAAATGGGATTCCTAATCATGAAGTAGGTACTTTTCCAAACACCAATAATCCAAATACAATTTCAGAGCAAAATGTAAATAAGAGATTTACGCTTTGTCCAGAAATAATTACGGAAAGTGGATTGGATGTTCTTGGTCCTGCTTTGGCAATTGCCTATGCATTAAACAGTGTCAAATTTGATCCTGCTACAGCAGGGAAATGTAATGATGCTGGCGAATGTAGTTTAGCGCAAGGACAGGGAAACTGGAATATTGAGGCACTAGGGCATACCACATTTGACTTTGGTGATGACATGAACCATGCTCATATCCAGCCCAATGGCGCATATCATTATCACGGAATGCCAGAGTTGCTTATTGAATTTTTAGCAGACACTCAAGGGATGACATTGGTTGGTTGGGCGTCTGATGGGTTTCCAGTCTATGCTAGATATGGGTATTCAGAGGCAACTAATCCCAACAGTGAAATGAAGTCATTAATCCCAAGTTACAGATTAAAATCTGAGCCTGATGCAAATCGTCCTGCGATTTTAACTGCGCTTATAAGCGGTCCTGATCAGGGGACTACAAATGAAAATACACCTATTCCAATGGGCGCTTTTACCCAAGATTATGAATATGTTGAAGGACTTGGAGATTTGGATCAATGTAATGGTCGCTTTGGTGTAACCCCAGAATTTCCTGAAGGCATCTATTACTACGTCGTTACTGATGATTTTCCTTTTTTCACAAGATGCCTCAAGGGGAATGTTTAAAATAAAAACGGTTATACCATAACAGTATAGTGGTTTTATCATTATTGATAAAGGAAGGTAGCATTAAACAACAATAATTTACCGTTTTCCCAAAATGCTCTAAAAATGGGATTATCCACAAAATAAGTAACGCTTCCTTTGCCAATCGTTTCTGTACCAATAATCAATGATTCCTCTTGAACATCGGCCACATTTTTACCTACAAAACCTGCTACGGCAGATGCTCCCTTAGGGATATAACTGACATTGCTTCCTTTTTCCAGTAGTGAATAAGCCAAAGCCGAACGTTTTAGGGTATGGTAGTTGGTGCTGTATCCCAGCCCAATGGGGTGGGAATTGTCTAGGCGTGTGTTGTAAATTCCTCCCGTGATAACATTACTGATGTTATTACGTTTACGGTCTTCATAACGTAGGGTGGGGTCAGGTGTGATTTTATTTTCCTTTCTTTTTACACCAAAGGCTTTTTGATCTTCAAAGACGGACAAAGCGCGTTCAATGGCAATAATACGACCCCCTTGACGTAGCCAGCGCATGATCATTGCTTTTTTAGGTTCCGAATTCAGGCTGGAGTATCCCCCTGATGGCATGATGAGCACATCGATTTTCTTCATTACGTTTTCTGAGAGTTGATTTTCGCGTATTTGATGAAAAGGATAGTTTAAATCTTGTTCAAAATAGTGCCATAATTCTCCGTAGCTATATGGTGAAACTTCACCTTCTGTAAGCACTGCAATTTTGGGTGTTTTAATCCATTGAAAGTCATTTGAACCCATATCTGGTCCTTCAGAAGCATAACCACTGGCAATGGGAATCAATTGCTTTTGAAAATCTTTTGCCAATCGATTTAAGGTGGTTTCAAATGAGAAGTGCGTCGTGTTTTCTCCTCTAATAATAAATAAACTTCCCGCTTTCCAATTTTTATCAGCACTGCTAAAGGGTTTTTTACTAACGCGTAATTTGATATTAGCTTTTAAAAGTGCTGCCAAAAACTTACCATCTTCAAAGCTGTCATAGGTAGTGCCCCAGGCGTAGGTTTCTGAGGAAATAGGCTGTTGAAGGAATGTTGTTTTTTGTGAGTTGTATTTGATTTTACTTTTAGTGCCCACTGCTTGTAAACCATGAGCATAAGGAAGTGACCAGGCGGTAATGTCATAGGTCAGTGAGTCTTGAAGTGCTGTCTTGGGTTCAAACCACACCTGTAACATTTTGCCTTTCACTTGCTGAGTAGGCACCACTAAAGCTCCTTTACCAACGTTGGTGTTGGTCATTCTCTGCTGTTGATAATCATAACCAGTAATTGACATGTTTTGATCCAAAAAGCCATATTCTACCTCATGTTGGTTGAGCAGCCGTAGAAGAGCTTTTAATTTGTTGGCACTCCCTTGCAAAACATAGGATTGGTATTTTCGATTTTTGTCCTCAAAGAAAGCTTGAAAATTTAGATTGAGTGCACGGCGGTGTTTGGCAACAGTTTCCACAGTAGAAATGGCAGTGGTATAGTGATGCTCAATACGATCAACTAGCGTTAGTTCGATGCCTTCATCGTTGAGGATACCTAACCCTGCATCTCCATTGCCCGCCTGCTCATAAGTCATTCCTATTGCACCTAAGTAGGTTGGATAGGTATCCCCATAACTTGGGTAGAGCAAGTCAAAGAACTCTTTGGTGAAGTAGAGCCATCCTTCACGATCAAAATAAAGAGCATGATTTTTTGCCAATTTATCTTGAAATTCCATCTGGTAAGGGGAAATAATTTCGTGAACTGGTTTGGCAGCAGGAGCAAAGTAGTAGGGGCTATTGATTCCTTGTTCGTGAAAATCCACATGTACATGAGGTAACCATTGGTTGTACTTTTTCAATCGTTGTTGTGTTTCAATTTGTGTCGCCCATGCCCAATCCCTATTCAAATCAAAAATATAATGGTTTGTTCGCCCATTGTGCCATAGCTCATCGTGCTCGCGAGAAAATGGCTTAGCATCGTAAGGATTACTGCGGTTTTGATTGTACCAATTCACATATCGGTCTCGACCATCAGGGTTAACACAAGGATCAATAATCACAACGGTCTTTTCTAGCCAGTCACTGTGGTTTTCAATTAAATTATAGATCGTTTTCATTGCTGCCTCTGTGCTTGAAGACTCGTTTCCATGAACATTAAAACTCAACCAAACGACTGCGATGTCATCGTTTTTTTCACCTTCAATTAGCCCTGTATTTTGGAGGTGGCGCTGGCGAATTGTTTCTAAGTTGCCCAAGTTTTCAGCGGCAGAAACATAGGCCAATTGAAGAACACGCCCTTCATAAGTGGAGCCATAAGGAGCTAAACTGACCATTTCGGAATGAGCTGCCACATGTTCAAAATAATCCACTACTTGGTGGTGTCTAGAAAAAGTAGTCCCTAGCGTGTAACCCAAAAAAGCATCTGGAGATTGTAATTGTGCAACGAGAGGAAAATGAATAAGAAGGCTGAATAAAAGAAGTGTAATTATTCTCATAATGGTTTTTAAAGTCAGTAATATACCTATTTTTTGATTTTAAAAGCCTTCCGATTTTAAAAGGAGATCAAAATAAAAAAGATGATAACAACAACTCCGAGAATGATGACCTTCCGTTCTAAACAGATTATAGTTTATGCGTTCGCATATGCATTCGTATTTGCGTTCGCAATGCTATAAGATAAGATAGTATAAGATACATAAGAGTAGAAGAGAAAAAATAAAAAAAGAGAAGAGTTATTTTTATTCGCTATTTGACAGATTTAGTCCTACTATACTGAGTGGTGTAATAATATAATACAGCGTTTATTTTTTTTCTTTTTGACACTGAAGGGGTTTATTAAAAAGCGCCAACACAATAGGTTTATAGTCAACTAATTATACATCGTGGCGTATATTTAAAACACTACATAAACCACTGAATATCTGGGCGTAAAGATTAAATGAGTTTAATTAAAATACTCCCCAGGAGGATATGCCTATGGTTTATAAGTAATCCATTTAAAGTAAAGCAGGAAAAGGTCCGCTTATTGCATACAAAGTGAGTATAATACCTACAGCAATATATCCGTGTTTATTAAACCTTGTAATCATATGAAAAGTCTTGTAATGTTTCTTGTTTTCAATGATTTTACCTGCATTATCAAAAACTACTGTTCTATTAATCTTAAATTGACTACTATTATTATATTTCCATATTTCTTTTTTTAATTGATTTTCAATGCTTGAAGGTTTACCATACTTTGATAAGATTAATTCCTTTGCATTGTCACTTTTAGAATACAAAGGTCTATTAATAGTTGACGAACAACCATATACTGCAAAAAGAATAAAAAATGAAAGTAGAAGTAGTTTTTTCATATTGAAATATAAATAAAATTTAGCATAGCTGAAAGAGGAAGATATGCCTATAGATTAGTCGATTTATTCTAAATGCTAACTATTCTTATTAAATTTGTAAATAAATTCAATATGCGCCTTTCAAATTTTATAGAAGTATTAAATAAGTTAGAGGAGCTAAGGTTTCAACTCCCTAATGGAGAATTTGTGCCTGCACATTTTCATATAACTGAAGTAGGAAATATAAATTGAAACTATATAGATTGCGGTGGCATTCTTCGGCAAGAAAAGAAAATTAGCTTACAGCTTTGGGTGGCTTCTGACATTGAACATCGCCTCAAGCCAAAAAATCTTTTAAATATACTTCAGTTGGCAGAAAAACAGTTAGGTTTTTCAAACATAGAAATAGAAGTCGAATACCAACAAGCTACAATTGGACGTTATGAAATAGATTTTGACGGAGGGGTGTTTCAGCTTATAAATACACAAACGGCTTGCTTAGCACCCGACCAATGCGGGATTCCGAAAGAAAAAGCGCGTGTTCGTATCACTGCAAATGGATTAAGCTGCAGTCCTGACACAGGTTGTTGTTGATAATATCATTAATAGCTTTTTTACTAATTAACATATCTAAGCTACTTAAGAGGTTTAGAAGTAGCTGAACTTGAGGAAGAAGATATAAAATGTAAGTTAAGAATTTATAACTTTTCCCAACTGGCAATTTACTGCCAGTTTTCTGCCAGTTAGTGGGTATTTTGTTTAAATTTGAGTTGTATAAGCACCAAGAAAAAACCCACCTATTGCAGTGGGCTTTAAGAATGTGTGATGTAGCGGTTACTACCTGCTCCTCCTATTATTCAAAGTTGCAGCAACTATCAAACATTAAAAAAATTAATAGAAGAAAATATTATCTAAAAACAATTTTCCATTTACTCCTTGATTAATATTTCCTCCAAGAAAAACGATATCAAAATTTGAATTTAATCTATTGATGTTATCCTCAGGAATTTCTATTGTAACTCTTTTCCATTCTTTTTTATCCGTATTTATCTCAAATCTATCTAAAATATACCCTTGACCCCATTGATTGAGTTCTACCGCTATTTTATCAAAATCAGGTGTCCAATAATCAAACTGAATAAACTTGACACTTGAGAAGTCATTATTTTCTAAATTTACTTGTAAAACACAATAACCCAATTCGTCAAGAAATATTAATGAATTTTCATTCAAAGTTATTTCAGAAAAAATAGCAGTTGAACCCTCGAAAAAATCAAAGGTGACCCCTGGCTGATAAAAATCACCAAATACAGATATAACATCTGATTCATTTTGAGTGGGTTCATTTGGTTTATTTGTTGGGAACTCATCACTAAAATTAGCAGCAATATTATTATTGTCTGAAATCTTATATGTAATAGGATTTTGAATTGAATTGTTGACATCTGATAATTCCCAACCTGTAAAAGTCCACCCCTGAGATGGAATGGCAGTAATTTCAATCTCTGTATCAAACGCATAACTTTGTTGATCAGGACTTACTGAAACAGTTCCCTCTCCATTAACCATAATATTCAACTCATATTCTTTGGGTTTAAAAACAGCATTAATTACAATATCAGATATAACATTTAACACATAAGGATTTTCTAAGGACTCAACATCGCCAGACCATTCAAAAAACTCCCATCCAAAAGCTGCAATTGCCTCTAATTCTAAAGAAGCTCCGTAATCATATTCTTTTTTGAAATAATGAAAGTATTCTTCATCCAATATTTCAATATATCCATCACCATCTATAATAATTTCAACTTGATAAGTTCTTTGTTCATGGCTACATCCGTTTTGATCAACTTCCGATCCTTCAGGCGTATCGGAGCATTGATCTATTTCGTCTTGAACTCCATCATTATCCTGATCGTTTAAATATCCCTGGAAACTCTCAAAAATATTTTCGAAAAAATCATTATCAAATGATGATATAGATAGGTTTGAATTAACTTCTTTGTATTTATTGACGACGTTTGATACAACTTCAGTAAAATTGATTTTATATAACTCCGTTGCAATATCAGTTTTAAGTTCATTGTCATCTATGTCCCCATTGTCTTTCAAATCATTAGCAAGTTTGGTTATTAGCGAAGTTACTTCAGCAACAGTCCTACTTGCCTGAATTACAGCAGAAATTGTCAATAATATATTTGATGCTTGATTGCCATCTTTAAAATTATATTCCTCAGATTTTTCATAGTCTGAGGGAGGGGCTAATCCAAAAACAGATAATAGCTCTGAAAGTGCAATTGTTTTCGCTTCATCAAAAGACTTAGATTCATTTTTAACTAAGTTAATTACTCGATCATATTCAATATGAGTTAGTATATTGACATTTATATTTTCTTTAACTTCAGAAATTGAATTGAGAGAAAGCTTTTCTTCGGTGGTTTCATTTGTAAGCTCGTTCCAGTAAAATCCATCACCAACAACTCTTGCGTAGTCCTCAGTAATTTCTTCAACACTTAAATCAAATGATCCAAAATCATTAACGATATTAGTGTTATAACTTTTCCCTGTCTGGCTAAGATTATCATTAAGCTCATAAAAAGTAAGTGTGGACCCTGTAATAAATGCTCCTTTTGCTAATGAGCCACTAATTTCTGCTGAATAAGCGGGGTTTTTATTATCTCCGTTTGATAAATCATTCCCATCCTTTCCACATGAAAAAAAAATTGACAGAAACAATAAAATGGTAATTTTCCTCAAACTACTTTTTTAATTCAATAATTAAATATAAAAATAAATTTCAAATGGCTGCAACTTAAAAGAGAAATTCGAAGAGTTCAATTTCGAAAGTTGCAACCACATTTTTATCATCAACAATGAATTCTATCACATTGTAAAACAGTATTTTACAATGTAAATGAAAACAAAAAAGAGGTCAAAAATGACCTCTTGTCTAAGATGTCTCCTCCTATTATTCAAAGTTGCAGCACAGCTCAATCTTTAAGTACATAGTTAGAAGATAAAATAGACTCGTATTTAATTTAGATTAAAATTAATTCACTTTAATAAGTTTACCCCCTATCAACTCCCACTCATCCATGTAATATGGTTCTTCTTGAATTGATCCAGACTCTTGAAGAAATAGTTGGAGTTCTAAAGGTATATTATTCCTCAATTCAATCACACCATCATTATCATAATCCCTTATTTCTATATAGCTTATCCACATTTTATCATTTTTAATAAAATGTATCAATAAATGTGTCTGTTTTATCTACATAATCGTTGTCAACTAACTGAAGAATTTGGATATAATAACCAAGGTCTCCCATACCGTTTTTAGCTCTTGTAATAATTATTTCATCAATATTATCCCCATCAAAGTCAAAAAAATCAGCATCATATGCTATTTCCCAACCTTCAACTCTGGGTAAACGATAAATTTTACCTTGAAACCCACTATTATTTCCGATCATTACTATTGATGAATATTCATTTACTTCAGTATCATTCCAGTCATCCTTATCCCAATTCAAAAGGACTAAATCAAGATTGCCGTCTTTATTCAAATCATACATTTCTAAATTATTATAATTCGGGTTTCTATTATTTGTAAAAGGACCTAAATTCTCATATTGACTAAAGTTTCCTGCTCCATCGTTTTGTAAATACATAATACTATGAGGGTTTGTGTCATTACCAGTTGTTGATGTAATTATATCTAGATCACCATCATTATCAAAATCGCCACTAGCTCCCCCATGATGAAATGAGGTAAACTGTGTCAACCTACTTTCTGTAAATTCACCAGAATCGCTATTGAATAGAATAATTGGATATTCGCCTGGATAAGGGGGTCTATCCCATCCATGTCCGAGATATAAAATATCAACTAAGGAATCACCATTATAATCTCCTAATAAAACTTTCCTACCATGTACAAGACCATAAAACTTGTCAGAATTAACCTCATCTTTGATTAATTTACCGTCACAATCTCCCATATAAAACTGAATCAGTTGCCTGTTGTTCTCGTTGTAATAGTCATTTTCAAAATATACGTAATCAATATAACCATCTCTATTGTAATCTAGAGATATGGCGGTACTACCGTAACTGTTCCAAACATGATAATGGTGTGGGTAGAGAAGATTAAAATGTTGTTCCGTTTGAATTATTTGAAAGTTGAAATATGAAGGTCTAGAGTAGTCGAGTAGGGGTAGTTTTACACTATCACATTCAAATAAAGCCTTTAGCGTTATGTTAGAATTCATTGTAACTGTAATTGTGCTTTCATTTGAGTTATTACCTTCCCAAGATGAAAAAATAAAATTATTATCTGGAGTTGCTGTAACTGTGATCTCAGTTCCTTCGTCATAAGTACCACCTTGGGTTGAAACAGAACCACCTTCTCCAGCAGTTACTGTTAATACATACTGATTGGGATTTGGAGTTTGATCTCCGCCTTCAGGGGATGATAGGTCTTCCTCATTAGATGAACACCCAGACAACAAAATGGCTAACCAAATAAACAGAATTGAAAGATGTCTGATTGACATAAGGGGATTTTTTATGATCTTTTAGATTACCAAAAATAAAAAACCACTACACTATAAAAGTATAACGGTTATATCGTTATATGTTACTCCGCCTATTATTCAAAGTTGCAACACAACTAAATCTATTTTGACTTTAGCATTTTAAATAATTATTCTAAAGATTCGTTGCGGACTTTGATTTACCCCATGAAACCCTTGAAATCATTACCAATAATACCACCATAATTGCAGGAAAGGATAGTGAAAAAGGTTCAACTGTCATTTGATGAGGAAGAAGTAGCACACCATCAATTCACTTGGCAAAAAAATAACATGATTAAGGGGTGAAGGCCCGTATATTTAGCCATGCATTTATTAAAAATTTTGGAGCATCGCCGCTCTGTTCGAATTTTCAGCGACACAAAAGTTATTGACCCCGATGAAATAAAAGATTGCTTAAGACAGGCTACTCTTGCCCCTACAAGTTCAAACATGCAACTGTGGCAATTTATTCATTTGGTAGATGGTTCATGGCGCGAAAAGTTAACAAAGGCGTGCTTAAATCAAACAGCCGCTTCTACTGCACAACAATGGGTTGTTTTTGTTACACGACAGGATTTGTTTCGTTCTAGAGCGCGGTTTATCCTAGACTTTGAAAAAGATAACATCGTACGAAATAGCCCTAAGGAAAAACAAAAAAAACGCATTGCTGTAAGAGAGGTGTATTACGGAAAATTAATGCCTTTCTTGTATGGTCGTTTTTTTCGATTGCTGGGTATTATCCGCAAGGTGACGGTAAATGTAATGGGGGTTTTTCGTCCTGTAGTACGAGAAGTTTCTGAGTCACAAATGCGTACGGTTGTACACAAGTCTTGTGCGCTTGCCGCACAAACCTTTATGCTTGCCATGGCAGAAAAGGGATACGACACCTGCCCCATGGAAGGTTTTGACAGTAAAATGGTAAAAAAACTACTTCGCCTACCTAGAGGAACGGATATAAACATGATTATTTCATGTGGTATTCGGGAAGGCAATAGCGGAATATGGGGAGACCGATGCCGAGTGCCTTTTGAGGCTGTTTATGATAGAAGGTAAATTCCACAAGGAGTGTGAATTCCTATGCTTTGGTGCTCTTTTTAGTTTTTTAATGCTTTATTGGCCTTCAATTGAAAGTAGGTTAGTTGGAATGTCGCATCAACAACCTCCCCTTGAATAATTACATCGCGAATGGCATTACAAAATCCTTCTTTGGCATGTGCATCTCCATAATCATCAATTCCAGCACCTTTTACATAATACGTTGAATCATTGACTTGAACGGCTAGTGCGCACTCTTTTCCTCGCATATCAAACATGCATATTCCACATGATGCCTGAGCTTCAATAACAGTACGGTCCGGATTAAAGATTTGTTGGTTTTCTGTATTTTCTTGTGCCAAAGAAAAAAGAGGAATACATAATAGTGCGAGAACTAGCTTTTTCATGATATAAATATATAAAAAACTATCCCTATTTACGTGGTGTAAAACTCCCTGAACTTAAAGAAAAAGGTGTGCCTACTGGCTTAATTATTACTAGTGTTATGTTTTAAAATACTCGATATTAAAGTAATTTCATTAGCAGGAACTCCAGCTCTTTCAGCATGCTCTTTTACAGTGCCTTCAGAATCAGCATTGTAGACGCAGAAAACATTATTTCCAGCTATATAACTATGTTCTTGTTCAATTTTCTTTCCCTCACTTCGCATTGCAATTAAAACTGATTCAGAACCTTGTCCTATTTCGTCTAATTTTTCGCTAGGTATTTGTGAAGCTCCCTCAATTTCTCTTTTGATTAAGTATTTATTCATTTTTTTTATTTAATCGTTAAATTTAAAAAAAAGTTAAGAGAATTAGAAGTAGTAGAACTAAAAAAAAACCACCTGTTAAGGTGGGCTTTAGTTAGAATGTGTGCTGTAGCGGTTACTACCAGCTCCCCCTATTGACAGAAGTTGCAGCTCAATTTCTTCTTTTGACGATCCACTTAACTTGGACGATATACAATTCTCCTTCCTTTAAAATACTTAAGTAACGAGTGTAAGTTAGACTGCTTTTT
>Ga0115572_10003174_pt1 | contig 13007 bp, 17 predicted proteins | sample COGITO_mtgs_1206_FD_88681 | JGI IMG/M metagenome (GOLD analysis project Ga0115572, IMG submission 88681) | Pelagic marine microbial communities from North Sea - COGITO_mtgs_120607 | ecosystem: Environmental > Aquatic > Marine > Epipelagic | place: Germany:Helgoland, sampling site Kabeltonne... | reverse complement strand
CCAGATGTCATAGTTTTCTTTTTCGCCTACGCTTAGTTCGTGGTGCTTTGCACCCCACTTCATCAGCTGTGCATATGTAAGTTCAAAATAGTCTACACCGCTTACACAACCTCGTGCTGTCATATATTTAATAGTATGTCCTGCATCATACAGTGCATTTACTTTTGTAATACGCTCGGGCATTGGAATATGATTAGCGTAGTCTTTCTTGCCACCACTGTCAGGAATAATTACTTCCTTGCAGATAGTGCCATCAATGTCAATTACGTATTTCATCTTAACTCCTTATTATTGCATTTAGTATAACACTGAATCATTATGTTGTCAAGAAAAAAGACACCAAAGTGCCTTTAATCCTGCTATGTTTGGTAACAAGGTCTAACTACCTCGTAACAGCCTAGGCTGCTAAACTATAATTCGCTTTTGCAATTATAAAGTTTGTTCGCGGTAACGGCGCTTACATCCCGGCAACTCCACTCTTCTACTAATCCGCCTGTCGATCCTTGTTCTACCCCGACATAAACACACTCATCAAATGTGCTTATGGTGGAGTAGCCGGGTACTGCCCCCGGGTCCAGCTCGTCGTTTGAATTGCTTCAACGTTACAAGTATATTTATAACACGTTTATATAATTGTGTCAAGTTAAAGTTTTAAATTATTAAGTGATCCTACATCAGATATCTCGCCTTTAATGAATATATTAAATGCCAAGCAGTATCTAATGTCAGACTCAGAATTCATTACAGTAGTACTGTGCATTAAATCAGATGGAAACAATGTTATTAGACCTGTCTCTGGTTTAATAGATGCAACTTTACTATTCCACGAATTAAAGTTTTTAATTTTAGGATTAAACAGACTGAATATTTTATGTGTTTCAGGCGCATGAATTTGAAATACGCTATCATCATCTTTAGGTATATTGATATATAATGTGCCGGATAATAAACTATTAGTATGTAGATGTGGAGGCGAATAATCTCCTTCGCAGTGTAAAGTTACCCACGAATTAGTAATGTAAAACTCTATATCATCATGAACTTGTAAAATTTCATGTGCATAAGTTTTAATATTATCTTCTATAATATTTTTTAAAGAAGATAACTCTGGGTGTTCTAAAACATATGTATCGTTAGACAACTGTCCAGAATTTGCTTCCATAACATGATAGTCTAATTCTTTAACATAATTTTGTACATTGCTATCAATAGAAAGTTGACTAATATATATCGGCTTTGCAAATAATGGCATTAATTCAAATTGATTGTCCGTCATACTGTAATATCCATTTCTGCTTTAGTTGATACTTTTTCATTAGGGTTTACAATTTTACGAAGCCAACTGTCTGCAATGTATGCCTTGGGTGATGGTCCCAGTTGTATGTTTAGATCTTCTGCTTCAATCCACCAGTAATGATCGTGTACTGCACAAGTCGATGTCATTCCGAACGCTTCGAACTGTTCGCCTGCTTTGAACTTGCCAATGTATTCGCTTACATTAACAATACGTCCAACGTTCTTAGGATTAATACTAAAAACAATTACGGCTTTATCACCTTCTTGTACGTTCATTCTTCTTCTTTTTTCTTTGGTTTGCGTCCGTAGAAGCCGCCTTTGATTTCTAAGTCTTCTGTACGTGCAAATGGTTCACACTGTGTAATTTTGCCGCCTTTGGCAAGAAATTCTTCAATTGCTTTAGTTGACTCTTCGTCAGTTTCTCTAGGTGTTGGGTTCATAATTTTCTTTCTCTTTACCAAAAGTTAAGTGTACGTCCGTTGCCGATAATAATCATAAAACATGTAATCACATGTAGTATAATCCAAAACGTACGAAAAGCCAAAGCCTTCTTTACACTTGATTGTGTAATAGGAAGAAACTCTGGCTTATCGTCGTCTGTTAGTCCAACGGGCATACCGACTGTTCTCGCCCAAGTTCTGAGCCAACGTCTTTGCCCGCTCATTACATTTTGTTCTTGCGTTCTTGAATTTCTGCACGGCGTGCTTTTGTTAGCTTGCCTAGATCACCAAGTGCGCCTCGGGCGCGAGTTGCTGCTGCTTTGACATTCTTTTCTTCCCATGCTGCATGTTCGACTAGGTAAGCATTAAATGCTGCAACAATTTGTTCGTGTTGTGAGTGTTCACTCATATTTTTTCTCCTGTAATATGTTCATAAATTTCCTTCCAGTTGGTTACTTTAGTAATGCCTGGACGGAGTTTGTCGTTCATGTTAAACCCATGTTCAACTAAGATTGGTTTTAGACCCAAGTCCAAACCGCACTCTGCGTTCTCTAGTTTGTCTTCGATCCAGTACAAGCCTGAATCTTTGTAAGGTGCAAGTGCTTCATCTTTTGGAGCACCTGTGTCTAAACAAACTAGTTCTTCGAAAGCTGTTTTTCCAAACAACTTTTCTAAGTTCATTTGCCGTAGCTTTTTAGCATTAACATCTGTACTCATACTTGTAATACAACGGAACACATATCCATGTTCTTCATGCAGTCGCTTAACATAAAACATTGCATCACGTAGTGCAGGAAGAAATCCCATTGCAGCACTTTCGTTAAAGATTTTTACGTGTTTAATTGCTTCGTTGCGGGAGATGCCAAAACGTTTGGCAATATCATATTCCCAATTGCCGTTTTCAATCTGTGTGTATCCACGCTGTTCTAAATAACAGCAGAATGCATATTCCCAGTTCAAAATCACGCCATCTGCGTCTGTAAGTATTACTTTATCATTATATTTCATAGTGCCTCTTTCATGCCTAGTTTTATATTATGTATATACTATAACATAGAAAGAGTAGGTTGTCAACCATTAATTACATTGAATAGCCGTTGGCTCTCAGTACAGGTTTGTACTGTGCAAATTGTCCAGTACGACTACCGTTCGGTCCCCACTGACGCTTTGCACCTATATCTGCATGCATAAAGCCGTTGTATGTGCCTATGCCTGAAAACCCTGCGTCAATTGCTTTTTGTATCATATCAACTCGGCCTTGGACACTTGATGTTCCCCATTGTATATCAATTGCCTTGCGCTGAACATGCATACTATTTCGAGCGCCGCCTATGCTGCGATTGTATGCCTCTGTACGATATGCACTGTTTAGTGTAAGTGGTCTTCCTAAACTTTTTGCAAGATTTTCTAATTTAGTCCATACCTCTGGTAATACTCTAGGATTTACATGACTTTGTACGATGATTAATTCTGATGTAGGTCGAGGTATATTTAAATCTTCTGTAGCATCTGCGCCTGTTGCTGCATCGCTTCCAGGTGCGCCTGTAGCACCTTGATTGCCATTAATTGGATTTGTGCCATCCGGAGAACCGCCGCCATAACGTTCAAGTGCCTCCATAGTATCTGGATCAGCACCGGCAGCTTGTTCTGCTGCTCTGCCTTCGAGAATTGCTCTTGCTTCATCATCAGATATTCCTACAGTATCATCTAACCCAAGAGCGTCTGCAACGCCGCCGCCTAGTGTGGGGCCGCCGTTAACATATACATTAGATGCAAATGGAGTATTGCTGTGTGTTACTGCTGGCATTATTCTGCTCCTGGACTATAATCTGTTGCGGGTGGCGGCGTTGTACCTGCACGATCAATTGCCGCTTGTGCTTCTGGTGACCTTGCTACAACTTGTCCAGTTGCAGGATCAACTAAATCTGCATTAGGATTACTGATTTGCGATGCTGTAGACCCTTCTGGTCTTGCGAACGGCCAACGTTTTTTTGGTGCCGATGCATCTGGTATTCCATCTGGAGGACCAGGAGGTGCTCCTGGTTTATCTGACTTGGTTGCTTCGTCTTTATAACCTAGTTGCTCACCTAATGCAAAAGGTGTTACTATTGTAGTAGAGCCGCGAAGTCCATCGTCTGGACCTGCTGTTCCCTTTGCCTCCCAATAGTATTGTCCACTTACTCGTATTAATACTTTTAAGTCTGCTGGATCTTCTTCAACTCCTAGTGCTGCAAGTATGGTTGCTCGTTCTGCATCTAAGTCTGCATTACTATCACCAGTTGCTGCTGCTGTGCCTCCGCCGTTTGTAGATGCACCACTATTAACTGTTCCTGCAACTGCTGCTGCTGTGTTACCTACTGCTGAACTCATACTAACTGCAAGGAGTGCTCGTTGAAAGTCATTTAGTACATTATTTGTAGCAATACCACTTTCTGGATCAGATTGTAGAGTTTGTAACAATCTAATGTCATCGCGTATTCCTGTTAGTGCTGTAATGATCCGGTTGTATTCCGGAGTCATGTCTAAGTGTTGATATGGCGCTGGCATTATGCATTGTCCCTTGGTGTCATTGTGTCTACTAAATATCTCGGTGCGCTTGCTGTATTAGTTGGATTAGTTCCGCCCCAATATCTATTTGAAAGGATGCCTGATATTACGCCGGCTTGTTGACCTTTCCATGCAATGTCTACGTGTACATTACCATTGCTCATATAGCCATTGCCCATTCCTACCGCTGTCGCGCCTGCATTTCTACATTCTTCTACAAATTTTAATAAAATAGCAAGTTGGGCTTGATTATTAGTGTACAGTCTAGTGCCGTCACCGTCTAATACTCTAACGTCCGCAGCATAGCCTTTGTCGTGTCTATTAGAACCTGTACGGTTAACTCCGTTGATGCCGCCTTCGCTTTTTGGAACTTGTCCGCCACTAGTAATCACAACATCAACACCAGCTGCTGCTCCTGCTGTTTTAAGTATATTCATAAGTTCTGTTTGGATTGGTAAATTACGTTTTCCAGAGTTAGCATATGTAACATTGCCCACACCAGATCCGCTTTTAAGTTCAATTTGATCTTTAGGCACACTACCTTCATAGTATGTTTCGCCATCTTCGCCGACAATTGCTGTAGATGTACCTCCACCGTAATTTGCCGATTGACTATTTTGTGTATTGCCACCTCTAAAGCCGCCTGGACTATTTGATGTGTTACGAAGAGCATTATAATTTGCAGCACTAGTATTACCTAAGTTAGTTGGATTACCGACTTCGGCATTAACCAAGTCGAGTATGCCCGACTGTTGCAGATTAATATAATCTAGGGCTGCTTGTGCAATGTTTGCAGGATTGTTTGCAACAGTGTCGGCCTGGCGTTGATAGATGCCCTTGCTTCTATCGTCACCTCTATCTGTAATGATGCGCAAATCTGCTTGTATATCTTCAAACAAACTTGCTATTTCTGCTAAACATGCTTTGTGTGCGAGGTCATAGTCAATATGTATGTGATCCGGTGGACCTGAGCCTGGATCGGTATCAATGTCCGGATGATTAACTGTAGTTTGGCCTACGCCTTCCGAAGCACTATCTTCAAATATATTTGCGCCTGCTATTGACATTTACGTTCCTCGTATTAACTAGTATATTTATCCGAGAATTTATGCCATCTGAATATTGCTGGTAGTTGCGATATATTGATCTGCAATTTCGCCTTGTGTTTTTGCAACACAACTAACAGTAGTTGCTAATATATTAAATTTTGCGTCAGGTGATACGCTAAACATGTAAGGTGCTAGTCCTAAGCCTTCTTGTTGCATGATTAATACCATAGGCTTAGTCAATACAAATTTAGTTGCTGTTTCTTCATCCAATCGTGCAACAATTTCTTCGCCTGAACTTAGTTTTAGAGACACTGTGTCTCCATTTTTATAAGGTGTTTCAATTAACATTATAGTGAGTATCCTGTTCCGTTATAGTTAGTTTCTTCTAGGTATGAAGGCAACTTGTCAAAGCCGCCGATGCTTGTACCATGTACTTTAATCTGTGGGAAGGTACGTGCTCCTGGGAACATTTCTAGTACTTCGTCACGAGTAAAGTCTACATCAAGTTGATAATACTTGAATGGTAAGTCTCTTGTTTCACATAGTGCCTTTGCTCTATCGCAAAAAGGACACTGAGGTTTTCCGTAAATTTCAATCATAAACTGAATCCTTTAAAAGTGTCTGTGCCTACATCTTGTTTAGTGCCGCCACTAACGTATGATGTAATTTCTGTTTCTTGCGGAGCAACTTGTACTTCGCTTCCACTAATCCATTTCTGTGTCCAAGGTAACGGGTTAGTCTTTGTAGTGTATGGGCTTTTTAGATTTACATTAGTCATTCTACGTGTGCAAATCCATTCAATATATCCACTCAACAACTCTGTGTTAAGGCCAATCATTGATCCATCTTTGAACAAATACTCGGCCCACGCCTTCTCTTGATCAACTGCATCGACAAACATTTGAACGCATGCTTCTTCTGTTTCTTCTGCAATCTTTACATAGTCAGGATCATCTTTCTTAAGAATCTTTAGCAACATCTGTGTGCTTGCTAGGTGCAAGTTCTCGTCACGAGCAATAAGTTTGATAATCTTAGCATTGCCTTCCATTTGCTTCATCTCTGCAAACGCCCAGCTACATGCAAAGCTCACATAGAAACGCACACCTTCTAAGATGTTAACACTCATCAGTGTAAGCCACAACAATTTCTTTAGTTCATACATGTCAACTTTAATCTTCTTGCCATTAACTGTATGTGTGCCTTCGCCTAGCAACTTGTACCAGCGAGTAGTTTCAATTAGATCATCGTAGTATTTGGAGATGTCTCCGGCACAATCTGCAATCTCTGCAATGTCTAGCATCTCATCAAAGATTTTGCTAGGGTTGCTGTACACGTTACGAATAATATGTGTGTACGAGCGTGAGTGGATTGTTTCTGAGAACGTCCATGTTGTGATCCAGTTCTCAATCTCTGGCAAACTTACAATAGGCGAAAATGCTTCTACTGGCGCACGACCTTGTACACTGTCTAGCAGGATTTGACGCTTTAGGTTTGATGTAAAGATATGACGCTCGTGGTCACTAAGTGCCTTAAAGTCTTTGCTGTCTTTGGTTACATCAACTTCTTCAGGACGCCAAAAGAATCCTAGTTGCTTGTCTGTAAGTCCGTCAAAGCTTTTATACTTTAGCGTGTCATAACGCTGAATCGTAGGTCCGCCCGTTGGATCTAGGAATGCTAATACTTTAGTGTGGTCTGCTTTGTTTGCAGTGTTAAAAACGCTCATCTAATCTCTTACCCTTGTGTGTATATCTATAGTACTACTATAACACGCCCCGAAGGGCGTGTCAAGTATTAAATTGTGCAACCTTCGCAATCTTCCTCGTCTACTTCAACAACTTCAAGTTCGCCCATCATCTTGTTAATATCGACTTCGCCTTGGCCGTCATTGGTGTTAAAGTAATACAACTGCTTGCCGCCTAGTTTGTAGAACATCAACAAATGCTGTAGCATTGTGCTCATTGGAATCTTTTCATCTTCAAAGTAAATTGGATTGTAACTAGTGTTAACACTAATGCCTTGGTCAATATACTTCTGTAGCACAGCCATAATCTTAATATAACCTTCTGGTGACTGTTGATCCCATAGTAGGTCATACTTGTTCTTTAAACGCTTGTACTCAGGAACAACTTGCTTTAGTACACCATGCTTGCTCTGCTTGATACTAATTAAACTACGTGGCGGCTCAATCCCGTTTGTAGCATTAGCAATTTGTGCGCTCGTCTCAGCAGGCATTAGAGCCATTAGAGTTGAGTTACGAATGCCTGTGTCTTTTAGTTGTGCTCTAAGTGTATCCCAATCCATACGCTCAACGTGCGGCACTAACTCATCTAAGTCTTTCTTATACGTTTGATTAGGTGTAATGCCATGTCCGTACTTTGTTTCCATGTTGCCACTTGGTGCGCCAAACTCTGTTGCAAGGTCAGCACTTGCCTTAATCAAATAATACGACCAAGCTTCTGCCCATTCGTCTACAAGTGCAAGTCCATCTGTATCAATGTGTTGATAGTTCAAGTCATTCTTAGCCAACCAATATGCAAAGTTAATAATACCAACGCCTAAAGGACGGCGCTTCTCTGTGCTTAACTGTGCTGCTAGGATAGGATAGTTCTGATAACTTAGTAGTGCATCAAGTCCACGTACTGCTAAACGGCACACACGCTCAAAGTCTGATGTGTGACGAATGTTGCCCCAGTTGATTGCACTTAGTGTGCATAGGCTAATTTCACCTTCTGGATCGTTTAGATCTTTAAGTGGTTTAGTCGGCAAGTCAATCTCTGCACACAAGTTGCTTTGTTTAATAGGTGCAACGTCAGGAAGGAATGCACCGTGGTCATTAGCATTGTCTACATTCTGTAAGTAAATGCGTCCTGTGTTCTTACGCTCTTCCATGAAACTACTAAACAATTCACTTGCTGCAATAGTTTTCTTGCGTAGTCGTGTGTTGCGCTCTGCTGTTTCGTATAGTTCTTTAAACTTGTCTTGGTCTGCAAAGAAAGCGTCATATAGACCTGGAACATCTGCAGGCGAGAACAAAGTTATATCGCCGCCAGTTACTAGTCTTTCATACATCAACTTGTTAAACTGTACACCGTAGTCCATGTGTCGTACACGGTTCTCCTCGGTGCCTTTGTTGTTCTTTAGCACTAGCATGTCTTCTACTTCGAGGTGCCATACAGGGTAGTATATAGTTGCTGCGCCGCCACGTACTCCGCCTTGACTACATGACTTTACAGCTGACTGGAAATGCTTGTAGAAAGGAATGATACCTGTGTGATATGCGTCACCTTTACGTATGGGGGAGCCGATAGCACGGATACTTCCTCCACCAATACCAATCCCTGCTTTTTGTGAGACGTACTTAACAACGGCGGCAGCAGTAGCGTTAATGCTGTCAAGACTGTCATCAGTTTCAATGAGTACGCACGAACTGAACTGGCGCTGCGGGGTACGCACACCAGCCATAACAGGAGTAGGTAAACTAATGTCGTGTAAACTAATAGCATCGTAATATTCCTTGACCCATTGCAAACGAGTCTCTATTGGATAGTCTTGAAATAAACTTGCCGAAATAAGAATGTAGCACATTTGTGGTGTTTCAAAGATCTCGCCACTTACTCTATTTTGTACTAGGTACTTGCCGCGTAATTGCTCCATAGCAACATAAGTTAATGCATCGTCGCGTTCGTGCTTGATGAATGTATCAATTTTATTCCATTCTTCGTCTGAGTATTTTGTAACAAGTTCTGCGTCATAAAATCCTGCGGCAGTGTTCTTGTCTACTAGTTTCTTAATATGCCAAGGTTCAAATCCTCCATACACTTCTTTGCGTAGTGCATAGTTTATAAGGCGTCCGCCTACATACTGATAGTTAGGAGTTTCTGCACTAATAAGATCTGCTGCTGCTTTAATTAAAGTTTCTTGGATCTCTTTGCTAGTTACACCGTTGTGGAATTGAATTTGACTTTTAAGTTCTACTTCGCTCGGACTAACTCCTGTAATGTTTTCACATGCATAAAATACAACTTTGTGTAGTTTTTCAATGTCTAGAAGTTCTTTGTCGCCGCCACGTTTGGTAACTTGAATCATGTACTTTGTCCTTTATCTTTTATTAGTTAGTTAGGTATTTATTGTTGCATTGGGAGAGCATGGACAAGTTCAGAGCGTAAAGTATTCGGCAATTTGCTTCTGTGTACATGTGTGTCTCCGTTGAATCCTATAACAATGTCATCTACATATAATAGGTAATATGTCTCTGAGTTTTCATTGTCTCGTGTAATATGTATCTCATAAGATGCTTGGGATAAAACATCAGTTAACTGCAAGGTGTAACAAATTGCAAGTATCTTAACAAAGGCACAATAATTATTTTCCTCTAATAATTCCCATGCTGTCGGCCAACTACTTGGAGTGAAAGGATCTGCTGCAATCAAACAATACGGTGCTTGATTGTAGAAGTCAATTGCTTCCTGTATTGGATCTTGTGCAGATTCTAAACCGTGCCGAAACTCTCGCCAGAGTATTAGTCTGTCTTCATAAGTTTTATTAAACATTTATTATAACTTAGTTTTAACCTTATAATACATTGTAGCATCATCGCTACTAGTTAAGTTTAACATCATGATGGCTACTGTGTCAATCGATAAATCGCCATCTTCATCATAATTTTGTGCAGTGAACCTTAAATTCTCGGCATAGGTACTATTACCTGTATAGTTATAATCATCTGAAAAAGTAAATGTATCATTTGTAGGATCTACAACTAGTGTCATTGTTCCAGTTCTTGATGCTGTAACAGAACTACTTTTATATACATATTCTATTTCATACCCTTTAGCAGTATCTGCAGGGAGTCTAAATAGTTTAGTATAAGTACCTGATTGTCCAATTGTTAATTCATGTGTTGTGCTAAAATCTGTGATAGTCGGGCCTTTAACTTCGGGTACATAGACTGACAAAGGTATCTCTCTACCCTCAAAGTCAAACCCTTCCGGAAAACGAAGCCATTTGCTACGTTGAAACCAATCATTTTCACTAGTATTATTTTTAGTAGTACTAGAAAAGTCAATAATTGCATGTGCAGGTAACCCAAAACCGCCGCCTTCATTACCGACGCTATAAAATTTATTATTATTACTAATATTATCCGTGCCGTTTACAATCTTAATTGCAGAATTAAAAATTTCATTAAACTTACTATCAGTTATTGTATTATTAATAGGACCTGTGTACATTCCAGAGGTGCCTAATATGGTACTTTCACCGAATATAAAACCTTGTAATAATGTATCGAACGTGCAATTTGTCCAAGTATTATCTTTAATGTCATTATCTGAATATACTGCATTTTGAAACTGTCTAATAGTAATATTTTCAAATAAATTATTATTACAACTAACTGCTGTACTTAGAGATTCTAAACGTATTCCATCAAGACCGTTAACAGATGCGTCTCCTAAATTATATGAACCTATTAGTGTCAAGTCTTTAAATACACTATCTTTACAACTAATAAGAGCAAATGCCGTGCCGCTTGTTGAATTAATTGTTAGATTAGAAATATTAATATTCCTAGCCTGATTTAATGTAGTACTAGTTGCATCATCTGCATATACTCCTGGTGTACTTGTTTCGTTTATAGTTTGAAACGCAGCAAACGCACCCGAATTAATAATGGTTTTGTTAGCACCACTGCCTCGAATAGTTGCATAAGGTGGAAGGTAAATTGTACTCGTAATATTATACTCGCCTGGCTCTAGTATAAGTTCTACTCTTGCAGATGAAGTGCCTTTATTTGATGCGTTAAGATATAACTGATCAATTGCACGTTGTAGTGCTACTGTTTGGTTAGTACCGTCTCCGTTTGCGCCAAATGAACGAATGCTCACTCTGTCATCTAGTCTTGCTTGCAGTGTACGTAACACAGGGTTATTAGGAGAGTCTCCAGTTTGCACATTAAGACCAGTATTATATTCGTATGTATTCGCAAACTCAAACAAATTATCTGTTTCACTTAGTAATTTAGTGTTGCCTACAAATGGAGCGCCTTCACTAACTGAACCATTACCAATGTACAATTCTTGTGAGTCAACAGCCCAACCAAACTCACCACTTGCAAGTTGTGGCAATCCTGATCCTGTGTTCTTTTGTCCTCTTCGAACTTGAATTCGACTGATGGATACTACGGCCATACTATAACTCCTATATCATTATAGTAATATTTATCCAAACTTCTCGTAGTACTGTTCGCAGCGTTTCCACCACTCCTGTGCCCAGTCGTCAAATTCATCTGGCCATAGATCAAACTGCTGATATGTTTCGCCACCTAGTTCAACACCGTCATCTCCACGACTGCACATAAAGATGTGTCCTTCACGTATATTGGTGCCGTGTATTTCGTTGTGTCCTAGTGCATAAGCAGTCATTTGCAAATAGTAATCTTCTACCCACTCAGGCTTCTTAGGCTTGTTAGTCTGTTTAAAATCCATGATACAGGCTTCGCCTTTGTACTGCCCAACTAGGTCAGTTGTGCCTGCAAAGATACCAGGAACATAAAGCGGAACTTCACTGCCCCATATCTCATCTACGTGTACCATTGCTTCGTCACGGATAACTTCTGCCATGCGATATGCTTTTTTAGAATAAGGATTGCTGCCTGGATTCTCTGTCCACACACCATTGTCAACATAGTCTTCAAGATACTTGTGCATCCGTGTGCCTACGCCACTTGCTTCAGTTACAATCTCTTGTGCTTTCTTTTCACCTACACGCTTTTTCCAAGCAATAAGATGTGACATATCCTTAGTACCACTAAGAATAGTTGTTACACTTGCTACAGGAGGTCCACCAGGAGCTGCATAACGGCGTTTGCCATCTACTTCAACACGCTTTAGTTTCTCATACTTGTACTTTTCTATAATTAAACTCAATTAATTATCCTCTTCTATATTAAAGTGGTGACTTCCGAATGGATCACTCATATAAAAAGGATTTACTGTCGAGAATGGATCATCGATGCCTTCTACTGTGGTTACTTCGGGTATCATTTGCGTCATCATCTGTTCTATGCCATGTTTGAGTGTCATAGTACTTCCAGCACAACCACTACATGCACCGCTTAGTTCTACTAGTACTGCACCATTTTCAAAACTAACAAAGTTAACTTCGCCGCCATGCTGTGCAACATTAGGTGCAACATATTGTTCCATTACTTCTGTAATGTGTTTAACTATTTCTTCTTGTGATCGTTCAGTCATAAAAACTCCTTATTAGTTTATATAATAACACCAAATGAACATAATGTCAAGCTTTATTTTGATTTATAGTCTGCTATTGCTGCTTTGATAGCATCTTCTGCTAGGACTGAGCAGTGTATCTTAACTGGAGGAAGTGCAAGTTCAGTTGCTAGGTCTGTGTTCTTTATTTGGGCTGCTGTTTCTAAGGACATGCCTTTGACCCATTCTGTAACTAAACTACTGCTGGCAATAGCACTGCCACAACCATAAGTTTTAAACTTAGCATCAGTTATTATATCATCTTCTACTTTGATTTGTAAACGCATAACATCACCACAAGCAGGAGCACCTACCATTCCAGTTCCAATGTTGTCTGCTGGATCCCACTTACCAACATTACGAGGATTCTCGTAATGGTCTAACACCTTATCTGAATAAGCCAT
>Ga0115572_10003172_pt1 | contig 13018 bp, 16 predicted proteins | sample COGITO_mtgs_1206_FD_88681 | JGI IMG/M metagenome (GOLD analysis project Ga0115572, IMG submission 88681) | Pelagic marine microbial communities from North Sea - COGITO_mtgs_120607 | ecosystem: Environmental > Aquatic > Marine > Epipelagic | place: Germany:Helgoland, sampling site Kabeltonne... | reverse complement strand
TATGCGTCGGCAGGGTTTATTTATTACACCCTTAAAGTTTCTGGTGTAGCATTTTATTCAGTACCTTTGGAGCAGAACGATTGTAAGTGTAAGGATTGTTCTTGCACTAAAACAATAGTTGTTATGGATGGCTCTGAAGAGCAAACAGAGATAACCGACATCATAAAGTTAAAAGACATAATACTATCACTTAAAAGATTATAACCATGCAGATAGCAGAACAATCATTGCAACTACTTAGGGATTCTCAAGCAACTAACGAGGAAAACTCTTATATGTCAGCTTACGCAAATTTACTTGTAGAGATTTCTAAAATGAAAGACGAGTTAATTAATAATGCTGGTAAATTAAGCGCAGGGAATTACGAGAAAAAAGAGTCTAGGATAAATGATTTAGAGCAATCTACTATATTATTTAGCCAATGCTACTTTACTATGCTTCACTACAAGCAAGAAATGGTTACTTGGAAACATAAAGCCTTGGAGAAAGAGTTGGAATTTGTTAACTTCGTTACTCAAGGTTTAGAAAAGTAATCACATGAGCAAGATAGAAGATAAAGTTTGCAACAAGATTTTAGAGCGCTCTAAGGTCGGTGAGTCTAAATACGGGACAACTATGGAGCGAACAGATTTAAGTCGGTTAGACTGGCTTATACACGCACAAGAAGAGGCTATGGACTTAGCTGTCTACTTACAAAAACTAATAGATGAAGAAGAAAAGAAAAAGTGCAACGAGAACTGCCGCTGTGAAAGCAGGATTCCGAAGTGGACTAGAACTACGAGTATGGACGAACTTAAAGAGTAGAGTTAAAGGTTCTTCATACGAGTCTATGAAGATTAAATACGTAGTGCCAGAGAAGCAACGCTCTTACACTCCCGATATAATACTTCCTAACGGAATTATCTTAGAGGTTAAGGGTAGGTTGGTTAAAGCGGATAGAGATAAGCACTTACTAATAAAGGAGCAGCACCCAGATTTAGATATTAGATTTGTATTTCAATGTGCAAATAATAAGATAAGAAAGGGTAGTCAAACCACTTACGCTATGTGGTGTGAAAAAAATGACATAAAATGGTGTGAAAAAGTAGTGCCAATCACTTGGATAAGGGAAGTTAAGTAGTATATTTGAGTATTCCCTGGTTATCTCTGCATGGTTGTGTTTTTGGTTGAACACTTAGTAGCCCTTACATTTGTAGGGGCTTCTTTTTTTATGTATATTTATAAACATTATGGAAAAACAATTTAGACCAAGACTCTCAGAGTTTGAATGGGATTTAGTTAAAAGGTCAAGAGCCTTTGCTGAAACACCAAGAACGGGGAATGTATTAGTTATCGGAGACATCCACGAGCCATTTTGCTTAGATGGATACTTAGAGCATTGCATTACTCAGTTTAGAAAGTACAGATGTTCAGAAGTCGTCTTTATAGGCGATGTAATAGACTCTCACTACTCTAGCTTCCACAGAGCTGACCCAGACGGATTCGGTGCAGGAGAAGAGTTAGATAGAGCTGTAGAGAAGATTAAGAAGTGGCATAAAGCTTTCCCAGTTGCAAAGGTATGTATTGGAAATCATGACGCTATTGTTCGTCGTAAAGCCTTCGATTCTGGCGTATCTGCTAGGTGGATTAGAGATTACGATGAGGTTTTAGATGTTGAGGGATGGGACTTTAAAGAAGACCATAAGATTGATAATGTCCTTTACGTTCACGGTACGGGAACTTCTGGAAGAAATGCTGCGGCTAATAAGTCTTTGCAGTTTAATTGTAACGTAGTTCAAGGTCATATCCATACTGAGGCTTCAGTAATATTTAATGGAAGCTATTGGGGTATGCAAGTAGGCTGCGGTGTAAATAGAAAGTCTTACGCAATGGCTTACTCAAAACACTTCGCTAAAACTTACAAACTAGCTTGCGGGGTTGTTTTAAGTAGAGGTTCACTTCCTATAGTAATCCCTTATGCAGAAAAATAAAGATGCAAGTACCTTTATCTACATCCTTATAATGGTTGTAGTATATTACTTAGCTGCGTAAAGAGTAGCTACCGATAGCGCAAGCATCACTAAATGTTGCCAAGTAACTTCACCAGCAACCTCTATTTGATGCACTGCGGCTATTGCTATGACGCCTCCAATAGTTCGCCTACTAGACCACTTACCCTTACTATCCTTAAACATTTTAGGGACAAGGAATGAAGCAATCTTAGCTCCAGTAACTACTGTTGGGCTTATCATAGATTCTGTATTAGTTTTTCTTTTTAGACCCATAGTTAGGAATAATAAATTCTAAGACTTTATCTACCTTACCGAAGATATTGTCGTCTTTAAGTGTAGGCGTTAACCTTACTATAACCTTTAAGGCAGCCATAACAGCTACTAAAATTGTTATAATGTCTGTTCCGTTTTCTGTAATGTACTGAATCATTTTGTTTAAATTATGGTTATTGTAAATGAGCTTGGCAACTCTTTAAGCATCGACTCCATAGTGTCCCTGCTAGAAGTTACATCTAACTCGTTATCTCCATTAATATCGGTATGAGTTCTACCTACAGCAATACATCCTCTAAGTTGATGATTATAATTAGCTGGGTGTATAAGAATAAAGTCTCTTTCCTCTACATCCTTTAATATTAAATGCTCTCCATGCTTCTCAGAGAACCTAACTTCTACATCGTAATCCCCTCTAGGGATGCAAGAAATATTTCTTCTATTATCTCTCCACGTTAACTCTAAAGTCTTGCAAGAGAACGCTTCTTTAAGTCCTTTATAGGCGCTTAAAACGCCTAACGTTTGAGTCCCGTCATCTATCAGCCTGGTTAAAACTACTTTCATTTTTATTTTTATATGCTATGATTTATACTGAACGAAAATGTCATATACTTAGTACCGCTACCTGGGTGGTCTACATATCTGAAAAACACAAATATAAGTTTGTTTGGAGGAATTGTTTGTGTTGTCACTATGTTGATAGGGTAGTTGTCATTTAAACTACTTATAGCTACAGTATGCGTCCCAACCACATTCATAGGAGTAGTGCTAGGCGAGCTAAGAAGGTCATCCACCTCTGAATACGCTAGCGTAACCTCTACGTCTCCATAAGCACTACTGCTAGTTGATTTTATCGAGCCAATAAGAGATATGTTTTTAACGGCAAACTCCGTACGGTAACTATAGTTTAAGTTTATTTTAGCAAAACCGCCTAAAGTTGAAGAGTAATTATTCCAATAACCAGAACCCCAACCAGCAGTTGAAGTTCCGTAATAATACTGATTCCCGTAAAAATAAAGTCTAGCTTGTTGGTGAACGAGAGTTGTTCTTCTAGCATCATCATCTTTTACGTTAACAAAAGACTTAACAATGGAGTGTAATAGTGTTCTTAAGTTGTATATAGATACACCACCTCTAACGTTAGATTTAAACTTGTCCTCTATAAAATGAAGTAGATTATCCCTATCAAATTGTTGAGACGACTCTACTGTTAAAGGGGCTTCAGTCCTACCTTGATTGTCAAGAGTCTCTTGATATAAAGGTGCTGATAACTTATAATCATCCGTTGCTGCCATAGTCTATTTTTTTTTATTCTTCTTCCATAAATCATACAACCTTACCGCTGTATAAGTTACAGCGAAAAGCAAAGAAAGTATCCTTAACCCTTGCTCTATTTGACTCATAGTGGAAACTGCTACAGCCCCTCCGTTAACTATGGAGATTTCTATAGAGTCTTTTATTTTATTTATAGTATCGTTCATCGTGTTGATTTATGCTTTTATACCTATCAAACTTACCGCCGTAGGCAAGAATCCCGCCTAGCCTTACTACATTGTCTCCGTTTAAGTGTTTATCGTTATTGGTGTGCTCATAATTCGGAAAAACACCGTTGTTTTCTGTGTCATCAAGCCATTCAATCATATCCTTCTTAAGTATTTCTGCTTTTCGGAAAGTATCTTGCTTTAATATAGAAAGTTCGCTAGTATCAACTGGGTCGCTCCACTCATCATCATTAACGACTACACCCGAAGATGTTGTATTGTATTGCATATCATTTAAAACCTCGTACTTAACGTAAAAAGCAAGGCAGGGTTTTATGTAGTTATCTACAAGGACTATCTCTTCGGCAGTTAAATAGTCGTGATTTCCTGACCCAGCACTTCTAGGAGGATGATTTCCTTTTCTAAGTTCTCCCCAGAAGTAATCTCCTAAATGTTGTTTAAGGTGAGTCAGCTCTGCTATAAGAATGATGTTATCATCTATAATAGATGTATCCATATTGGCGTTAGTCATAGCTTTATCTACAACTTCAGCGGCAGTAATTAGATTATTGTATTGTCTATAGTCCGTTGCAGCCATCGTGTTTACCTTTTAAGTCATTTAAATATACATCTTCTAAATCTGGTCTTTCTTCCAAACCTATGAGTGAACGCAACTCATTTACATCTGCAATTTGAGTTATATCAATGTCGGCAGCAAAACCAATAGGGGATTCAAACTGAACCTCTAGAGATGAAGCATCAGTCTTAAGCACCTTACCTATAGCGTCTCGCATAGGTTTAAATACTTGCTCAATAGTATCTTGTATTACGGTTCTCATAACTAAATCGTAAGATATTCTAATCTCACTACCAGTGTTATTCATTTTACCGCTAGACACAATACCAGATAAGGCTGGTTGCCATCTGTGAGCTGTTACTATATTGTTACGGGTTAATTCCTGGTACTCCATAAAAGAACCGTCTTTATCATCCTTTAATATCTGTACGTTAGAACCTCCGCCACCAGTTCCGTCTTTAACTAGGAATAAAATCTTTCCATTATTACCTTCCCCAGTAAGTTTGTCTTGAGCTAAAGAGATTAACTCTTCCGCTTCATCATCGCCCATAGAACCTTCTATCTCTATAATAGCTGAAGGCATAAACCCGTTCTCGAACTTTGAGCGATTATATTTTTGTATTAAGTAATCTATTTCTATAGAGCCACTTTCTGCCGCAGCTATGTAATCTGGAATACCATATCTTTGAAAGCCGCTTTCGTAATCCTTAAACATAAGAACTGAGCGTCCATTTTTGAAATTAGGAAACATAGGAACTTTACGAACCTCTTTATCCTTTACATCGTAGTATTCCCAGTCTGGGTTTATGTAAACCGAGTCTAGGTTTTTACCAACCCTAACCATTGTAGAGTCAATGTGATACATATTACATCCGCCTTCGTATTCAACAAATTCAATGTAAGAGTTTCCAAAAGAATAGAAGTCGTCTACAACCAACCTAAATAGGTTTCTAAGGGACTGACCAGTAGGATTAATTTCCTTTATGTAGTCGTCCAGCTTTGCGTTAATAGTAGTGATTTTACTACCCGCTGTGTAGGTAGCTTTCTGAGAAAGGATAGCTCTGTGTGTACTAGACTTTCTTTTTAGTTCAGCAAGGTATTGAGGAAACAAATTATCGTCTCCAAACTTATAAAACTCTTTAGAAGTTATAGTTCTTTGCCTTTCTTGAAAGTCTGGCATTGAAGATAAGTTTACTATATCAAACTTAACCTTTCCACTTGCTGCCTTTGTTAAAGCTTTAGAGGTAGTGCTTGCTACAAACCTACCATTAGAATCTCTTTCTCTTTTAGCCACAATAAAATAGTATAATGTTAAACAAATATAAGAAAAATAAAGGGCTACTCCCGTAGTTTCACCCTTTAAATTCTATATATTAAGCCGTTTTACGAGGCTCTTCACCTTGAACAGCAGTAAGTTTTACTGTAACTCCGTTTTGGTCAGCTAAAGCCGCACCAGAATCAGATTCAATAGACTCTAGAAATAAAGCAAAATCAGTTCCTGCAGTTCCAGAACCACCTAAGACAGCATCCCATCCGATGATATAAGAACCTCCGTCCCACAATTCTACTTTACCGTATAGAGCAAGACCTTTCATCTCTTGTAAAGCCTCGAATACAGTATTTCCTAGTTGTGGAATGTAACCTTCAATACTAGCAGTTGTCATAGACAAACCTTTTTCTTGGCTAGTTGAAGATGTCATTTTAGCAGTTTCTTTTTCAAACTCTATAGTAACTTCGTCTGCTGCTGGAGCATAAGTAACCGTGTGGTTAGTCGCAGATGTAAATGAAGCAGTACCGTCAAAAGTACCTAAGGATAGGGATTTGACCCCCCCTTTAGCAAAGTGCTGGCTGTTTCCAACCGTAATTTGTGTTAGTGCCATTTTATTTTCTTTTTAAAAAGTTAAAAAAAAAGGGAGCGGGATTAGTTCCCAACCCCCTTTTAATATTAATCATTATACTATATTATACAGTAATTGCGTCTGGAGTATAAACAACAGCCAATTCTGGATTAGGAAGAGCACATCCCACCATGTAAGACACTCTGAATCTGTAAGACTTATTATCTTGAGAGTACCATTGTTCAGCACGAGTTTCGTCGAAGTCTGTACCTACGATGAAAGCATTCTGACAAGTGAAGATAGCGCAGTAGTTTTCAGCAGCAGCACTAACAAAGTTAACTTTAGCACTGTCAGTAGAAAGTACCGCATCCCAGTCTCTACGAACTACGATAGGAATACCTCTAAAGCTCATTTTAGCTCCATCAACCAATGCTCCGTAACCCGCAGCAGCGTATCCGTTAGCCTCTAAAGTTTTTTGGTAGTTATCAGCAACAGCACCGTTTACCATAAATACTCTTCCAGGAGCAGCTAAAAGCTCAGCAGAAGCAGCAGCGTACATATCTTGAAGAATCTCAATACCACCATCAGCAGCTAAACCAGCGTCGTTAGCAGACCCACTTAAGTCTCCGCTAGTAAGCTGAGTACAGCTAGATTCAGCAGCAGACTGGAATAAACCGTCATAAAGACCGTAATCCACATCAGAAGACGCTACATCAGAGAATATTAACTGACGGTTAAAGTCGTGCTTGATACCAGAACCGATAAGGTCAAGTAAAGCAGTTTTTACGATAGAACCATCAATATTATCGAAATCGTGTCCAGCCTTCATAAGCTGACCTTTGATTTTTCCGAATAAAGATTGAGCTCTAAACTCAACTTCAGCTTCAACACGAGAAGGAGTAATTGTTACGCCAGAAAACGTACCAGCATTTTCTCCAGTAAAAGCCCCGTTATTAAAAGCTTTAGTAATTTTTGTTAATTTACCTAAGTGGTCAATAACAGTAGTTCCTTTAATGTTAGGAAGAACGTCCATGTAAGACAGAAGTTCACCACCTAAGAATAGAGGGGAAACAATGTACTTATTTACGTCGTACTGATTAACAGCAGGTAAATTGTTAGTAGAAGGAGTTGCCATTTTTTTTAAATTTTAATGGGTTAATTATTAATTTTTATTTGAATAAACTTTTTCCTAGTTCAGCCCAATCATCTTTAGGGGCTTGGTTCTTAGAAGATACTTTAGGTTCTTGTTCTGCTAAAGTAACTGAAGGTGTAGCCTCTAGTTTTGATATTCGCTGAGTCATTTGTTCAAACTGAGTTTTAAAGCCTTCTTTAGACTCGTTCAGTTTTTCTTTTTGCGTACTAAGCTTCTGAGAGAGAGAGTCTCTTTCTTCTGTTAGCGATGCTAATTGAGCTTTTAAGTCTTCCACGTTAACGTCGTTAGACGCTTCAACTGGTTGCTCTTGACTTTCTTGTGCTACAGCTTCTGCCGTAGCCTCAGTTGGCTGTTCGTCTGTTTTTCCTACAATCATTTCTTTTAAGTCGGAAATTTGACCAACAAACCAGGTTTTTAAATCTTCTTGCATAGTAGATTCTTTTTTGTGGTTATCAATATTTAACGTATTAAGGATTTCTTCTGGAGTTTTATTCTGGTAACCGCTTAAGTCGTATCTTGCAACAACATCAACAGCACCAGTAACCTCATCTACAAACCCTAACTCTAACGCTTCTTGTGCTGAAAGCCAAGTCTCACGAGCCATCATTTGCTCTATTTCGTCTTCTGAGATACTTGTCTTAGCTTTGTACACACTAAGCATTGTAGTTTCAACTTTTTCTAAAGCGTTAATCTGCTTACGCATCTGAGCTTTGTTTCCAAATACATTACTCATAGGAGAGTGTATCATAAACAAACTGTTAGCGGTCATTTCAACCCTATCAGCAGCTAAAGAGATTATGGTAGCCATAGAAGCAGCCAAACCTTCTATCTTTACAGTAACCTTACCAGTGTAGTTTTTAAGGGCTGTATAGATTGCTTGACCTTGGAATACATCACCACCCGTACTATTAATATGTACAGTGATGTCTTTCCCTTTTAATCCTTTCAAGTCTTCTAGAAAGCTTTTAGCGCTAACGCCGTTTACCCCAATCTCATCGTAGATGTGAATATCGGTAGACTTGCCAGCTTTAGCTTCTATTGGCATATTATACCAAGACTTAGTTTCAAATAGATTTTCCATATAGATACAAATATACGTAATTACTTTTTAATACTCTTGACATTTATTGACAGTTTTGTTGCTCATATAATCGTAAACAACTCTTTGAGCTTGCCTTACAGATATTTCGTACTTTTCAGATATATCCATAAAGATGTTTTTTATAAGTTCTGAGTTGTCTTGACGTATAGCTCTATCAAACTCTTTTCTTATTAAATAGTTTCTAATAGAGTTGTTGTTGAGTAAACCTTCTGAGTATAGTGTATTAACTACCTTAGAAGAGTTTTCCCCACACAACCTACTTATTTCCTGGATTAAATCTTTTTCCATATTAATACTTGCTTTGTGTTTCTATAACTTTAACTCTGTTTTGAACTTTACTTAAAGATTCTACTGGTAATACTACATTTGTGTTTTGAGCTATTGCAGCACCTAAAGCTTTATAGTCTATTAAACTTTTAGCTCCAAAGTTTGGTGACGAAAATGAGTTTCCTCCCCCCGCTACGTTCATAGCACTTAAAGCTCCACCAAACATAGCTGTGCTTCTTCTGTTTATTACAGCCTCTCCACCTTCTAGTTCAGACACTCGACCTCCTACCGCAAACCTTTCACCTCCCGCAGCGTGAGAGTTTCCGTAAACCATACCACCTTTTGCGAACTTCTGAGAATTTATACTCTTCATGTTCGCTAAGTGAGCTACGGTAGCTAATCCAGCCATAATAGCGTATTGGCTAATACTCGCAGCACCAAAGGTAATAGCGCTTAAAGGGTTAGCCGCAGCTTGTATTCTAATGTTCACAAGTTCTTGTATAAACCCTATTTTAGCTAACTTCTTTTCACTTTCTTGTCTAGCCTCAAAAGCTTCTTTATCTATTTTTTCTTTTCTTTTTTCCGCTTGCTTTTTAGTCACTACACCAAACTCAACTTGCTGGTCTATAACTTCCTTTTCTTTATCAAACTCAGCTTGCTTTGCAGATAAGTTGTTATTAATAGAGTCAGTTGCTATTGTACTTAAGACGCTTAAAGCCTTTCTTTCTAACTCTAACTTAACCTTTAGCCTTCTCCTATCTTCAGACATAGAAAAGTCTGTTTGGGTTTTAGTTAACTTTAAAAGTATAGCGTTCTTTCTTTCTTCAAACTTAACCTCATTTTGAGCGTTAATACCTTTTTGGTTTAAAACATCGTTTACGTACTCTAACTCTATTTGTAAAAGATTTATTTTGTGATTTTTAACCTCTTCCGCAGACTTAACCTCACCGTTAGCAAATTTCACGTTTAGTTCGTGAGCCTCATCATTAAATGTGTTCCTTTTATCTAACTCGTTTTCTCTCCAAGCTTTAGTTGCTTCAGCTTGGTCGTCAAGAACCTTTTGGTCGGCATCTTTTTTTGCTTGAGCATCCGCTTCTAAGTCGTCAATGTACTTAGAAAACATACTTAAGTAGTTATTAAGTTTTACATCAGCATCTTTTAGCGTTATAGTATTGACGCTAGCTAAAAAAGCTTTAACATCTCCAAGCTCTTTAGAAGATAAATCTTTTGTTCCGCTAAATAATTTTATATATGCCGACTTTAAGTTTTCATCACTACCCATCAAAGCTTTCTTTGTTTCCTCTGCCGAGGCAATCATTGCTCCAGTAGCATCTTTTGCTTGCAAAGCCATTCTAGTAGCTGCGCCGCCAACACCAATGAATGATAAAGCGTAAGTAAACTTATCTAACAAGTTTAAGTTATCTGTATTTATAACATCAAACAACCCCGTTACTGCGTCAACCATATCAATAAGCCACTCAGAAGAACCTACGCTTACTTTTAAGTTTTTAATAGAAGCGTCCATTTGTTTTAAGGCTATGTCAGCACTATCAACATTTTCAGCTAAAGCTCTTTGTAAAGAGGAAGCTTCCCCAGTATCTGAGCTCATTTCAGCTAAAAATTTACCGTACTCCGCAGCATTATCACCAGCCAAAGAAAATATCGCTGTAAGACCACGTACATTACCAAACATTAATTCAATATCCCTAGGTGACTGCTTATAAACTTCATTAAGCCTTCTCATTGTTTCTGTAAAGCCTACCGTCTTCATTTCGGCAGCTCCAATAGGAATGCCCCATTTGGTAAATAAATCTATAGACTGAGTTGCTGGTTTCTGCATTTGCGATATAGCAGCACGTAAAGCCGTAACTGTTTTAGCGGCATCAAGCCCAGAACGAGTAGTTACCGATATAGCAGCTCCAAGTTCTTCAAAAGATATTCCCGAAGCGGCGGCAAATGGAACTACAACCCCTATGGATTTAGCTAATTCGTCTACCGTTGTAACACCAAACTTCTGTGTAGTAAATAGTATTTCAGAAACTCTTCTAGCTTGGTCGGCTTCCATTCCGTAAGCGTTGATGACTGTGGTCAGACCTAGCGCAGCAGACTTTAAGTCGGTAACACCAGCGATAGCTAGGGTTGATGCTTCCTTAAGAAAGTTAACCGCATTACCCGCAGAAACACCCGCAGATACTGAGTTAAACATAGCCTTGTTTACATCTGCTAAAGTAAATCCAAACTCCCTACTAACTTCCATCGCTCCTTTGTAAAGGCTAGGGGAAAACATATTTTTATCTTCAGCACTTAATAATGTTGTAACGTTTTTTACACCTCTTTCGTAAGCAGCAAAATCTTTTAATGATGTCGCTAAAAATGTAGTTAAAGTTCTAAAGGCTTGAGTTGCGGCAGCAACACTAAGTCCTAAGGTCGCTAAACTTTTAGCAGTTGTTTTAGCTTGAGAGCTCTGCTCCCTAAGTCTGCTAGCGTTAGCTTTAAGGTCTTTAACACCCTGCTTAACTTTTTTATTGTAAAGTTGTTGTTGAGCTGTTAGTCTTGTAAGTTGATTTGCTTGAGCAGAGGTTGCTGTTTTTTGACCCCTAATCCTCTTTTTAAGCTCCCTAAGCTGATTGTTAGTCGCCTGGAGTCCTTGCTGATACTTTTGTAGCTCGTTTATACCGACGATGCCAAATTCTATTTGATACTTATCTTTAGCCATACCTTTATTTTGTAGGGGTTACTAAAAGCAATTCAACCTCAGTAGTTTCACCAGAGAAGTTAAAGTCTTTTACTTTGTTTAATATATAAATGTTTTCGTTAATATGTATTAGATTTCTAAAGTCTAACGATGCTATCTCAGCACTTGTTAAGTGAACTTGAGCTATAGCAACTTTATCCCTTATCATTAACATATCAATTAGTGGTTTGTGGTAAATGTCATATAAACTTTTACTTAAACCTTTAGAGAAGTCTGACGAGAACGTTAAGTTAGGTGAGTCTTCATCAAAAATTGAGTAAGATGTTGCTGATAAATAGCTTTTAGATTTTGCTATTTGTTGCGCAAAAACACCGTCATCAGATGTATCTGTGCTTGCGTAACTCCAGATAGAGTTTAAACCATAATTAAGATTACCGTTTTCAATATGCTTAACCCCATCTAAAACAGCAAGTTTATGTTCATGAGAGTTGTTAGGTAAAGGTAAGTCACTGTTAGACTGAGGCTCAAAATTAGCGTCTGGTTTAGACCATATCCTAGGTATTAACAAAAAGTCTCCACCACTATTTATTAAGCTAGAGTAGTTCATTTTTGCAGCAGAGAATATAGATAAAGAAATTTTTTCGTCTTCATTTAATTTACTAAATCCAGTGTCAACAAACTTATCCCCGAATAAGGACGACATACTCCCAGACTTTTCTAAGTTAACCTCATAGTCAGAGGAGTCTTCATTCATTTTATAGTTGATGTTGGACTTAATTATAGAGTTTTCTTTTACGTTAGTTATTAACGCTTTATCAGTCCAATCAATGTAAGATTTAAATATAGGCGTTACTATTACTTGAAATATAAAAGCTGAATGATATAACTCTGCTGGTAGGGTTATATAAGGCGCGTCATAATGCCAACTATAAGCGTCAGTAACAACTGAAGCTGTAGGGTTATCTAAAACGTATTGAGCTCTAGATTTACCTAGTGGTAGTTTAAAGCTTATGTGCGTTGTAGTTGAAACTGCTTTAAATTTAAGGGTGTACCTATCTCTGTTGTAATCATTTTCAGTTAAAGGTTGATTTAACTGCCCATGTATTAAAACTTGAGCTGACGAGTTTCCTCCAATACTACCACCTACAAGAACCTCTAAGGGAGAGTTGGTTTCATAAAACACTTCAAGCTCATATTCATTCCCAGCAATAGTAGAAACCACTTCCGTTAAGTAGAAGTGAGGTTCAGCCACTGGGTCTACTAAAGGAGTGATTCTTACGGCAGACCTTTCTGGAGCTGGTGTTGGGGTGCTATATACCGTCCCCGCCGTAGCGCTCCATGTTGGGTAGAAAACGCCGTACTCTGGAGGGTAAACATACCCAAACCCATCGACTACTTGGTTGCTATCAAGGCTGTCAGTGTACCAAAAAGAATCACGGTAATGACCGTTGTATAATGCTGGGGTAGAGTCTTTTGAGTCAGAGAATCCGCCCGTTCTGTAGAACTCCTCGAAAGGTTCAGTTATAGCGGTCTTACTATGCTCGTCTACATCCCAAATAAGGTTAAATAATTTAGAAACCTCAACAACAAAGTCTAAGCAAGAAACGTCTGGTAAAACATTTTTATAAGAAGCTTTAGGGT
>Ga0115572_10003169_pt1 | contig 13021 bp, 13 predicted proteins | sample COGITO_mtgs_1206_FD_88681 | JGI IMG/M metagenome (GOLD analysis project Ga0115572, IMG submission 88681) | Pelagic marine microbial communities from North Sea - COGITO_mtgs_120607 | ecosystem: Environmental > Aquatic > Marine > Epipelagic | place: Germany:Helgoland, sampling site Kabeltonne... | reverse complement strand
TTACCTGCACGTGTCATGCGGTGACGAGCGCGCATTTCAAAGAAACGGCCGGTTAATAGGAAGAACGTAAACATGCACACCGAATCAAAATAGATTTCGGGACCTTGATTAACCGTGCTCCAAACACTCGCAAAATAAGCCAGTAATATGGCAATTGATACAGGCACGTCCATCGTGAGATGTCGTGCTCTTATATCTCTGAGAGCGGCATTGAAAAAGGGGCGGGCACTGTATAAAACAACGATTGTGGCAAATAGCATGGAAGCGCCACGAATAAATACTTCGTACTGAGCCAATATGCCACGTAGCTCCCCGACGTATAATGGCACTGCCAACATCATAACTTGCATGGTTGCAAACCCTGCTACGACGAGGCGACGAAAAGCTGTTTTACTTTCTTGAACCCGTTGTTGTTCTGCTTGAGTTGCAGAAAAGGGGTGAGCTTGATATCCCAGCTGATAAATTTCTTCAAAAATTTGTGACAGCTTTATTCCATCATCTAGCCAGCGAACCATAAGGCGATGAGTTGTTAAGTTAAGATTAACCGAGACAACATGCTTAAGTTGATTCAGTTTATGCTCAATTAACCAGGCACACGCAGCACAACTAATACCTGAGATAACAAGAATCGCTTCTGCTTCGTTACTATTGTTTTCGCTATTGTCATTTTCAAAGTGCTGTACAAAGGATTGTTGAATTGCAGGCTCGTCATACAGCTTTAATTCATCGCGTACTTCGTTATTGGCGCTGCGTTTTTGCTGGGGGGATACTTCGGGTAAGGCAGTTCGATGGCGGTAATAATCTTTTAATCCGCTATCAATAATTGTTTCAGCGACGGCTTTGCAGGCTGGGCAGCACATGATTTGCTGCTGACCATCAATTTCTATCGACCAACGATTGCCCTCAAGGGCAATCTCACCACAGTGAAAGCATCGATTTTGACTCATGTCTTAGATCTCTGTCACTGCTATTTTATTGGCTAAGTGTCACTGGTTTATTATTCTCGATCAATGCCTCGTCTTTAATCATCCACTCTTGTTCAGGGCTTTGTAACCAGAGTTTACGTTTGCCCAAGTGACTTTTATCTGCGAGGCCTAAATAGCTACCGTCTGCTGTCTTTTGCAACATAATCGTTTCATCTTCTGTTTCCAGAGTCGGGTGGATTAGTTGAATACGTAAAAAGGTTGGGTAATCATCTAAGTAACCTGCAACCGTTGCACGAATTTCACCATCATCGTAGGCCAATGTTGCTGTGAGTTGTAAGCGTTTAGCCTTATTGCGAAATTCACGATTCTCGGTATAAGCCATTCCATCTTTGTAGTAGCTATCACTAACTAAAGAATCTTTACCGTTTACCGCAAGAGTAACAATAACAACCCCCCACAGAATGGCAGCAATTGGAACACCCATAACAAGAAACATCCAAGGCTCTTTATACCAAGGTGTTACAGGTTCTTTTGAATTATTTAGCGGCGAATTCATAGGACTCTCGGAATTTTTGCAGGTGTTTATTAGAAGCCGCCAAGTGTAACCACTTGACGGCTCTGGTGCCAGTATAGTTGCGTAAAGAAACAACTTTGAAAGCTTGTATGCTCGCGATCAGTTAATCGGAGCAATAAAACGACTTTCCTCTCGAGCAATCTCAGTATCCGTTGCAGCTTCTGTCACAACAAATTCAATATTTGTTTTGCTGCTACTTAGGCTCGTAGGGTCCATTTCGATATTGATCGGGAAAGAACGCATTTTATTACTTTGCAGCTTAACCGTGTCAGGCATATCAGTGATAACACCCTCTAAACCTTCAATTTTTAAGTGGTAGCTTAATTCACCCTGAGACATGTTCATCAATTTTAGCGTATACGTATTCTGAACGGTATCGTTAGGGGTTAGCTGATAAAGTGCACCACGATCTCGAATGATATCTAATTCAAAGGCTGTACGAGTTGCCATAGAATAAACCAAGCCAGAAACCATAAAACCAAGCACTAAGGCATAACCAACTAAGCGAGGGCGTATAAAGTGTGTTGTTCCGCCTTCTAGCTCGTGCTCTGTGGTGTAGCGAACCAATCCACGCTCGTAGCCCATTTGATCCATAATTGAATCACACGCATCAACGCATAGAGCGCAGCCAATACACTGGTACTGTAAGCCATCACGAATATCGATCCCTGTAGGGCATACTTGTACGCATAAAGAGCAGTCAATACAGTCACCCAAGCCTTCTGCTTTAGGATCAACGTTCTTTTTACGAGGTCCGCGACCTTTTTCACCTTCACCACGCTTTTCGTCGTAAGAGACAATCAAGGTGTCTTTATCAAACATAACGGACTGGAAGCGAGCATACGGACACATGTGAATACATACTTGCTCACGTAACCAACCTGCGTTTAGGTAGGTTGCTAGTGTGAAGAATCCAATCCAGAACGCTTCCCAAGAGTTTAAGTTAAAGGTTAATAAATTAGGTACAAGCTCACGTACAGGAGAGAAATAACCTACAAATGTAATGCCCGTAGCTAATGCTAATAGCAACCATAAAACATGCTTTGCACCACGGCGTAAAAATTTCTCTAAGCCCATAGGGGCCTTGTCCATCTTAATGCGTTTATTGCGTGAGCCTTCTGTTTTTTCTTCAATCCACATGAAAACAAATGACCAAGAAGACTGAGGGCAGGTATAACCACACCAAATTCGACCCGCAAGGTTAGTAACCGTGAATAAGCCATAAGCGGCAATAATTAGCAGGCCTGATAACAAGAAAAAGTCTTGAGGCCAAAAAGTAATGCCAAAAATATGGAATTGACGAGCGGGTAAATCAAATAAAACCGCTTGACGATCGCTCCAGCTTAACCAAGAAGTGGCAAAAAAGAGTGCCATTAAGCCCCATAAGCTATAAGAGCGAATTTTTTGGAAAAAGCCATGTACTTCACGTACTTGAATCTTTTCTCTAGCAACATATAGAGACTTTTCTTCAGGGGTAACATTTTTAACCGGTATTTTACTCATTTACTCAGGCCTTAGCGTGGGAGTGAATCTATATAACTGTTTGATTATAAAGCGCTATGAGGGGCTCGCAAACAAAAAAAGCGACCCTAGGGTCGCTTTTCTTTAAATACTTGAGCTAGCTCAAGATTTACTAAGTGGTGGATTACTTAGTGTCTTCTTTGTGGGACAAAGAATATACATATGCTGCCAATACATGTATTTGCTCAGCAGAGAAACGCTCTCCCTGAGCTGGCATCATACCGTTACGACCATGGCGAATTGTAAATTCAATTTGCTTAGTCGCTCCACCGTATAACCAAACATCATCTGTTAGGTTAGGTGCACCTAGCATTTGATTACCTTTACCGTCAGCACCATGACAAGCAGTACATGCTTGAGCGAAAACGCCTGCGCCGGCTTCTGCCAACGTTTCATCATGCTTAAGGCCAGACAAACTACGAACATACTGAACAGTCTGATCGATTTGCTCATCAGTCATTGAAGGCATTACACCTTTTGCTGGCATCATACCGTTACGACCATAAGTAAGAGTCTTAACGATATCTTCAGGTGTACCACCATATAACCAATCATTATCGGTTAAGTTAGGGAAACCCTGAGAACCTTTAGCGGTTGAACCGTGGCACACAGAACAGTTACTAGCGAAGATACGCTGGCCTGTTTGCAATGCCGCTTCGTTGTTTAACAGTTCAGCAATCGGTGTAGCAGCATATTCAGCGAATAATGGTGCAACCTGCTTATCGAACTGTTCAACTTCATTTTCCCATTGAGCCGTTTGACTCCAAGGTACTTGCTTTCCATCAACTTCTACGGTTAAAAAACCATTCATGTTGCCTAAGCCATAAGCAGCGATGTAGCCGACTGCAAAAACGATGGTTGCCCAGAACATCATTACCCACCAGCGAGGCAGAGGGTTATCAAATTCTTGAATACCATCATATTCATGGCCAGTAGTTTCATCAGTTTCTTCATTATGAACCTGAGTTTTGCTGCTGTATTGAATCAGCAAGCCACAAGCGATTAGGGTGCCAAAAACAATGGCGAATACCCAAAAGTTCCAAAATGTACTTAAAGCACTCATATTTTTACTCCGTACCTTTATCGTCGCGGGTTTTTTTTGTTTCTACACTATTACCAGCGCTTTCTTCTAGTTCGTTATCTTCTTTGAAAGGGATCATCCCATCATCTTCGAAACGATCTTTGCGGCGTGAGCTGTATGCCCACGCAACAATACATAAGAAAGCAAATAATGCGAAGACAGTGCCTAAACCACGTATGACGTTAATATCCATAGGTTATTGCTTATCTTTCATGACAGTGCCTAGTTGCTGCAAGTATGCAACTAATGCTTCAATTTCACGAACGCCGTCTACTGCCGCTTTTGCACCCTCGATGTCTTCATCAGTGTAAGGAACCCCTACAACACGTAATGCTTTCATCTTTTTAGGTGTATCACGACCATCAACAGTATCTTCAAATAACCACGGATATGAAGGCATGATCGACTCTGGTACTACATCACGAGGATTGTACAAGTGAGCACGATGCCATTCATTAGAGTAACGTCCACCAACACGGGCTAGATCTGGACCAGTACGCTTTGAACCCCAAAGGAAAGGGTGCTCGTAAACGTGCTCGCCAGAACGAGTGTAAGTACCATAACGCTCAGTTTCAGCACGGAAAGGGCGGATCATTTGTGTATGGCATACTGCGCAGCCTTCACGAATGTAAATGTCACGGCCTTCAAGTTGAACAGCATTTAAAGGCTTAAGACCTTCAACTGGTTCATTGGTATTGTCATCCCAAAAAAGAGGAACAATCTCAGCCAAACCACCCCAAGCAACAGCAATAACGATCAAAATGATCATCAAGCCAATATTTTTTTCAATAATGTCATGATTCATATCAGCAATACTCCTTATGCTTGAGCTGTAGCAACAGCTTTTTTGCTGTCACTAACAGTGCGGTAAACGTTATAGGCCATGATTAACATGCCGATTAGGAATAATGCACCACCGATTGTACGAACTACATAACCAGGATGAGATGCTTCAACAGACTCAATAAATGAGTACGTTAATGTACCGTCAGCATTTACTGCACGCCACATTAAACCTTGCATAATACCGTTAACCCAAAGAGCAGCAATGTACAAAACAGTACCGATTGTTGCTAACCAGAAGTGAGTATTAATCAGTTTGACTGAGTACATGTCACCAGACTTACGGCCGAACATAACAGGGATTAGATGGTACATTGAACCAATAGTTACCATCGCAACCCAACCTAACGCACCAGAGTGTACGTGACCAATAGTCCAGTCAGTGTTGTGAGATAACGCGTTTACAGTCTTGATAGACATCATTGGACCTTCAAAGGTAGACATACCGTAGAAAGACAAAGAAACAACCAAGAAACGCAAAATAGGGTCATTGCGAAGCTTATGCCAAGCGCCAGATAGAGTCATCATACCGTTGATCATACCACCCCAAGAAGGAGCTAATAGAACCAAAGACATAACCATACCTGCAGTTTGTGCCCAGTCTGGAAGTGCAGAGTAGTGCAAGTGGTGAGCACCAGCCCAAACATATAAAGAGATTAGAGCCCAGAAGTGAACAATCGATAGACGATAAGAGTAAACTGGACGCTCTGCTTGTTTAGGTACGAAGTAATACATGATACCTAAGAAGCCAGCTGTTAAGAAGAAACCAACAGCGTTATGTCCATACCACCACTGAACCATCGCATCGACAGTACCAGCATAAACAGAATAAGATTTTGTTAGCGTAACCGGAATTGCTAAGTTGTTACCAATGTGCAAGATAGCAATCATGATCATAAAACCAGCAAAGAACCAGTTCGCAACATAAATGTGCGGTTCTTTACGCTTCATAATCGTACCGATGAAGTTCACGCAATAAGCAACCCAAACGACAGCGATTAAAATATCAATCGGCCATTCTAGTTCAGCGTATTCTTTTGTAGAGGTTAAGCCCATCGGAAGCGTAATAGCCGCTAATACGATAACTAAATTCCAACCCCAAAAAGTGAACGACGCTAATGTGTCAGAAAACAAAGGAGTCTGACATGTACGTTGAACAATATAATATGAAGTTGCAAATAGTGCAGAACCACCAAAAGCAAAAATTACCGCATTAGTATGCAGTGGACGTAGACGGCCAAAAGACAGCCAAGGTGTATCAAAGTTTAGTGCAGGCCAAGCAAGTTGGGCAGCAATAAGTACACCGACGGACATTCCGACGATGCCCCAAACTACAGTCATAATGGCAAATTGTCTTACCACTTTGTAGTTATATACGGGATGATCAAATGCAGTGCTCATGATCAGATTCCATTTAACAGCGAGGATTGAGGGGTTAAAAAGCGGCGCAATTATGATCTGTCGTACACAATTTTGCAAACGAAGGATCATAAAACGCTTAACTAAAACAGCAGCTTAGCGCATTTGTTTCAATTATAGGTCAATTAGTGAACATTTTTTATCTATTTAACTTACCGAACGACCCTGTGCCAGTAAACCTAGATGATCCAATAACTGCCTGTAATTAATAATAGAAGGCTTTGCCAAGCTTTTCTTGATCTAAGACAATTTTTGCTTGTTAATTACGGCAATTGACCTAATTAGGAGCAAATTGAGTGGAACTTATTCAAAATGGCCCAATGAACGGCCCGGTTTATATATTTGCCCATGGTGCAGGTGCAGATATGAATTCCGAGTTTATGACCCAAGTTGCTGAAAAGCTAGGCAAAAAAGGTATTAGGGTCGTGCGCTTTAATTTTCCTTATATGATTAAGCGAGCTGAGGATGGCAAGCGAAGACCCCCTGATCGAGCTCCTAAATTACTGGCAGCTTATGAAGAAGTTATCAGGTCTTTGGATTGTCCTGTCGTGATTGGTGGTAAATCCATGGGAGGGCGAATATCTTCAATGTTATTAGCAGAAAATGCATCACGACAAGAAGGAGAAATGTTACCTATAAAAGGGAGTGCGTGTTTAGGCTTTCCGTTTCATGCCCCTGGCAAAGACCCGAAAGATCGTTTAAATCATTTAAAGGATTTAACGGAGCCGCTGTTAATTGTTCAAGGTACTCGAGATACGATGGGGACACTTGAAGAGGTAAGCAGCTATATCAAAGAGGGAAGCGTGAACTCGTCAGTAGAAGTGAGCTGGCTAGAAGATGGTAACCATGATCTAAAACCTAGGAAGGCGTCTGGATTCAGCCACCAGGAGCACATTAATTATGCTATTCAGCAGGTGGCTGATTTTTTGCTGAAGTTAGAATCAGCACAATGACTAAATCACTAGGCTGTGAGGACAGTGATTTTTTCAGGGAATTCTAAAATTGGTTGAATAGCAGCAATAACATTGCGACGGCTCTCAGAATCGCGCCATTCTTTCCATGCTGGTAAACTTCTCCAGTTAGTTATAATGACGCGGTGGTTATCATCTTCAGCATCTTTAAAATTAGCGCCGGACATATAACCAGGGGCTTCTAGAATAGCTTTTAAAGTATTTTTGATGCTTGCGTCGTAAGTAGATTCCATACCATGAGCGATTTTTCGCTCAATAATTACCTTAATCATTGTCCTACCTTAAATAAAAATAATAAAAACTGTTTATATCCTAATCTATGTTATAGGGGTTAGGGCTAAAATTTCAATCGTTTAGTGAATAATATAAACCGCCCTTGCAGAAAGAAGGCAACTTAAACAGTCAGTGTATGTGAGTCTTACTCTAGGTTTTTTGAGTAAACATCTGTATGCTGGCGAAAATATTAATGAGGTTTAGTAATCGTTATGCTTTTGATTTTTCGTTATTTTTTATTAGCTTGCCATTTTGTGATTAGTTCACTGGTGGGTTTCTCTATCATTATTTTTCGCCCGTTTCATCACAGTAATAGCAGGATATTGGCACAAATTTATTCTCAAATAGGACGTCGGATTATTGGTCTGAAAATCGAACACCATAATGCTGAAATCATGAAGAATCATGAAGCCTGCGTCGTTGTTGCTAATCATCAGAGTAATTGGGATTTATTTGTTGTTGGTTCTATTGTGCCAAAGAAAATGGTTAGCCTAGGTAAAAAAAGCTTAAAATGGATCCCTTTCTTTGGACAAGTTTATTGGTTAGGTGGAAACATATTAGTCGATCGTGGAAATCGTCAGAAAGCGATGGAAGCGATGGAGACAACCAAAACAGCATTAACGACCAAAGATACTTCTATTTGGTTTTTTGCTGAAGGAACGCGCAACCACGGTAAAAATATGCTGCCGTTTAAAAAGGGGGCGTTTGTCACAGCAGTGAATGCTGGAGTCCCTATCTTGCCTGTTTGTGCGAGTAGTTATTTAGAAGGGTTTAGTCTTGATCAATGGAATAATGGTACTGCTCATATCACAGTGTTAGAGCCCATTGAAACAAAACATCTAACATTGGACGATGTTGATCAGCTCATGCTAGATACTCATTTAGCAATGATGGAAGGCATTCGTGAAATGGATCTAAAAGCCCGCCAATCGAAAGCTTCATAGCGTTATATTCCTTATTTTTTAGTCATCTAACGCTTTATTCGCTTACCGCTTTATTAACTGATTTTTTGATGTTTAAAGCGGTTCGTGAAACTATATCAATATACCTCCACGTTTAATTGAAAATCGACTTAAGAAGAATCCGATGGATATTGAAAATATACGCCGTGAATATACGCAAGCGGGTTTAAAGCGTAGCGATTTAAAAGCCGATCCGATGGAACAGTTTGAAGACTGGTTATCGATCGCGACCAAAACACCGATGACAGATCCAACAGCGATGAGCGTTGCCACTGTTGGTGAAAATGGAATGCCTTCATTACGAACTGTATTGTTGAAATATTTCAATGAAAAAGGCTTTGTATTTTTTACTAATCTTGATAGTCGTAAAGCTCGTGAATTAAAACAGAATAATAAAATAGCCTTGTTATTTCCTTGGGTTCACCTTGAACGGCAGGTGATCGTCACAGGCGAGGTTGAATTTGTCTCTACAGCAGAATCAATGAAATATTTTTTAAGTCGCCCTAAAGACAGTCAGATTGCAGCATTAGCCTCTCATCAGAGTCGTCCAATCAATTCTCGTGCAATGCTAGAAGAAAAATTTCTACAGTTAAAAAATCAATTTAAAAATGGTGATATAAGCTTGCCTTCGTTTTGGGGTGGGGTTCGTATTAAACCCGTTCAGATTGAATTTTGGCAGGGTAGGGCAAATCGTTTACATGATCGTTTTATGTATACCAAAGGCGATAATGGCGAATGGAGTGTTGATCGTTTAGCTCCTTAACTCCATAAACATCATCAAATACATCGGTTATTCATCAGAATGACCGATTAATCGTCTTTTTGCTGCATAGTTCGTTATACTGTCTTATCTGATCGATAAATATTCAATTTATACAAGGAGCACCTTGTAGTGCAGAATAAAGTTTCCGTTATAGTAGATTACATAAACGAAGTTAAGACTCGTTGTACCTTTAATGCCGCTGCTGAAGCCTTGGGGATCACTCCGCAAGCGTTAAAAAAGGAGTTAGGTGAAGCGCGCCCAGAGATATCTTGGTTTGTTAGCCCAACATCGGGTGAACCTATGCGTTATTCTGATGAAGAAAAACATCCAGAGTTATATCGTACTACGCGCATTATTACCTCAGCTAAGGTTCTGAAGCGTAATCTTGATTTGTCTTAATTTAAGCGATCTTTCAAAAAAGAGATGTGATTATTGCCTGTAATTAAACTTTCTATTTTTATAGTGTAGTAATCAATATTTCCGTAAACACCTTCATATTTTTAGATGCTTATTCAAGTAAACTTTGATAAATACCAGCTCAGCAATCTGTCTTCTAAAATGTATATTAAATCTAAAGTATATTACTCCTATAGTTAACTGGTTAATTAGGAATCTTCATGTGTGAGTTATTAGGCATGAGTGCCAACACCCCAACTGATTTGTGTTTCAGTTTTACGGGTTTAACGCAGCGCGGTGGAAATACCGGCCCCCATAGCGATGGCTGGGGTGTTGCTTTTTACGAAGGCAAAGGCATTCGCAGCTTTCATGATTCGAGCCCTAGCTCGAAGTCAGAAATTGCTAATATGGTTCAACGTCACCCGATTAAAAGTAAAACAGCACTGTGTCATATTCGCCAAGCGAATGTGGGTGAGGTTTGCTTGGCGAATACACATCCTTTTATTCGTGAGCTATGGGGACGGAATTGGGTGTTTGCTCATAACGGTCAGATAAATAATTTTGTCCATCGTGAAGGGTTGTATGAGCCGATAGGTGATACCGATAGTGAAAGTATTTTCTGCGATTTGATGAATCATGTTCGTCAGAATTTATCCCGTAATGCGACTTCAGATCAACTAGCTGAATGCCTGATCGGTTTGGCTAAGAATTATGCTGAGCGTGGGGTGTTTAATTGCTTGCTAAGTAATGGCGATTGGTTATTTACTTTCTGTAGTACAAAATTAGCCTGCATTACACGACGAGCACCTTTTGGACCGGCCTGTTTAACCGATGCTGATGTGACAATTGATTTTGCCGCAGAAACCACGAACAAAGATGTTGTAAGCATCATTGCGACGCAACCTTTAACCTCTGATGAAGCTTGGGAGGTTTACCAACCTGGTGAGTGGCGTTTGTGGCAATCGGGTGAAGTTGTAGCGAGTGGTAATATAGCAACGATAAAGGAATGATCATACTAATGTGATCACTCCTTTAATCGGGACCTTAGACGCTTTCTTCGATATTTTCTGGCGACTTCAAAATACTAATCGGTTTACTTATTTTTTGATTTTTAGTGTAAAGCTTGATTCTTACCAGTAGTTCCTCGGTTAATTCTGTACCCTTTGCCAATAATGTTGAGTTATTGTCTGTAATCATATCTTCTAATAGAACCATTCCAGGCAATAAATTATTTACATTGACTGTGATAGTACTTTCATTGTCATTTACCTTTAAGCTGGAAAGTTGATCTACTAACTCAGCATTATAAGAGTTATCAGCCTTAAGCAGGTCGATAGCTGATTTATTGTTGTGTCCAGACTCCAATAATTTATCAAACTGTAAGGCTATTTTTAATAGGTCTGCCCCTCGCAAAACTCGTCCTTCAATAGCCCCAGCATCTTTATGAATAAGATGATTGACCTTGTCGGATAAACGAACCATTTCAGAGATGGTTTCGAGTCTAGGGATATGGTTGATTAACTTGCTACTAATTAAAGGTAAATCTTGTAGTGCCATTTTTTCATGGGCCGTTAAATCACTATTTGGCTGTAACGCTTTTTCTATGAGTTCTTCTGGCAGGGTCAAGTAGCCTAAGCTATAAAGCATTCCTGCAACTTCAAAATCCCAGGTGTCGGTCTCACCAATACCCATTGCCATATGGCGAATGTATTTTTTAATGCGATTAAAGTTACTAAAAACATTAGGTTTAGCAATAGCTAACAGTTCGCTTAATAATTCAATAGACCCTTTAACTGTGTTTTGCAGTAAATCTTTTTCAGTATTTATTAAACGATACTGACGAATAGCATTTTTTAAGGTGTCCTGCATAACCTCTTGAGGGCAGGGTTTACTTAGAAATCGGAATATCTGCCCTTTGTTTACAGCGGATATAGCAGAAGTTAAATCTGTTTGGCCCGTTAATAGTATTCTGATGCTGTTGGGGGATTTAATTTTTGATTTTTCTAAAAACTCAGCGCCATCCATGATTGGCATACGCATATCAGAAACGATAACCGCAAACTCACCTTCGCTGTCTATTAAATCTAAAGCTTCCTGACCACTTGTTGCAACCGAAATATTGGCCTTTTTTCTTAGCTGGCGTTTGAAGGAATTTAGAATGTCTTCTTCATCATCAACAAATAATATTTTTTCTGGAATGCTCAATGTACTGTCCTTATAAATTTTTAAGTAAATTATTCGCTATAGGGAAGTTGTATTATAAAAGTAGTGCTTTCACCGGGAACGGTTTCGAATTGTAATTCGCCGTTATGACGTTCTTTTATAATGCTATAAGACAATGCAAGCCCTTGTCCTGTCCCCTTGCCAACAGATTTTGTAGTGAAAAATGGATCAAATATTTTCTCTTGGATAGATTTAGGAATTCCTCCACCTGTATCGGATATTCGTATTTCAGCATGGTTTTCTTTTTTTATCGTCTCTATCGTGATCTTGCCTTTATCAATATTTTCATTTTTCTCCACCCGCTCCTTAATCGCATCTGCTGCATTAACAACAATATTTAAAATAACTTCGTTAAAGGGGCCAGGGTGACACATGACATCTGGCAAATCAGGATCTAAAATAACCTCCATCTCAGAGTGATATTTCCATGTGTGTTTTGATATCGTGATGGTGCTTTCTATGCAATGATTTATATTTGTAGCGACTTTTTCTTCTGAATTTGGATGTGAGTATTCTTTCATTGCTTTTACAATTGAACAAACTCGTTCGACACCATCAGTTGTTTGATTAAAAGCTAATGGAAGCTCTTTATTAAGGTATTCAATATCAGCTTCTTCGTAAATGGAATCCAACTTAGCTTCGTCTAATGTTTTATCAAGAAGAGATTTTTTTATGTGTGTTATGGCTCTAGCAACATCATTAAAGGAATCTTTTAAGAAGTTTAAATTATCACTGATATACTGCATTGGTGTGTTTATCTCATGCGCTATTCCAGCAGATAGCTGACCAATAGATTCTAGATACATCGACTGCTGGTGAGCTTTTTCTAAATGCTTTTTCTCAGTAATATCGTCCATTAATAGCAAATAACCAATAAACGAACCGTTGGGGTCAGTGAAAGGGGTGATGGCGATGGATAATATCCTATCTTTTTCCTTGCTGTCTCTTTTATAACTGACTTCGAATTTTTCAATGGTTTTACTGTTGTTCAAGCTGTCGTAGAGTTTTGATATTATTACGGGCCAGTCGCAAATAATATTTAGATGAAACAGTCTTTTATTAATTGCTT
>Ga0115572_10003163_pt1 | contig 13033 bp, 10 predicted proteins | sample COGITO_mtgs_1206_FD_88681 | JGI IMG/M metagenome (GOLD analysis project Ga0115572, IMG submission 88681) | Pelagic marine microbial communities from North Sea - COGITO_mtgs_120607 | ecosystem: Environmental > Aquatic > Marine > Epipelagic | place: Germany:Helgoland, sampling site Kabeltonne... | reverse complement strand
TAAGAGGTGAAAAATGCCTAAGTTTATTCCTTATAATTACGATCAAACATCTATGGTCGTCATAAACTATAAAGATCAATTGCAGTCCTGAACATTTGAGCACGCTGTTCACTTCATAATAGATACCAAACTCGATCCCTCAATATTTTATCCTAAGTTTAAAAATAATGACGGTGGTCGACCTGCTTATGATCCCGCTATTCTTTTAAAAATAATTTTAGTACATTGCAAAAATCAACAAGCGGCATAGATTGACTCCTGGATTGCTAAACATTCAGTGAGCGTGCTTTGGATATTTAATCATAGTCCGGCACTGTACAAAGCGCTTCTAAGTGGATACTTTAGATACTATGACTGCCAGAGTTGGCGGCAAGGCGGTAAGTGGTCCGTATGCTGGGTATTGTGAGGCACCTCTCTATTCCAGTTGGATATAAAAACGAGGAGATTGAGAATGATTAAGGTACTGGTAATTGTAGCTTGTGTTGTACTTATATCAGCATGTGGCGGAGGAGGCGGTGGATCAGGTGGTGACGTCGATTTAGGAGTTTCGCAAAATTTTAGCGTAGATGACAATAGTTCTCATACCTTACAAGTGACAAGTTTGCATGTTGATCGTCAGGCTATAAGAACTACAAATTCTGGGACCTTTGTTCACGCAGTAAGTTATGCTGATTTTGACCAAGATGGGGATGTAGACGTTTTTATATCATCAGGAGATGGCAGTGAAAATGAGACTCCTTCTGAGCTATATTTGAATGATGGTAATGACAATTTTACGCTCGATAGTGACTTTTTTGATGGTTCAGCTCCAGGGCAAATTCATCCTAGGAAGGCATTAACGGGCGATTTTAACGGTGACGGAAAAATGGATGTCTTTGTTATTGGTCATGGATTTGATCAAGAGCCATTCACAGGAGAGGCACCATATGTGATTTTATCATCCGGAAGTGCATTTACTTTGGGGGTTGGGCTAGATTCATTTAGTGGCTTCCAGCATGGGGGAGCATCTGCTGATATTGATGCTGATGGAGATATCGATGTATTTGTAGCGGATACTTCTGAGTCATTTTTCTTGGTAAATGATGGGGCAGGCAATTTCACCAGAGACACGTCGAGATTAGAAGGCATTAATCACTCATCGATCTTTACTGCTGAGTTGGTTGATGTTGATAGCGATGGCTATGTAGATCTATTAGTCGGAGGCCATGAGCAGGATGGATTTTCGACCAAGGTACTATGGGGTGATAGTACAGGGTTCTATAGTGTTTCAAAATCTACGACCCTTCCAGCTGTGGCTAATAACGGAACAGTGATAGACATTGATGTTGCAGATATTGATCACGATGATAATAAAGATATTGTTTTAAACCGAACTGGTGACGGCACGGGAACATTGAATGATTACCAAGGGTATTATATTCAAGTAGTTAAAAATACTGGGAATAGAGTGTTCGCCGATAAAACTTCAGAAAGTTTTTCTTCTGGTAGCAATTCGGTTGAAAATTGGTTTGATTGGATTCGCCTTCAAGATTTCAATAGTGATGGTCACATTGATATCGTCGTAGATGACTCGGCCCGAAATCTCGTTTGGTATAATGATGGAAGTGGAAATTTCCAGTAAAAAAACCTAATAGATGGCAAGTCAATAGAACCGCCTTGCCATCTTTGAATTGTAGCGAAAAGAGCTTTTATTCGTGCATTGTAGTACTACTTAGTACTACCAATTAATTGTGATGGATGCGATATTGTTTGGACTGACGGTTTGATAATCAAGGGTTCCTGTGGTGTTTTTGTTCACGGCTGACCAGTTCGCGTTAACCGTTATTGTTGTGTCATCTTTGATATCTTCATATTCTAAAGAGCCTGTGCAGCTAGATGTCTCGGTCGCTACCCAGTTTGTTGCTGCTGAAGTCCAGCGAACAGTTTCGGTTCCTTCATCTGATCGTGTTGCTACTCGGGTGCCAACGTTGATGCCGTCTTCGTATATATCAAAAGTAATATTTCCTAAATCTCCAATAGTGCCCTGTAAAACTAGTGAACGTTGCAGGCTTGAGGCGCTATCTTCACGAGTTGATACGGTTGTTGTATAGCCCTGATTTGAACTGAAGACCGTTTCAACTTTGATGTCGTTTTCTGCGGAATTCGTCTCCCAGTTACAGGTGTTTAATGCGTACGTTGCACTGGTGCAGGCATAGGCGCTGTTGAAGATTGAAAATGCATCGGTCAATGCTGGTGCAGTGAATGCTACCATCGCAAATGCGGAAATAAAGCGATCACTCTCAGCTACTGAGTTAAGGTCAATGTTTGATCCTGCTTCGCTCATGCTTTGAATTAATACCCATGCTTCCTCTTCATCGATAGCGCTATTGGCGACTAATTCGCTCTCATTTTCTTCATCGGTAATAAAGTTGCATACTTCGTGAGTTGCGTTGGATAAATTGTTGGGGGCTGACGTGTCGATGATGTTAGAGGTGTCATCACTCGAAGAGCTGCTAGCCCCGCAAGCGCTGAGTAATGTGCTTGACAGTAATACAATATAGAAGTGTTTCATTAAGTTTTACTCATTAATATTAGTATTGTCATTATGAGGTGTGTGTAATAGTTACTATAGAAAGGATCTTTGGATTTGAGTACTGATTCTCATTAAATATTGCTCGAATCGAGATGGAGAGCTTTGTAAGGTCAATATTGAACACGACGGTCACTTTGATTTAATGGAAGTGGCTGAAAATTAGATGAAGATACTTTACATTAATGATGGTAATGGTAATTTTACTGCGACTGGCACTCATCTCGTTGATTAACTTGTGAGTATTAATCTCTAAGATAAAGATGACGGTGTTTATTTTATCGTGGAAGAATAGGAAGCCTAAATGGATAACTTAATTTGGATTATTATCGGTGGGCTTCTAATGAGTTCCATCGCAATGGTCGGTAGTATTACCACTTTTCTTAAACCAGCCAGTCTTGATCGATTACTTCTTCCGTTTGTTGCTGTTGCTGCGGGAACCCTGATTGGCGGTGCTTTGTTTCATATGGTTCCAGAGGGTTCTGCAGCTCTTGATCCATTAGTAGCCAGCATGTGGTTGGCAGCTGGTTTTGTTACCTTTTTGGGAATGGAGTTGTTTCTTCACTGGCATCATTCACACAGTTCTCAGCATAAAGGTCGCCAGCCCGTTACGTATTTGATTTTGATTGGTGATGCGGTTCATAATTTTCTTGGTGGTTTGGGTATTGCCAGTACTTTTTTGATTAATCCTGCTGCCGGTATTATGGCTTGGGTAGCTGCTGTTGCTCATGAGATTCCACAGGAATTGGGTGATTTTGGTATTTTAGTTCGCGGAGGCTTCCCTAAGCGAAGTGCTTTGTTATGGAATTTTATTTCGGCGCTGACGTTTCCTTTGGGCGCTATTGTTGCCTACTTTGCCGCACAAAAATTTGAGATGTCGGGTTTGGTACTTTTTGGCGCAGGGAATTTTATTTATATCGCTGCGTCTGATTTAGTGCCTGAGATTAAATCTAATAAAAGCTTTCGCGCTGCCATTACACATTTCGGTTGTTTTTTGATCGGCTTAGCGCTGACACTTGCTCTCGCAATGTGGCATGCTCAGTGAAATTTAGTTTATATTTGAACGTTAGTTGTTAATAGGAATATAAAATTATTACTAATAATCTCAACACCTCTTCTCATAGGCAGAGAAAGAAATCCTTGGGCCTTCCCGAATTAATTGCTATTGCTCTTGGTGGAATGGTAGGGGGAGGGATTTTCACAATTCTTGGTATTTCAGTGTCACTGGTGGGTGTATTTACTCCACTGGTCATCGCTATTGGTGGCGTTATTGCTGCTTTCGCTGCTTATTCGTATGTAAAGTTAGGCGTTTATTATAAAGATGAAGGCGCTACTTATTCGTTTTATAAAAGAACATTCCCGTCATCGCCTTTCGCCGCATCGCTTATTGGTTGGTGGGTGATTTTTGGTTATATAAGTACATTGGCTTTGTATGCTTATACTTTTGCTTCTTATGCGATTAGTGGCTTCTCTTTCGCTGATAGTGAATGGGCGAGAAAAGCTGTGGCTGGTTTGATCATTCTTATTTTCACTCTCGTGAATATTTGGAGTGTGAAGGGCATGGGTAAAATAGAAGATATTATGGTTTATACCAAACTTGTTATCTTAGTCATTATCTCTTTTGTGCTTATCAATAACAGTCAAACAACGTTACCGGTACTCATTCAGAATGAGGCAGAGGTCAGTGTTTGGTCCGTTTTGATTGTCGCTTCATTGACCTTTGTTGCCTATGAAGGTTTTCAGCTGGTTATCAATGCTGTTAATGAAATGGAATCGCCCGAAAGAAATATTCCGAGAGCTATTTATTCTTCGTTATTCCTTGCTGTTTTAATTTACTTTGTAATTTCTTTAGGTGCCATATTGGCCATTCCTTTTGACGATATTATTCAGAATCAAGAGTATGCGCTTGCTTCTGGCGCTGGTAATGTTTTGGGACACTGGGGAACGGATCTTGTGATATTAGGGGCGTTATTAGCAACGAGCAGCGCTATTAGTGGCACTGTATTCGGTGCATCTAGACAGATGGCGGTTATCGCAAACGATGGTTATTTCCCTGCATTCATTGGTAAACGGATTAACAATATTCCTGTTTTTGCAATTATAAGTATGGCTACATTAGCATTTCTTCTTGTACTTGCCGGCAGCTTGCAGGTGATACTTGAGTTCGGCAGTGTGACGTTTTTATTGGTGTCAGTGCTAATGGCTTATGCCAATTATAAGATTCGTGATTTAACGAATTCTTCTTTATTCATTACAGCAGTTTCTTTTTTCACTCTTCTTTTAGGGACGTTATTAATTTTCTATTATGAATACAATACCCAGCCTCAGCAGTTAATTTTTATTGTCAGTATTTATATTTTACTCACGCTGGGTTCTTGGTTATTTTCAAGAAAGAAGGCTTTATAGTTACTGACTTATAGTGATGTCTTTAGATGTTCTATTATTGCATTTTCAAGTGAACTGTTTAATGGTTCAACAGATGACTGAAAGTGGCTGATGTTCTTCATGTCTCTACTGATTAGGTACTTATTGAAGTTCCAGCTAGGTTCTTTGCCTGTTTTCTTGCTTAGAGCTTTAAAAAACTCATTTTGGAATTCCCCTGTAACCGCACTGGTAGAAACCATGGTGAAAGTAACTCCGAAGTTTATAAAGCACAAGCTAGCGGTTTGCTCTTCTGATTTATATTCTTGTCTAAAATCATTTGATGGAAAACCGACAATTTCCAATCCTTGATCTTTGTACTTTTGATAGAGGCTTTCAAGCTTCTTGAATTGAGGTGTAAAGCCGCAGTGGCTGGCGGTATTGACTACGAGTAACACCTTGTCATTAAACTTCTCACAGAAGTTGACTGTCTTTTTGGAGTGCAGTTTGTTTGTTTCAAATTCAAGCATTGGGTCGCAGCTTGAATAAGCAGGGCTTGAGAAACTGGCGATCAGAATTAATAAGAAACTTGCCATCAAAAGGCCGCTTTTAATATTTAAACTCATAGCTGTGTACCTATTTTCCTGCTCTTGGATTAATTTTGCATGTGTTTGTGTTTATTACGCGGTACTGCGTAAATTAGATCATAATTTAGTCAATTTTTATCTTACTAATCTATATGTTTGGACCTAGTTAAGCTCTATAGGCTGTCTAGGTTCTGAAGTACTTGTTTGGCGTGTTGTAAAATTGCAGTTTGTTGGCTACTGCCCATCCGTTGCCATGTTTTGTAGGGGAAGGCCATTCTTGGATTTTTCTGGAATACTTCTTTGTTTCTTTCTAAAAAGTGCCAATATAGGCTGTTGAATGGGCAAGCCTTAGAGCCAGTTTTAGTTTTTACTGAATAGTGGCAGTGCTTGCAGTGATCGCTCATTTTATTGATGTAGTTCCCACTGGCAGCATAGGGTTTTGTGGCAATTAATCCACCGTCTGCTGATAGCGCCATTCCACGAGTGTTTGGTAGTTCAACCCATTCAATGGCATCGATATAAATACCGAGATACCACTCATCGACTTCATCTGGGTTCAGCCCCGCTAATAAGGCAAAGTTTCCTGTAATCATTAAGCGCTGTATATGATGAGCGTAAGCGTAATCTAATGATTGTGAAACTGCTTTGCTTAGGCAGTTCATGTTTGTTTTACCATCCCAAAACCATTTTGGTAGTGGTTTATTGGCTTGAAGTGCGTTTAGCTTTGAAATTTCGGGCATGTTAATCCAGTACATACCTCTAACATATTCTCGCCAACCTAATATTTGCCGAATAAAACCTTCAATCTGTGCGAGGTTTATAGCATCTTGTGAATGGTTAAACTGATTAATGGCGGCTTTAATTACATCTAACGGGTGAAGCATTTTCGCATTTAGGGCAAAGCTTAAGCGCGAGTGGTACAGGCTCCATGCATGCGGCGAGTTTTGAGTCATCGCATCTTGAAAGCGACCAAAATTAGGTAAGCAAACGGTGCAAAAGTATTGCAGTATTTCTCTAGACTGCGCTCTACTGCAAGGCCACAGTAAGGTTGTTTCTGGCTTACCCATGCAAGGTATTTTATGGCGATTTAAGCGCTCAATAATGTCGTTTACATCATTTGCGAATACTAGGGGTTCTGGGATCGCGTCAAGATCATCTTCTTTGAAATTATTTCGGTTGTCGGCATCGAAATTCCATTGGCCACCTAATGGCTGCCCATCTTCCATTAAAATATTGAAGCGTTTACGCATTTTGCGATAAAAGTTCTCCATTCGCACATGCTTATCTTTGTTGAAGTATTTGAATATATCTTCAGCTGGTAATATGAAGTGTTCAGTATCGAAACGTTTCAGTTCTATGCCGTGATCTGTTTGTGCTGAGTGTGTTAAAGCATTGAGCTGTTGTTTTAAGCGATATTCATCAGGGCGTTGATAATGAATTTCTGAACAGTTGTGTTGTTTCGCAAGGGCGATGAGTAAATCACTCAGGTTTGAATATTCGGAAGTATCATCGAGGGTGAGGTGTAATACATTATGCCCTGCTTTTTGTAATGCTTTGGCGAAGTTCTCCATGGATTTAAAGAAGGCGCAGGTTTTTTGTATATGATGTTTGACGTAATGTTGCTCTTGGTGCAATTCGGCAATGACATATATGGCATCAGGGTCTTTTGTTTTGAACCAGCTATGATCTGCGTTTAATTGATCGCCTAGTATTAAACGCAGTGTGTTTTGTGCACTCATGCTAATTATGGTTTTTATATTGAGTCGGGCAGTAGGCTCGACCTGTTGTGAATGATCTTAATGCTAGATGTTTTGTTTTTCGGCCACTGACGCGTTGGCGCCAGTTTTTAAATGTCTTTGGTTTTAATGTAGAGCGCATTAATGAGATAACGTTAGGTTCTGACATCCCGAACTGTTTTAAAATGGCTTCGAAGGGAGTTCTGTCTTCCCAAGCCATTTCGATAATGCGAGATTTTTCTTCGCTTGTTAATTTAGTGGTTAAGGTGTGTGTCATTACCCGTAAGCCTCTTTGTATGCGTACTTTTAATAGTTCGTTCTATAAGGCTTACTGATAAATACAGAATTTGGATCAGTATAAGGTAAGGATATTAGCTTTTTGCATGGAGGGTTCGATATTCCCCTGGTGCATGACCAGTCCAGGATTTAAAGCGGCGTTGGAAAGAACGTACTTCGGCAAAGCCTAAGTTACTAGCAATATCGGTGATTGCGACTTGGGTTGTGGTTAGCCATTCAATAGCCGTTTCTCTGCGTATGTCGTCGAGAACTTGCTGGTAACCTGTTCCAGCTTCTCGTAAGCGTCGTTGCAATGTGCGCTCAGTCATTTCGAGTGCTTCTGCAACTTTTTCTTTACGTGGTAGTTCGTGCTCCATTAATCGGCGCAATACGCCTCGTACCTGTAATGTAATGGTGTTTTTTTGTTTAAGTTCATCCATTATTGATTCAGCTTGTTGAGTTAAGCTTTGCAACAAACCTGGATCGGGCTGGCGCAAGGGAATTTCTAGAACTTCTTCATCAACGATTAACGCATTGCGTTTTGCATTGAATTCTATGTCGCAGCCAAACATATCCTGATAGACATTAAGTGCCTGTTTGCTAGGCTCGCTTCTTTCAAGTTGTACGCAGTAAGGCTTTCCTTCTGGCAGATCAGCCAAGTAACGAGCAAATTGAGTCCAAGAGTAAAGTACGTTATCAATCATATGTGGGATTATGACGGGGTCATCGTATTGGCATATCCAACGAACCGCTAGACGTTTACCCGCTTTCTCTAACTTGGTAACACCCATGTCACCGACAATGCTTTCGTACATAGGTGTCATATGAAGTGCTTCACGGGCACTTCGGCAATTCATAATCATGTAACCGAAGATACTGTAAGATCCAGGTTGAACATAAGCGCCGCTTTTTAGCCCGAATAGTGGATCGTTACAGGCGTCGACAAGCCAGCGAATTAATCGCTGAAATTCAGTCCCGGTCACGCGCGCAATGCTGTTATCTAAGATGCCGAGGGGCAGTTCATTTTTAATAAGTGCATCTTCTGCTTCAATGCCATAATCTTGGGCAGCTCGCAAGTACTGTCGCAATGCGGCTGTTGATGCTGTTCCTAGGCGGTCTTCAGTCATAGAGTAAGTAATACAGTATTGGCAATAGAGTTTGGCTTAATTTGCTACTTTGGTGTCCGAAAGCGACGTTGTTAAAGTTTTTGGGCTTAGTAGACTGGGTCTATATTAGCGCTACCTGCGTCATGGGTCTATTGCAGGATCTAACTTAACAAATAATCTGGAGAAAAAAGATGCGTCGTTGGAATGGTTGGGGTGATGACAGTTATGTGAAGGAAGTATCGGTACATGGCCGTGAATTAATTAATAGCGTTATTGGTAAAACCAAACCACTTCCAGAAGCCTCATTGGAAAGTGTTATGGATAAGGTGCCTAATTCCCGATTACCTCAGCATTCTTTAATTGTTACAGACGCGGAAGTTCGGGTGCGTCATGCGCGCGGTCAAAGTTTTTCTGATTGGTTGGCAATGCGCAGCGGAGATTTTGGTGTTTTTCCTGATGGGGTTGCATTTCCGGAAACAAGTGCACAAGTGCGAGAGTTATTAGATTTAGCAGAGGAAAAAGATTTTATTGTTATTCCTTATGGCGGAGGTACTTCGGTAGCTGGCCATATTACCCCGGTAGAAAATTCGAAAGCGATTTTAACCATTGATATGGGGCGCATGAATCGGTTAATGGATCTGAGTGAAGAAAGCCAGATTGCAACATTTGGGGCAGGAACGGCGGGCCCAGAAGTAGAGTCTCAACTGCGCGCACGAGGTTATACGCTAGGGCATTTTCCTCAGTCGTTTGAGCTATCGACAATCGGTGGTTGGATTGCATCACGTTCTAGTGGTCAGCAGTCATTACGTTACGGGCGCATTGAGCAGATGTTTGCGGGTGGCCGAATGGAAACGCTTCAAGGTACGTTGGATATTCCAACTATTCCTGCGTCGTCAGCTGGCCCAGATATGCGTGAAATAACGATGGGTACAGAAGGGCGCATGGGGATTTTTACTGAGGTAAAAGTTCGTGTAACGCGTTTGCCGGAAGAAGAAAAGTTTTTAGTTTATTTTATGCCTAACTGGGAAACTGCAAAAGAAGCTGTTCGTGAGGCAGTCCAGCAGAAAATTCCTATGTCGATGATGCGAGTTAGTAATGCAAAAGAAGCGAAAGCTCATTTGCATTTAGGTACTTCACCAAAGCAATTTAATTTATTAGAAAAGTATTTGAAGTTTCGTGGCTTGGACGATAATAAGGTAATGTTGACTTTTGGTGTTACCGGGTCAAAAGCTCAAAATAAGTTATCACTTAAGCAAATTAAAAAGTTATTAAACTCTCATGGTGGCATCGGTGGCGCACTGGCGAATATGATGGGATCTATTTGGTCTCATGGCCGATTTAAGTTTCCGTATTTGCGTGAAACTATGTGGGCCGAAGGCATTGCAATTGATACCTTAGAAACTTCAACAGATTGGGATAATGTTGATAGCTTATTAAATCAAATTGAAGATTCATTAGAAAATGCTTTGCGAGAAGACGGTGAAGAAACGATGGTCTTTACGCATTTGTCTCATATGTATGGCCAGGGTTCGAGTATATATACTACCTACTTCTTTCGTTGCGCTGACACTTATGATGAAACTTTAACACGTTGGAAAAAATTGAAATTTAATACGTGCGAGGTTATTGCTCAAGGCCGGGCGACTATTTCACACCAGCATGGCGTTGGTCGTGATCATGCGCCTTATGTGCCAGCAGAAAAAGGCGAGCTAGGTATGCGGGTGATTAATACTCTGTTGAATGATTTTGACCCGGATAAACGCTTAAATCCGGGAATATTAGTTGAAGATAATCAGTAGAACTGTGCTTGGTCTGTATTGAATAAAGGATTGTGAACACTATGTGGCAGGAAAATTGGCAAGCCGGTAAACGTGATTTATTAATAAACCGTTTAAAGGATGCGTCGAATAATAAGTGGGACCTTATTGTTGCTGGTGGTGGGATTACCGGAGCAGGAATAGCACGAGAAGCAGCACGACGTGGGCAGCGTGTGTTATTGGTTGATCGCCAAGATTATGCATGGGGAACTTCGAGTCGCTCTTCAAAGATGGTTCATGGTGGTTTGCGCTATATTGCGGCGGGTGATATTAAAACGACTATGCATTCTGTGAGTGAGCGCGAGCGCTTGATGAATGAGGCGCCAGGTTTAGTTGACCAAATGAGTTATTTAATGGCTCATTATAAGGGAGGTTTTCCTGGGCCATTCGTTTTTAATTCTTTGCTGTGTATTTATGACTTTTTTGCCGGGAAAAAATACCGTAAGTTTTATAAGCCAGAAGAATTTGAATTTCTTAGTCCTCTGATAAATAACCATGAACTGATTGGTGGAACCCAATTTGCAGATGCGGTTACCGATGATTCTCGGTTGGTAATACGTGTTTTGCGCGAAGCTCAAGAGAACGGTGCCGATGTCATTAATTATGTGGGTGTTAAATCACTGATAAAAGAAAACGATGAAAAGGGCTCTAAAGTTGTTGGTGCGGTTTTAGAAAATTCCGAAACTGGTGAAGTTTATTCAATTAATGCAAGCGTTGTAATTAATGCCACGGGGGCTTGGGGTGATGAGCTACGCGGTGAAGTAAGTGACGAGAAAAATATTCGTCCTTCTCGTGGCAGTCATATTGTTGTGCCGTCTTGGCGGCTGCCTGTTGGTTCTGCTTTTACAGCGATACACCCTGATGATAAACGCCCAATTTTTATTTTTCCTTGGGAGGGCCGAACAGTTATTGGTACGACCGACATAGATAATAAGGGTATCGATAATTCTGAAACGAGTATGACGCGTGATGAGCTTTTATATTTAATGAAAGTTGCTAACTTTCAATTTCCAAAAGCAGAGTTGCAAGAGCAAGACATTATTTCGTCCTGGGCCGGTGTTCGCCCTCTTGTAAGTTCAGGGGCATTAAACCCTTCAAAAGAAAAGCGCGATCACAGTGTCTGGAATGATAATGGGTTAGTAACAGTCAGTGGTGGGAAATTAACTACTTTCAGACTTATTGCATTAGACGTTCTTAACGTCGCTAGCCAATACTTACCTGGGTTTGATGCTGAAGATTTTGGTGCAAATATATTTACATCTTATGAAATAAAGCATCCTTCTTTTATTAAATTACCTAGTTATTTACAGAAGCGTTTGCAAGGCCATTATGGTATGGACGGCGATAAGCTTTTATCACAGGCGGAACAGGTTCAGCAGGATGATGAGTACGATGTAATTCCTGGTGCTCTTGCTATGTGGGCTGAGTTGCGCTGGTCGGCTCGTAATGAGGCGGTTGTACATTTGGATGACTTATTATTACGACGCACCCGTGTTGGTTTGTTGGTCGAGAAGGGGGGGTTGGTTTTTGAGGAGAAGATTAAACAAATTTGTTGTGAAGAACTGAAGTGGTCAGATGATCATTGGCAGCAAGAGCGAGAACGTTATCAAGGTATCTGGAATAAGTTTTACAGTATTCCTGCTTAAACCAAACTCAAAAAAATAAGGATAACGTTGTGAGTCAGTCAAAATATGTATTAGCCATTGATAATGGGACGCAAAGTATTCGCGCCTTGGTTTTTGATGACTGCGGGAATGTTATTGCTAAAAGTAAAGTGGATATTGAAGCATATTTTTCTACTCAGCCGGGCTGGGCAGAACAGGAAGCAGATTATTACTGGAAATCATTAGCGAAAGCATGTCAGGACTTATGGGCACAAGGAATTGTGAAACCTGAACAAATAGAAGGAGTGTCATTAACGACCCAACGCTACACCATGATTAATCTGGATGAACATAAAGAACCATTGCGACCTGCGATTGTTTGGATGGATCAGCGGAGGGCAAATGTCGATGCACCTTTACCAGGTATCTGGGGCTTTCTTATTAAGTCACTTGGTTTAACCAACCTTATTTCTGAATTACGTGCTAAAGCACGAGATAACTGGATTGCTCAAAATCAGCCTGACATTTGGTCTAAAACTAAACACTATGTGAGTCTATCAGCTTTCCTTACTTATAAACTCACAGAGCAGTTGAAAGATTCGACAGGTTCTACGATGGGGTATTTACCCTATGATTATCGTAAGCAGAAGTGGGCGAAAAAAAGTGACCTTAAATGGACATTGCTCAGAGCAACTCGGCAGATGATGCCTGAATTAGTCATGCCCAGTAATGAATTAGGCTGTATTAGCGCTGAAGCTTCGGAGTTGACCGGTTTACCTGCTGGTCTCAGGTTAATAGCGGCGGCATCTGATAAAGCCTGTGAGGTTTTAGGGGCGGGAGGGATTACACCTGATATCGGATGTTTGAGTTATGGCACCACTGCTACGATCAACACGGCGTCAAAGAAGTACGTTGAAACAATTCCTTTTATCCCTCCTTATTCGGCGGCAATGCCAAAGCTCTATAATACTGAGATG
>Ga0115572_10003162_pt1 | contig 13038 bp, 12 predicted proteins | sample COGITO_mtgs_1206_FD_88681 | JGI IMG/M metagenome (GOLD analysis project Ga0115572, IMG submission 88681) | Pelagic marine microbial communities from North Sea - COGITO_mtgs_120607 | ecosystem: Environmental > Aquatic > Marine > Epipelagic | place: Germany:Helgoland, sampling site Kabeltonne... | reverse complement strand
TTATTATTAGTGTTAATATTTTTTGCCATAAAAATTTTACCAAACGTACCTTGTCCCAACATTTTAATTATATCGTATTTTCCATCTATTAAATATCTATTTTTTGACATTTTATTTAATAAATTGATTATTTTATACTATATTAAATAATAACAATAATATATATTTATTATGGTTTTAATTACAAATAAAGAATTTGATGAAAATGAAACTTATTCTAGTTATTTTGATGAATTCTCTTTTGAACTAAGTGATTTTCAAAAATGGTCTATTAAAGCTATTGTTACTGGTAATCATTCACTTATTACTGCACATACTGGTTCTGGTAAAACATTACCAGCTGAATTTGCAATTCAATATTTTAAAAAATTAGGGAAAAAAGTCATTTATACTGGTCCAATCAAAGCTCTATGTAATCAAAAATTGTATGATTTTCGTAATAAATTTCCTAATATTTCATTTGGAATTTTGACTGGAGATATTAAAGATAATCCCGAAGCTGACGTTCTTATTATGACAACAGAAATCTTGAGAAATACACTTTTTAATAAACAAATTATTAATAACGAAAATATGTCTGACAATAACAATATAAAACTTCATTTTGAAATGGATTTTGAAAATGAATTGGGTGCTGTTATTTTTGACGAAGTTCATTATATTAATGATATTGATAGAGGATCTGTTTGGGAACAATCTATTCTGCTTTTACCTTCACATGTACAGCTAATTATGTTGTCTGCAACTATTCACAAACCAGAAGATTTTGCTAATTGGATTGAAAACGAAAAGAAAAAACAAAATACAAATATTGAAAAGTCTGTATATTTGTCATCTACTAATTTTCGTGTTGTACCATTGACGCATTATATGTGGTTATCTATGAATAATATTTATGTTAAACGTTCAAAAGACACACCACTCGAATATCTTATCCAAAATAACACTAACAAACCTATTCTAATTGGAACATCCAAAGGAGTTTATAATGAAGAAAATTATTATAAAATTCATAAAATTCTTAACTATCTTACAAAAAATAAAGCATATATCAAAAGAAGTTATGTACTTAATGATATTGTCAATCATTTAAACAAAAATGATATGTTGCCTGCAATTTGTTTCGTATTTTCTAGAAAACACGTTGAAATGTGTGCAAATGAAATTGAAATTAGTCTATATGATGATGATGATAAAACACCGAATATTATTGAACATGAATGCAAACAAATTCTTATTTCAAAACTACCCAATTATAAAGAATACTTGGATCTACCTGAATTGCAACAAACTATTTCACTTCTTAAAAAAGGTATTGCTATTCATCATGCGGGAATTCTACCTATTATTAGAGAGATGGTAGAAATGCTTTTTGAAAAAAATTATATTAAATTACTATTTGCTACTGAAACATTTGCAATTGGAATTAATATGCCTACTAAAACAGTGATTTTCACAAGTCTTAATAAATATACAAATGGAAAAATGAGGCAATTATATAGTCATGAATATACACAAATGGCTGGTAGAGCAGGACGTCGTGGTATTGATACTGTAGGACATGTAATTCATTGTAACAATCTATTCGATAATCCTAGTTCTACTGAATATCAAAATATACTTACTGGACCCCCACAAATCTTATCATCTAAATTCAAAATATCATATGATATTATTCTCAATATTTTGTCAAGTATTAAAGATTCCTCAATTGATTATGATTCTATTGATTATAGTAAACTTAAATCGTTTATTGAAAATACTCTTTTGCAAATTGATATTTTTAAAGAGATTAAATCATATGATAATGAAATTATTGATATTGATAATATGATTGAGGAAAAATATAAATCTCTTCATAATTGTAAAACATCATTTGAAATTATTACCGAATATCATGATAATAAAAATAAAGTAAAAAATATTTCATCAAATAAAGCTAGAAAAAAAATTAGTAATTATATCAAAGAAATTGAATATAATAATACCAATATTATTGATGATTATAAGAATTATGATGATTATGAAACTTTAAAAACCAAAAAAGACAATGTTATTTATTATAAAAATAATGCAAATAATTATATTGAAACTTGTATTAAAAATATTATTAATGTTCTTAAAATTGAAAATTTTATTAATAATGATAAAATATTTAAAATTACCAACAAAGGTATTATATCAAGACATATTCAAGAAGTTCATTCGCTTGTTTTTGCTGAACTATATGAAATTTCAAATGGATATAAAGAATTTTCACCCAGCACAATTGCTGGGGTATTTAGTTGCTTTACAAATATATCATTATCTGACGACATTAAATTATTTAAATCAAAATCTGGTATTTCACTTGTCGATGATTTAGTTAATCAATTAGATGATCTATATTGTAAATATGAACAATATGATGTTGATTATAATATTCAATCTGGTTATTTATACGAATATAATTTTGATATTATTAATTATATTATTGATTGGTGTAATGCTTCTAATGAAATTGAATGTAAAGAAATTATTCTGAATTTAAAAAAAGATAAATCCATATTTATTGGTGATTTTGTAAAAGCCATTCTTAAAATTAATAATCTTGTAAAAGAATTTGAAAATATTTGCGAAATTATTGGTAATATTGAACTTCTTCACAAAATTAAACAAATTCCTGTTATGACATTAAAATTTATTGCTAGTAATCAATCTCTATATATTTAAAAAATAATAGCACAATATATATAATGATATATATTGTTTTATATTCTAGTATTTCTATTTTATGTGTATTTATTTTTTTTATGATATATAAATGTAGTAAAGTTGATTTTAATAATAGTATTTCTGGTTATCATCCCATTGAATAAATACCCATTATAATGTATTAAAAAATATTTATTATATTATATATATATAATATCAATGTCTACATTCAAAGAAGATTTTCAAAAAAATACACATTTTGATAAACGGTTATATGAGTCATCTAGATTAAAAACGAAATATCACGATAGAGTATGTGTTATTGTAAGTAAAAGTAAAAATTGCTCCAAAGATATTAGTGATATTGATAAACATAAATATTTGGTACCGAAATCTATTACCGTTGGACAATTTGTATATATAATCAGAAAACGTATTGAAATTGATCCATCAAAAGCTATTTTTATTTTTGTAAATGATGGAAAACATGATATATTACCTCCTACAAGTGGTTCTCTTGATGAACTATATGAAAGTTATAAAGAATCTGATGGGTTTTTGTATATTACTTTTTCTGGTGAAAGTACATTTGGTTAATTAAATTAATTGGAGACGTATTTTTCTTTTAAAAGATGATTCATCATGAAACAAATATAATTTAAAATCATAATTTGTATAATTTTCTTCATTTTCTCTCAACGTAATTCTAGAAACCATTTTAATTTTTGGTATATATACTGTATATTGATATAGTCCATCATTTCTTGGTATTTTATCAAATATATATCCATTATATATACTATTAATAATACTGTAATTATTAGTACACATTTCCAACAATGAGCTATCACATTGTATTTTCTTAATTGCTCTCATTGTTGTATTTATGTAATCTAATTTATTAATCCATTTGTCTATAAATTTATTACCTTCATCACTAAGTTTAAATATATTCAAATTTACCATAATCAATGACATATTTATCAAATCAACTAATCGTCTTATTGGTGATGTAATATGCAAATATGACGATTTAATATCTCTACTAATTTTATTATGCTCGCGATCTTCTGAATATTTACAATAAGCTCCATACGATTTTTGCCATATTTTTATAAATTTTGTAATTTCTTCTGATAAATTTTCCGGAACTATTCTACTATTATCATTATTTACAAATGATCTATAAATCCCTTTTTTATATTTCCCCATTTCTTCAGCACAATTATGATTCATTAGCATCATATAATAATGTACCAAATCTCCACTAGTTGTAATTGAATCCAAAATCTTGTAATTTTTACTCAAATGTTGTGTTATGTCAAATAACATAATATAATCTTTATCATCAATATACTTTTCATAACAATAGTTCTTACTAATTTTAATTAATGCATTTCCATATTTGATTTCATCGATTTTATGAGTAATATTATTAATATGTAAATCCATATAAAATACAAATTTTCTGTTTTTTTCATTTAGACTACACAATTGTTCTGATAATATTGATGGTAGCATGGGTCTTTTCCTATCAGGCAAGTATATTGTTGATACTCTCTCTGAAAATGATTTCCACAAATTCAAATATTCCATCCAAATAACTACATTTGCAATATATACGGTCACAACTGTATGATCATTATTTTTAACAATACCAAATCCATCATCATAATCTTGTGTTCCAATAGAATCAATTGTAAATGTATGATTATCTGTTCTATCCTCTATTTTATATGTATTCATTATTTCATCAATAAAATCTACACTTGGTTTATTTTTAAAAATTTGTTTTGTTACTTTTGTAAAATTTTGAATTGATGCGTTCAAACTTTTACAATAAAGTTGATATTCATAAAATTTTGATAAGTCTGATACATCACCAATTACTTCATTTAATATTCCACATGGATGTTTTTCATTCCATTCCTTATATTGAAAAGTCACGTACTTATTTATCTTTTTTTTATTGAATTTGGTTTTTTTATCTTCATATGGAACTAAAAATATAGGCAATCTTTTATCGTCTGGTATACATTTATAAATTAGTTTATTATTTTTTGAACGACCAAATGTTTTATCTTCCAACATTAATACACCTGCAATATTTGGTATATTTCGAATTGTTGAATGTAGTATTTTTACATTATTATCATTATATTCTATTACATCATTGTAAAACAAATTATATTCTAATGGAATTAAATTGACTTCTTTTTCTGTTAACTCATCAGCATCATACCAAGTCCAATGTGTATATTCGCGATTATGTACAGTTAATTTTAATTTCATTAGTTAAATTTATATTATATCATTTATAATATAAATAAATAGTTATAACTTGTCATCAATTTTAAATTATAATTTTGAAAAATTTCCCATTTTATAATGATAAAGTAAAAACATTACTAGTCCAAATATTACATCAATTAATAGTGGTATATACGCAAAACTCTCTTTTTTTATTGCGTACACTGCAAATAAAATATATAAAAATCCATGTACTATACGAATATCATTCCACCAAATTTTATCACCAAAAACTTCTACACCTGTTGATCTTGGTTTGAAAAAATAAATATTTAAAAAACTTATTCCTACGAATAATGCTAAATATCCTAAATAAGGCAAATATTTTTTATTGATTTTTTTGGCTACTACTACAAATATAGTTCTTACAAATATACAGCCAAAAATAAATAACAAGAATCGTTTTTGTATATTATTCATTATATTATAGTTCTTTATTATTTTCTATTATTTCATTTTCTTCATTTTTTTCATTTTTTTCTTCTTCATTATTTATTTTCATTTTTTTTACTATCTCTCTTTTTACATTTTGATTTTGTAAAATTTTCATAAATATATATGGACTAATTCCAACAGAATTCATATAAGTTCTATATTTAAAAGTACACAATGTTGTATTTTTTTCTACAAATTTAATACTATACCACCAAAACGCAGGTATATATATTATTTGTCCTGGATGTAATGTAACTTCTAAACATTTAATTTTATCAAAATCTGCTTTATATTGTTGTTGAATATTCCATGGATCCACTGGTGATTTGAATTCAAAATTGTAATAATCACTTATTGGATACAAATATTTCTTACTTTTTGGTGGAGCTAATTTTATTGTCACTTTTCCATGTGTAACATAATAATAATTTCTATAATTTAATTCATATTTTAGTGGTGTTGTAGTATTTAATGATCCACTCATTAAATCATATAAGCAATTTGAAACCATATGAGGTCTCAAAAAATCATCGTTATATCTAAAATGTTTAATTATACCTGTTTCTTCAATAAATTCATTATTGGATTCTAAGATATATTTCTCTTCATCATCATCTTCCAAAACTTTTTTTGCCTTAACAAGAGAAAGTGGTAAATATAATTCAGATTCATCATCATTATCTTTTACATTTCTTAATTTTACATCAAATGCTCCATATGAATCTATAATAGTATTTAAATTACAGTTATCACTTAAATTATTATTATTAAAATCAAATACAACTGGTTGTCTTAAATCACATATTTCTTCTAATTTGTCTTTGGAAGGTTGTTCAATTTCATATACTTCTAAATCATTTGATGTTTTGTAATGAAAATATATATGTAGATATATGAATAATACTAAACAAAATATAAGTAAATTAATTATGATATTCATTATTATAATTAATTTAATTGCATACTAATTTTTTTTGATTTATACTAATTTATATTTAGTTTTTTGATTTCTTATCTTCTTTTGAAGAAGGTTTCATTTGACTGTCTAATGACATTTTAGCTAGTTGACCACGAAGACCAGTTACTAATGTTTGTAACTCTTGTACATGTTTTTCTAAAGTTTCAACTTTGTTGCTAAAGTTTTTATCTACTTCAGAAACCTTGGTATCCATCATATCCTCGTAATTTACCTCTTCAAAATCTTCATTTGAAGACATCTCGTATTTGCGAAGACGTAATTCATGATTCGCTAAAATATCAGGAATGTTTACTTGTCTAGGGACAGGGGGAGGACCAGCATTAACAGGTTGACGATTACCATGATTAATATTATCATTCATTGATTGACCAGGAGCACGACGTCTCTTAGCAGCAGAAAGTCCAGCAGCACCACTCATTTTATATGTTTTTTTTATATAATAAAATTCAATTATTTGCGCATTTCCATTTTAATTGGTTCATGAAATTTATAGTCATTTATTTCTACATCATCTAAACTATAATCATTTATATCATCATATTTATTTAATACTTTTATTGTAGGGAATTCATATGGCTCCCTTGTCATTTGTTCTTCTAATTTTTCAATATGATCATCATATATATGACAATTCCCTAAATAGTAAACAAATTCATATGGTTCTAAATCACAATGGTTTGCTAAAATATGTGTTAGAAAACTATATGAAGCTATATTAAATGGAACACCTAGTCCAACATCACCACTACGTTGATAAAGACTACACGACAATTTATTTCCTATAACATTAAACTGTGCTAGTACATGACAAGGAGGCAATGCCATTTCATTTAATTGTTGGGGATTCCACGCTGACATTACTAAACGTCGTGAAGTTCTATTCTCTTTATCCTTCAAATTATCAATTATATATTTCAATTGATCAAAACCTTGTCCTTCATAATTCGTCTCACAATCCTTATATTGAGCGTTAAAATGTCTCCATTGATGTCCATATACTGGACCTAAATCATTTTCTTCGAGATTTTGTAATCCTCTACTATCCAAAAATTCTCTAGAAGCATTTCCATTCCATATTTTTACATTCTGCTCTTGTAAAACTTTATTACTTGTTTGTCCTTTGATAAACCAAAATAATTCTTTTACACATGTTTTCCAAGCTACTTTCTTTGTCGTAAGAAGCGGAATAACATTATTTTCCAATGAAAAATGCATTGCACTACCAAATACAGTTTTAACATTACCATTTCTACCATCAATCATTATTCCTTCGTTAAGAATATCTTTTATTAAAGATGTATATTGATTTTCATCATGACTTACTCCATGTTTTCCTTTTTTTAGGGATTTTAATGTATTTTTCAACATTTTATAAATATAATTATATTTATATAGTTATATTTAATTTCTTTTTATAAATCATATGGAAAGTGTATCTGAATCTATTAAAAATACTACCGAAAAATCTGAAGGTTTTTTAAAATATATGATTAATTTTGATGAACAACAAAAAGGTGAATTACTTAACATGTTACAATATACAGTTTTGTGTATTATTCCTATAATTGTTATTCTAAAAATTATCAAAAATTATGTACCTGAAGAAAATGATGATAAAGGAAGTTTAGAAATATTCGCTGAAGTTGTTGCTCAAATACTATTTATTATTACATCTATATGGTTTATTAATCATTTAATACGCTACTTATCTCCTTATAGTGGTGTTTCTTATCACAAATTTAATGAAACCAATTTCATTCTTGCTTTTATGTTAATTCTGATTACTATGCAAACTAAACTTGGTGCTAAAATTAATATCTTAGTTGACCGTGTTATGGATTTATGGAATGGTAGACAAGAGAGTAATGATCACAAAAATGTTAACACTAATGTAAAAATTACACAGCCATTGGCTAATATACATCAACCTAGTCAAGCTGATCATTTAGATAATAATATGATGCCTCCTCCTCCTATTGCAACGAAAGATGATAATAATGGTACTACTTCTTTATCTCAATTACAACCTATGAGCCAAATGCCACCTACTAATCAGCAACCACAAATTGCCCCTCAACAGTCACCTGACTTTAATCAAATGTATCAAAATAACCCTACACCATTAGTTGATGCTGAACCTATGGCTGCTAATGAATCAATGGGTAATATGTTTGGTAGCTCTTGGTAATTAATCAATATTAAATAGTAACCTATCCTTGTATGAAGAACTTGTTTCTGTTACAACTGGTTCTATTTCTGTTATTGTAGTAGATATACTAATTGGTTTTTCCATACTAACATTTTCATTGGTTTGTGTTGATGTTGTACATATTCCAGTTTTTGATTCACTAAATGAATCAGTTTCTTTCGATTCTTCTTCTGTTGAAAAATAACTACCCATATTAACTTATTATGTAATAATAATAAGTATTTATATTTATTTATCGAATAAATATAAATATTTTTACAATTTCCTTTCTGATATATAGCGCCAGTTTATTTCTTCTTCTTCATAATATGATTTAAATTTTGAATGTTTTGTAGGTTTTTCTGGTAATACACAATAATTTTCACAGTTTATTTTTGGGGATTTTTCCTTTAATTTATTGTTATTATTATTATTATTATTATTATTATTATTATTATTAATATTATTATTATTATTGTTATTATTATTGTTATTATTATTATTGTTGTTATTTAAATTATCATATTTACTATTCATTGAAATACTTCCTCCCATCATTATCTAAGTATATTCAATACTATTTATACTATTTTTACTTAATTTTATTTTATTTTATTTTATTTTATTTTTAATCAACTTCTTCTACATGTTGTTCTTGATTTTCATTATCATTTGCATTTGAATACATTTGTTGTATAATTGGATTAATTATTTCTTCAAGATCTTGACGTTTATTATCATAATCTTCCTTAATTGCTGACTCTGAATGATTTTCAAACCAATCCATTACATCATCCAGTTCTTTCATTATTTTAGACAAATCATCTTCGCTTAATTTTCCTTTAATATCATCATTATTTACTGTATTTTTCATTGAATATAAATAATTCTCCAAATTGTTCTTTGATTCTATATTTTCTTTGATTACCTTATCATCTTCCGCATATTTTTCTGCGTTTTGTAGCATTTCTTCAATTTCGTCTTTGCTTAATCGACCTTTATCGTTTGTAATTCTGATTTCTTCACTTTTTCCAGTGCTTTTATCTTTAGCAGAAACATGCATAATTCCATCAGCATTTATATCAAATGTTACTTCAATTTGTGGTACACCTCGTGGCGCTTGTGTAATACCACCTAAATCAAATTTACCTAAGCAGTTACAATCTTTTGTCATTGCGCGTTCTCCTTCATATACTTGAATTAATACATTTGTTTGGTTATCCGCAAATGTAGAAAATACTTGAGATTTTTTTGTTGGAATTGTACTGTTCCGTTCGATTAATTTTGTCATTACACCACCCGCTGTTTCTAAACCTACTGAAAGCGGGTTTACATCCAATAAAAGAATATCAGCTGTTTTTTCGTTCTTATCACCTGATAAAATTGAACCTTGGATAGCTGCTCCATACGCGACTGCTTCATCTGGATTAATTGATTTACATAATTCTTTTCCATTAAAATAATCACTCAACATTTTTTGTATTTTTGGAATACGTGTTGATCCACCGACTAATACAATTTCATCAATATCACTTTTTGACATCTTTGCGTCAAGCAGTACTTGTTCAACTGGTTTTAGTGAATTAGTAAACAAATCAATACATAATTCTTCAAACCTAGCACGTGTTATAGATGTAAAGAAATCAATTCCTTCATACAATGAATCAATCTCAATCGCACTTTGTGTCGATGACGACAATGTCCTTTTTGCTTTTTCACATGCTGTTCTGAGTCTCCTTAGTGATCTTTTATTTGAACTAATATCAACTTTGTTTTTTCTTTTAAATTCTTTCATAAAATGTTTCATCAATCTATTATCAAAATCTTCTCCTCCCAAATGTGTATCTCCTGCTGTTGATTTTACTTCAAAAACACCATCATCGATAGATAGTACTGATACATCAAATGTACCTCCGCCCATATCAAAAATTAAGACATTCTTTTCAATATTGTCACTTGTCTTATTTTCTAATCCATACGCGATTGCTGCCGCGGTTGGTTCATTAATAATTCTCAATACATTCAATCCTGCAATAACTCCAGCATCTTTTGTTGCTTGACGCTGTGAATCATTAAAATATGCTGGAACAGTAATCACCGCATCTTTAACTGTTTCACCCAAATAAGATTCTGCTGTTTCTTTCATTTTTGTTAAAATCATACTTGAAATTTCTTCTGGATGAAATGTTTTTTCTTCATCCATATATTTAACATCAAAAATAGGTTTATTATTACTGTCTTTTACTACATTGAATGGTAAAAGTTTAATATCCTCCTGGACGCTTTTATCAGTAAATTTTCTTCCAATAAAACGTTTTGCATCACAAATAGTATTCTCAGGATTTATAGCAGATTGATTTTTTGCTGCATCACCAATTAAACGTTCCGTGTTTGTAAAACCAACATATGAAGGAGTTGTTCTATTTCCTTGTTCATTAGTAATAATCTCTACGCGGTCGTTTTGCCATACTCCCACACAGCTATATGTTGTACCTAAATCAATACCAATCACCGTCATTATATATTAATTATAATAAGAAACTTTTTATATTTGTTTTTTATAATTAATTAAATACAAATTTTTAAGACTATTTATATTTAATTAATTATGTTAAATATTGCACATAGAGGTTTAATAAATGATGAAAATCGTATAAATTCTATTATTGAGGCTGCACAATATAATGATATTGTAGAATGTGATATAAGATATAATACATCTAGACAAGTTGTATTATGTCATGATCGAGAAAATAGAAATAATGATAATGAATTATTTGAAATTTTATGTAATAAAACTAAACCTATTAATCTTATGATTGATATTAAAGCTTTTGGTATTAAAGAAGCTGAAAGATTAGCATCTGATATTATGAAGATTATAAATAATACATGTCACACTTATTACTTGTGTTCATTTAATGAATTTTGTATTAATAAAATTCATAATATAATTGTTAATGAAAATATTAATGCGAATGTCAAAATTGGATTAATTACTTCTGGTATATCTACTGACTTTTATCAACATATAAACTGTGATTTTATATCAATGAATTATGATGTTATTGCTGATGATATTGTGAGAGAATTACATATGAGAAATAAAAAAGTATTTGCTTGGGTTGTAAATGATGAAAGTATAAAAAAAAAACTAATTTCTTATAATATTGATGGTATCATATATGATATGTAATTTCTTATTTACTATCTATTTTTGTTTCTTTTACAATACTTTTCATAATTTTATTTTCGAAAGTCTCATCTGTTACACTTGAAACATCACCCATTACTGTCTTAATTAATTGTATATAATTATTCTTTCCTTCATCACTTACTGTCCAATCTGGATTGTTAAATTCCCACTCTTGTATAGCTTTTATTTGTTTATATGCAATCCCAGACATTACATCTTTTATTCTCTCTTTTCCATTAGTTGAATCCCAATTATTATTATCCTTTATATATAAAATTTCTTTCTTATGATCGGTACAATGTATTGGTCGTTTAAATGTATCTAATTGTTTTAATCCATTCAAAAACAACGAACTAATTCCTTGTAACAACCCATTATTTTTTGTATAAATTATATCATCAAATTGAATCTGTAATGATTCTACAAATTCACTCATATTTAATGCGTCTTTACATTGTTCATTTAAAAATATATTTATATTGTAATTATTATTTGTATTTGTATTACCTATTTTTGGTAACATTTCTTGTATAATATTGTTTTGATGTTTTAATTGATTAACCATTTCTGTTTTTACTTCTGCATCTTTATTTATTCCTATAATCATTTCCTTCATAATGGTCTTCAAATCTGTATTTTCTTTTTCTAAATTTTTTTGTTTTGTAGTAGAATCAAATATATCATTTGTTGATTGTGACTTCTTATCATCACATATGTTTTTATGTTTCCATAACCCACTCCTGTTTTGATAACATTTTCCACAATATTCACATAAAAAATTATCAATTTCTGCTACTTTTTCGTTTCCAAAAGTAGCAAAACGTTTCCGTTCATGTTTAAGCGTTGAAAAATGTTTTATTAAATTTGATTTTCTATTCGTTTTATAGTCACATAATTCGCATATAAAATTTTGTGCTACTTTTTTGTTAAATTCGGTTTCCATATGTTTCCAAAGTAGCAATATATATTTATATGATTTTTTATTTTTAAATTTGTTATAAAAAAAATATGATAACACTTTTATAATTATATTTTTCGTATTTAAAACATTATGCTCTAATTTCATTTTTTTTATTTTTTTTTTTTTTTTTTTTTTTTTATTTTTTTTTTTTTTTTTATTTTTTTTTTTTTTTTTTTTTTTTTTTTTTTTTTTTTTTTTTTTTTTTTTTTTTTTTTTTTTTTTTTTTTTATCATTTTTTTTCTTCATTTCATGTTCCCTATACCTACACTTTTCAC
>Ga0115572_10003160_pt1 | contig 13041 bp, 9 predicted proteins | sample COGITO_mtgs_1206_FD_88681 | JGI IMG/M metagenome (GOLD analysis project Ga0115572, IMG submission 88681) | Pelagic marine microbial communities from North Sea - COGITO_mtgs_120607 | ecosystem: Environmental > Aquatic > Marine > Epipelagic | place: Germany:Helgoland, sampling site Kabeltonne... | reverse complement strand
TAGCGGTGATGATTTCAAGACGAGAATCTTCACTAATAAGATCACACGCATCAACACGATCGCCATTAACACGACCTGCAATGGTTGCCTTAGCAAGACCAGGGCCAATATCGTTTGCTACATCAAGAGTACTTACAGGGTTTTCGAAACTACGCTGACTGCCGTCAGGGAGAGTAATAACTGGCATTATAAATCCTTACATACAGTGGTGACACCTACAATGTATCACGTGTATTTTCTAATAAAATTAAATGAGAATGACTCGACAACGCTCTTACGAATAAGCATTGACTATTTTTCGCCTTAGTTGGCTAATGTAGATGCTGAGTCTGCTCAACTACAAAAAAGATATTGTCGCGTGATAGAGTAACAATTACAAGTTTAAAGCGCCTACATTCGGCGTTATTTTACCTTATTAAGCTATTTTTAGTGCTGCGTTAAGTAATTTAAATCAATAATGTGACAATTTTAAATATCGCATTAATTAAACAACAGTTAATTGCTTGTCCTCGCAATTTAATAAAGGTTGGGTATAATACGAAGCAATTAAGTTATATTAGAGAACAGCAATGAGAACATGTGGTGTAGAAATTACCGGTAGTGACGTACTACTTTGTATTTTAAGTAAAGATAATGACGTATTTGATATTCGCGATGTGCGCCAAACACGTTTTACCTTAGGTAATGGCAATGACACTGAAGTAATGCGCAAATTTCAATTTGATTTTGCAAAGCTAATGCAAGATTACCAAATTGACTCTGTGGCTATTCGCGAACGCCAACCTAAAGGTAAATTTGCAGGCAGCGCTAAAGGTTTCAAAATGGAAACTGCTATTCAGTTAATTGAAAACTTAGATGTTCGCGTGTTCTCAACAACCGAGATTAAAGAGCAAGTTAAGCGTAACCCTATCCCTATTGCTTTTGAAGAAACCGGCCTTAAAAAATATCAAGAAAATGCATTTGTTAATGCCTACGTATACATTATGAAAAAAACGTACCGTAGTGACGAAATGTAATTTAACAAGCTTTAAAGTAAAAACGCGCCCAAATGGCGCGTTTTTTTATGTATAAAACCTAGAGTTACTCAGCTGGCTTTAAAAAGTAAGTTTGTGCAAGTTCATTATGAATACCCGCTAATTCAATTTGTATTTGGTCAATATATTTATGCAAAAAACCATTTTTTAATTGTCTGACTTCTTCTGACTTTAACTCTTTAATTGCAATCTCAATTAAATCGATAATACCTTTTGAGTTTGGTAAAACACTTACCTGCTTTTTTAACTCCATTAAACAAAACATTATAGAGCGAGGAAACACTTCACTGTGCATTACAAATTCAAGCACATCTGAGCGCTGTACGCGCACACCCATCTCTTGTCGGTACATTTGATAAGCACTGAGTGAACGTAATAAACTTATCCATTGAATATTTTCAAATGGTTTTGCCTCATCGCTAGTAATAAGTGTTTCTGAGCGAATATCTAAAATTCGCGAGGTCATATCTGCGCGCTCTATTAATGAGCCAAAGCGTATAAAAGTAAATCCATGATCGTGGTTAATTGTCGCATCTAACGCACCAAAAATTAAATGAGCTGACTCGATAATTTGTTTTAAATAAGCAAATCGACCGCGCTTTGTTAACCCTTCTTTTTGGTTATCTTTTACATAATAATACAAAGAGTTAATTTCTTCCCATACATCACGCGGGATAACGTCACGAATGGTACGTGCGCTTTCGCGAGCACTAATAATCGAGTTCAATATCGAGGAGTTATTATCGCTACCTACCAATAAATAACGCAGTGCTTTTTGCTCGCTATAATCGGTATGGTTTTCTTGGTATGCTTTTCGTGCGCCAATAATATCTATTAACGGCTCCCACCCGGTACAAACACCTTTTGGTAAGTCCATCATTAGCATGTTATTTACGTTGATCAAACGGGCCACATTTTCAGCACGTTCAACATAGCGAGCAACCCAATATAAAGTTTCACCTACTCTTGATAACATATTATTAAGCCTCCTCGTCCACAATCCATGTATCTTTGCTGCCACCGCCTTGTGATGAATTAACGACTAAAGAGCCTTTCACCATAGCAACTCGCGTTAAACCGCCTGTCGTTATTTGTGTATCTTTACCTGATGATAAAATAAACGGCCTTAAATCAGCGTGGCGCCCATCTACTTGCGTACCATCAAGCGTAGGGACAGTTGATAAATCAAGTGTTGGTTGTGCCACCCAGTTACGCGGGTCCGCTTTGATTTGAGCAATCGTTTCTTGTTGTTCTTTTTTAGTCGATTTAGGGCCAATTAATAATCCATAACCACCAGACTCGTTAGCTGGCTTTACAACAAGCTTATCAATGTTTTTAATAACATGGTCACACTCTTTAGGGTCGAGGCATTTAAAGGTTGGTACGTTTTCAAGCTTAGCTTCTTCACCCAAATAATACTTTATTATTTCAGGTACATATGCATAAACAACTTTATCATCGGCAACACCTGCACCAGGTGCATTCACAAGAGCTACGTTCCCTTTAGACCATGCACGCATCAAACCAGGGACACCTAATTGGGACTCAGGTAAAAATGCTTCTGGGTCTAAAAATAAGTCATCTATTCGACGGTAAATTACATCAACTCGTTGTAATCCAGTTATGGTTCGCATGTATACACAGTCGTCTTTTTCGACGACTAAATCTCTGCCTTCCACCAGCTCACACCCCATCTCTTGAGCAAGGTAACAATGCTCAAAATATGCCGAGTTAAATACGCCAGGTGTAAGTACGACCACTTCGGGTTTATCTTGCTTACGTGGAGACATAGCCGCTAACATATCAAACAATTGCGATGGATAATCATCAACAGGTAAAATAGTGGCTTGTTCAAATAGTTCAGGAAAAACCCGCTTCATTACAGAGCGGTTTTCAAGCATGTAAGATACGCCAGAAGGCACCCGCAGGTTATCTTCAAGTACGTACATAGTGCCGTTGCCATCGCGCACTAAATCAGAGCCACAAATGTGTGCCCAAATTTTATTAGGTGGGTTAATGCCAACACACTGAGTACGAAAGTTAATGGACTTTTCTAGGAGTCCTTTTGGGAAAACCCCATCTTTTATAATTTTTTGATCGTGATATAAATCATCAATAAATAAATTTAAAGCCTCAACGCGCTGTTTTAAACCAACTTCTACACTTTGCCATTCTTTTTTACCAATAGTACGTGGGATAATATCAAACGGCCATGCTCTATCGATCATGTTACCTTCGTTGTAAACCGTAAAGGTAATACCCATTTCCTTAATCGCTAAATCAGCAACCGCTCTGGCTTTTATGAGTTCTTCTTCAGATAAACCAGCAAAAAATTGCGCAAGCTGTTTGCCATGTGATCGAATATTTCCTTGTGCGTCTATTAATTCATCAAAAAAGCCATTCGTTTGGTACGCTTTCCAATCAATTTTCATACACCCTTCCGTCTTATCCATAATAACTATGAAGTTGTTAATTTATTCTAATCGAATCATATCTACAGCTACGTCAAGTAGTTGAGAACCCCCACCAAATACAACACCTTTAAGCGGTGTTACATCAGAAAAATCACGCCCTACTGCAAGTGTTACATGTTGCCCACTTGGTAAAATATTATTTGTTGGATCAAAGTCTACCCAGCCAAAATCAGGAACAAACAGTGCAAACCATGCATGGGTTGCATCTGCGCCTTCAAGCTTTTCTTCGCCTTCAGGTGGTAGTGTTTCTATATAGCCACTAACATACCTAGCAGCTAAGCCTATGCTGCGTAAACACGCGAGTGCAAAGTGTGCAAAGTCTTGGCAGACGCCCCTTTTTTGTGCAAAAACAACACTTAAAGGTGTGCTTATAGTTGTAAAACCGGGATCATAGTGAAACTCATGAAATATTCGTGCCATTAAATCTTTACAGGCATCTATTAAATTAGCATTAGCTAAGAACGACACTAACGCATAATCCTTATAGGCTTCCTCAATAGGTGTAAGCTGAGAGGGCAAAATAAATTCAGATATTTTTAATAATTGTGCTGTATTTGGTTTTGCTAAAAAATCACGCGCTTCTTCCCAGCTAATAACAGCAGTATTTAAGTTTTTATTTACAGTCGTAATTAGCTCAACTTCACTTATCATGGTCACTGTTAGTTTTTTATGTTGCGTTGCTATTTCAAACGCAGTGACTTTATTATCAAAGTAATCTGTAAACTCTTGAACATAGTTAGCAATGGGCTCTATCTCTATGTGGCTACTATGACAAATCTGCCCACGATTAGTTTTAGGTGTTAAACGTGCCTGGTTTTGGCACAAGCTTACAAAATCAGTATAGTTATACGTTGTCGAATGCTTAATTTTATATTTCACGATTGAGCTTGCTCAATATTAGTCCAGTTCAATTTATTAGCCGTTTGTGTATGAGAAAAATACTGTAATAATAATACATCACAAAAAGTATCTAGGTTTATTCTTATGTTATGGCTAAATTCAATTAAATGTTTGCGCTGTCCGTTTTCTGTTGTTTGCAGGTAATCTTTTTCGGTTACATAACAGCTCGTTTTGGAGAGTAAAATAGCTTTTTCATGAGCTGCAATTACGCCTTGCCTGCGTTTATTTGGTAAATGCTGGCAAAGCTGATTTATTTGTTCAAGTTGAAATAATAATGAGCGGGGGTACTCTGCATCTAGCAATAATAACTCAAGCCCCGTGCCTATTGTTTGGTACATTCTATAGCGGCGTTTATGGGTTACTAAACTAACTTGGCTACTTAGTACGGCCTCTAATAAACCTAGCTCTTCAGGTTCATCTAGTTTTTGGGTGAGTAATGTATTTCCCAAAGACGTTATTTGTAGGCTGCGCTCTATGCGTCTACCTATCTCAAGTAAAAACCAGCCATTACTGTTTGGCATACAATCTGCCAGAGAGCCATTAAAAGCCATAATAAGGCCAATCACTTTATCTAAAATACTTTGAATGGTGCGTGTAGATATATTGATATTAACGTGCTTAAGTATTTTTATTTGCTCGTTCATTTCGTCAATAATACGACGACTATCATGAGATAATAGCTCTTGTACTTGTACCGATGCATTAGCTAAATATTTAAGCGTATTAATAATACTTCCAGCACATTGCTCATCTGCAAGTAACACAAAAGCACTTTGCTTAGCATCACGGGTCTCAAACTCCTCATTTGTAATACTTTGCTCAATATACGGGTATACAATATGCTGCGACTTGATAGCAGTGAGAAACCTAGCAACAATATTACGCCTTATTAAATCGGGATATATAGCAAGTTCGGTATAGCGGTCGATAAAAATACGTAGAATCCTAATCGTATTTTCACAGCGTTCTAAGTAACGGCCAAGCCAAAATAAATGCTCAGCGGTCCTACTTGAAATAATTCCTTCGAGCAGAGTAACATCCATTCTTTTACGAATAGGTACCGGTGCATTTTGTTCTTCTAAGTCAATATTATCGACCGTGTTTACCCATGTGTCTTTGAGCCACCCCGATTTACCGGCTAAATTTCGTGCCTGTGTAGATAAACACAAGGCCGAGGGCAGTACTTCTATGCCATGCTCTGTAGTTAACGCATAACACCTAAAAATGACAGGTTTGGCTATTAATTTACCGTCTTGCCAAAAGGGGGCACTACTAAATACAGGCTTTTCTTGAAAGTAGTACGCATCTGGATTTTGTTGAATGTGTTGTTTAATTTTTTTTGCATCTAATTCACCATCGAGCTTAAACTCAGGATTTTTGAAGCTTGTGAATTCAAGTGTACTCCAATCTAAATCCTCAGCTTCAGTGGCCTTATAATACTTAGCCCCTGGAATTAATAATGGCTCACCTAAAAGCTGCTCACATAGCTTATCTAAATTAAATTGAATCGCTGCAGATGACAAAACACCACTACCAAAAGGATTTAAAACTTTAACGGTGCCCTCGCGTACAGCTTGCAATAACCCTGCAATACCGTGCAATGAATATTCAGTTTGTTCTAATGAGTCAATGCTATTGTCGGGGATCCAACGCAAAATCACGTTAATTTTTCCAAGCCCCTGCAATGACTTTAGCCACACTTCGCCGTTTCTAACCGTTAAGTCGGCGCTTTGTACTAAGGTATAGCCAAAGTAGGTTGATAAAAACGCATGCTCATTATAGTTAGGATCGTCTATGCCTTGGGTTAAAATAACAATTCGAGGGTCATCCATATAATGAATATATTCATTAATACCCTCTTGAAATAAGTTTAAAAAATCTTTTATTTGCTGCACATTACATTCGGCAAATTCTTCGGCCATTACGCGACGCGCAATAATTCTGCTTTTTAGTAATAACCCAAGGCCAAGTGGGCATTGGCAGTGATCTTTTAATACTTTAAATTCGCCAGAAGGCGTTCGATACACATCAAGTGCCGTAAAAAATAGTTTAAGCTCGTCTTTAGGTAAACTAAAGCCCTCACGCATAAAGTGACTGTCTTGATACAGGTTTTCGGCACTAATATGCCCATTTAAAAGTAGCTTTTGCTCAGAATAAATATCGTTCTGCACCTTGTTAAGTAATGAGGTGCGTTGCTTGATCCCTTTTTCAAGGGCTTTCCAATCATTGCCGGAGAACATAAATGGCAGTGGATCTAAGTGCCATTGTTGATTACTTTCACTTTTAATATTGCCATTTTGAAGAAGCTGACGAATTTCAATTGCACGACTACTGAGATCTTCGCCCGTTAAGCTTGATAAACGATTAAATAATGTATCCCAATGCTCAGGACTCAAACCACTGTGATTTGCTAACTCGTCATGCCCGTGGCCTTTTTCAAGATACAAAGACAACCACTGTGGTAACTCAGGCATTGCGTTATTATTTATGTACAAATTAAAGTGCTCCACCTTAAAACTATAACATTAACTTTAAGGCTAGAATTGAATATAGATTATTCCACTTTAATTAATTTAAAAGTGGAATAACATCATTATTGAGCTTATTTATGCTTTATTTAAATCGTGGTTGTCGTCTTAAATCAAGCGTATTTGGATAATCCATATTAACGTTTTCTTCATCAGGTACTACAAAGTCACTCACCGTCTCTGCACTAGTAAACGTACGTGTAGCGGCTGATGGGCTCCAACTTGGTTGATCAGATGCTAACAACGATGGCGTGTGACCGTGTTCCCAAAAACGTGCGACTCTACGCCCTTCGGCTTCAAATGCATTAACAGGTAACGTTTCAGGGTTGCGTCCTCCGGCATGGCTTACATGATAAACAAATCCGCCTAATGAGCGCCCTTCCCAGGTATCAATTAAATCAAAGACTAATGGTGCATGTACACCAATAGTAGGATGCAGTGCTGTAGGTGGCTGCCAAGCTCGGTAGCGAATCCCCGCCACAAGTTCATCATGCCCTTTTCCTTTAACCCCTTTTAACGGCACTCTACGGCTATTACAAGTAACAATGTATCTATCGCTTATAGCGCCTTTTACTTTTATTTGTACACGCTCAAGGGATGAATCTACATAACGTGCAGTACCTGATGCACTCGCCTCTTCACCTAGTACATGCCAAGGCTCTATTGCGGTTCTTAATTCTAGCGTTACATTATCGAGTTCGCGTGTGCCACAAACCGGAAACCTAAATTCAAAAAATGGATTAAGCCAGCTTAATTGAAACGCAAAACCTGCTTCTTGTAAGTCACGCGTTACTTCAGCTAAGTCGTCTTCAACATACTGAGGCAATAAAAACTTATCATGAAGCTCTGTACCCCACCGTACCAATGGTTTGTGGTAAGGTTTTTTCCAAAACCAAGCAAGTAAGGTACGCAGTAATAACATTTGCACTAGGCTCATTTGCGAGTGCGGCGGCATTTCAAAACCTCTAAACTCGACAATACCTAAGCGCCCCGTTGGTGAATCAGGTGAATACAGTTTATCAATACAAAACTCAGCTCTGTGCGTATTACCTGTTAAATCGACCAATAAATTACGTAGTAGTCTGTCCACTAGCCATGGCTCAGGCACTTCGCCCTCAGGCATATGCGAAAAGGCAATTTCAAGTTCATAAAGCAGCTCATCACGCGCTTCATCTACACGTGGTGCTTGGCTTGTAGGGCCTATAAATAAACCTGAAAATAAATAAGATAACCCCGGATGATGCTGCCAATAGGTAATAAAGCTTCTTAATATATCTGGACGACGTAAAAATGGGCTTTGATCAGGCGTTTCGCCTCCAAGTGTTACATGATTACCACCACCAGTACCTGTATGGCGACCATCTGCCATAAACTTATCGGTACCTAAGCGCGTTTGTTTAGCAAGCTCATACAGTGTTGTTGTTCTATCAACTAGCTGCTTCCATGAGGTTGAAGGATGTATATTTACTTCAATAACACCAGGGTCAGGTGTGACTGCATATTTTTCTATACGGCTGTCTTTCGGCGGGCTGTAGCCTTCTATAACAACGGGTATTGAAAGCGCTTTAGCCGTGCTTTCTATTGCATTTAATAATGCGATGTAATGTTCAAAATGACTCGTTGGCGGCATAAAAATATACAAACGCCCTTCTCGCACTTCAAGTGCCATAGCAATTTTGATCATTTCACTACCAATAAAGCCTTTTTTAAGTTTTTTAGTCTTCTCAAAACTTGCTGGTATATCAAATGGGTCGCGGTCAATTATATTGCCGCTCCACTGTAAACTATCAAGTGGTAGTCGATAGCCCAGCGGTGATTCACCGGGTAGTAAAAAGCAGTGTTCACGTTTAAATTCCCACAGGCAAGATTGCCAGCAGTGTCTACTTTCATTAAATTGTAATGGCAGCACATAACCTATAGGGTTTTCGATTCCTTTTTCCATTTTTGCTAAAAAGCCTTTTCGGCTCATGGCATTTAACAACTCAGGCTCTTTTGGACCGACCTCTTTAGGTAGTGAGGCCTCTTGCCATAAATGATATAAAATATCCTCATAGGCAGTTGTAATTGCTTTTGTTTCTAAGCCTATTTGCTCGCAGAGCTTTTCGGTAAAGCGTTTGGTGTCTGTGTGATCTAATTTATAGTCTTTATTAGGATCAGCGAGTAAGTTTGTATCTTTCCAAAGCGCTTGTCCGTCTTTGCGCCAATAACATGCATATTGCCAACGAGGTAATGGTTCGCCTGGGTACCACTTGCCTTGTCCGTAATGTGTAAAGCCGCCTTTTGTATATACCTTATTCATAGCAACAAATAAGTTTTGGGCAAGTACGCGCTTTTCTTTGCCGTCAGCTTCTGTATTCCATTGCGGGTGCTCCATATCGTCTATTGAAATAAACGTAGGTTCACCGCCCATGGTTAAATGGATCCCTTCTTGATTGTAAATATCATCAACTTGTAAACCTAAACGGTTTATAGCGCTCCACTGTGTTTCAGAGTATGGCTTAGTCACACGCGGGTCTTCATGAACACGCGTCACTTTATTATAAAAACTAAACTCAGATTCACATTCATCAATACCACCCGATACCGGTGCAGCAGAGCTTGGCTCAGGCGTGCACGCAAGCGGGATATGCCCTTCGCCTGCAAATAAGCCTGACGTTGGATCGAGCCCTATCCAACCAGCACCAGGAATGTAAACCTCAGTCCATGCGTGTAAGTCGGTAAAATCCTCTTCAGGGCCGCTTGGACCATCTAATGATTTTTGATCTGACGTTAGTTGAATTAAATAACCAGAAACAAAGCGAGCAGCTAAGCCTAAATGGCGAAAAAGTTGCACTAATAACCATGCAGAATCTCTACACGAACCAGTACCTTTAGTTAGTGTTTCATTTGCCGTTTGAACACCAGGCTCTAGACGAATTCCATACCCTACCAAGTTATAGATAGCTTGGTTAACCGCTACTAAAAAATCAACACTTCTAATAGGCTTTTCAGGGCGTAAAGACTCAATTAAATCGACGAATTTAGGGCTTGGCTTTCGCTTTTTTAAATAAGGATTAAGCTCTGCTTTTGACACTTTATCGTATTCAAAAGGGAACTCTTCTGCGTATTCTTCTCAAAAGAAGTCAAAAGGGTTAATCGCGGTCATTTCAGCAACAAGGTCAACCGTACAGCTAAACTCTGTTGTAGGCTTATTAAACACAACCCTTGCTTGATAATTGCCAAAAGGGTCTTGTTGCCAATTTATATAGTGATCTTCAGGGACTATTTTAATCGAGTAGCTTTTTATTTTTGTGCGGCTATGCGGAGCAGGACGTAAACGAAAGATATGTGGCCCCATGTTTACCGCTCGGTCGTACTTGTATTGAGTATGGTGCGCTATACCAACAGTAATTGTCATTGATTAATTCCCCTTTAATAATGTATAGCCAGTTAGGTATTACAAAATATGACTTATCCTAAGCAATATTGTGCAATTTATATTCCATAAAATTTTTACTTATACGAGGCCTTAAAAACAGCTAAAAAACACCCATTGGCCATTCACATAGATATTAGCTTTCACAAATTTACGTAATTAAAAAATTTGCCTTTGTTTTGGTGCAAATGCTGCACCAAAAAAGACAAAAATTTAGTCTTTATTAAATTACAACAATTTAAAATATTGAATATTAACAAAGAAAAATATCCATTAATGTTTTACTAACTGTATTCTATAAAACCATTAATGGCTAAATAAAAAACAACTGATTTAAATTATTTCACTTTAAATAAGCACGCCGAGCATTAAAAAATAGTTCATACTAAATACTGCTATTTAAATTTATAAAGCTGTTATAGTGGAGCGATTTTTAACCATTTATGTTTTAAGAATTAGTCAAACTCAGATTAAAGCAAAACGATTAAAGTAATATTAATCTTCACGCTTTTATTATCATCAAATGCACCATGGAAATGTGCAAATGACACACCCTTAATTTAAAGGACACCTATTTTATGCAAACGCTAACTGATACTGGCGATAATTTAGTAAAAGGTATATCTGCGCGTTATGGCCTTAGCTACGATGCCGTAGTGCATATGCTAATAGCAGTAAATCATGGTGGTGGCTCAATGGCACAGTTTAATTGCCCTGAGCTTGGTGGTTCGGGTCAGTGGATGCGAGGCGGTATGACCATGGTTGGTGATATGTTTAATAACGGGTTAAAAAATACCGTCGATAACTTATGTAATGAACTGGCTAACCTTTTAAGTGCTAACCAGGTATTTCCTGTAATACCAGCAGGTACACCAGGTAGCGCTCAATGGTGGCCAACTGATTTGGGTAGCCCCTTTAGTAGTGGCGCGCAAAATAATATCCGTTATGCGGTATTCCCAAACAGGTTAGCCGTTGAGCTAAATGGTCAAATAACTATTTACGATACGCTTGATCACCAAATTAGTGGTGTAAGCCAGCAACAAGGTAGCGAAACTTCCCTTACGTTTAACAGCCAGTGGGGAAACATTAGCGTAAATAGTTTGCCATTAATTTCACAACCAACAGATACTATTATTCAGCCTGAGCAACAAAATTTTGCACAAGCAACACAAGCCCCTATTGAGCAACCTGTAAATAACCCAGCAAGTGATCAACAAGCTCAGCAAACGCAACAAATTGAGCCACAAAAAGCGGTAAATAATATAATAAATACACAAGGGAATGTTTTGCCCTTTTCGGTAGCTGAAACCCTCGAAATAATCGAAAAGCTTGCGCATTTAAAAGAGTTAGGTGCGCTAAGTGAAAGTGAGTTTAATACTAAAAAGACTGAATTATTACAACGCATATAGTGCGTAACTTTGCGACTATTCACGTGCATAACCCGTTTTGTTGTTTATGCCCTTTTTGCTAGTACGGTAAAAATATGAAAACCTTTAAATGTAACTGTAAAGATAACCTCACCATTTTTTTTGAAAGTAGTCATTGTTTAGCCTGTGGTCGTACTTTAGGAATTGACGACAATTTTAACCTTGTTGAACCCTACGAATTTAACGAGGAAACAGGGTTATATTTCAAGGCAGAGCAACCCGATGTGCCTTATCAAAAATGTGATAACAACGCACACTTTGGCGCATGTAATGGCATGGTTAATTTGAATACGTTTGAACCCCCCGTAGATAAAGACGAAACGCTCTGTTTTGCGTGTCGCTTTAATGAAACAGTTCCCGATTTAACTATAGACAAACATATTCCGCTTTGGCGCAATATGGAAACGGCTAAGCGCCGTGCTTTATATACTTTAAAGGCACTTTGTGTTCCGCTTAATAACTTAAACCAAGACCCTGTAAATGGTTTAAGTTTTGACTTTATAACAGACAGAAACGTAAACGATCACTTTGTTACAAAGCTCGCTGGTCATGAGGATGTATTTACCGGACATAATTGTGGGCATATCACTATAAATTTAGCTGAAGCAGATGATATAGCGCGCTCACATACAAAGCATGCAATGGGTGAACGTTACCGTACTTTACTAGGGCATTTTCGCCATGAATTAGGCCATTATTATTTTGATCAACTCATTGCCAACTCACCAGAGAAACATGCTTTATGTAAGCAATACTTTGGCGATGATGCGCTTGATTACCAAGAAGCCCTCGACATACATTATAAAAATGGTGCACCCGCTAATTGGCATGAAAACTTTATTAGCGAGTATGCCACTATGCACCCATTTGAAGACTGGGCTGAAACATGGGCTCACTACATGCATATTATTGACACACTAGAGACTGCAAAAAACTTTTCAATTACAGGCTCTATTACCGGTAGCGAATATGAAATAGATGAAGCTGATGAGCTAAGACTGCCACAAAATTCACACTATTTTTATGGGCAAACTTCAATAACATCAATTTTAGATAGTTGGATGGAGTTTTCGATTATATTAAATTCTCTTAACCGTAGCATGGGGTTAGCCGATGCCTATCCGTTTGTGTTAACGCAAGCAGTAAGAACAAAGCTTAAATTTATTCATCATGCGATTCATAACAGACTTAACTTAATGCCCAATTTAGTTAACACATCTACTGACTAACTTAGCGTATGTGGCATAAGGTTTTAAGAAACTT
>Ga0115572_10003153_pt1 | contig 13050 bp, 10 predicted proteins | sample COGITO_mtgs_1206_FD_88681 | JGI IMG/M metagenome (GOLD analysis project Ga0115572, IMG submission 88681) | Pelagic marine microbial communities from North Sea - COGITO_mtgs_120607 | ecosystem: Environmental > Aquatic > Marine > Epipelagic | place: Germany:Helgoland, sampling site Kabeltonne... | reverse complement strand
GCACCATGTCGGTAAAATGCGGAGGGCGCGACAGGTTCGCTGTTTTCAAATGCAGGTGTTTCGGTCGCTTCGTAGGTCTCTACTAATGAGTGCGAGAACCGGGAGAACATGCGCTCTTGTTTGGCGGTGTTTATGGTGAGGGTCGATAAATCCGATGTATCTTCTTCAGGATAATCCAAATATTGGTAACTGCTGATCCGTAGTGAGCCGAGCACGGCCTTCCATGCGGAGACGGAGGTCGAGTTGATGTTGAACCGGTTGGCCACCATGAAGTGGGAGGCTGGTTCGCGTGCCGCATCTGCGTCCGCAGCCCCTTCGCCTTGCCAGTTCGATATCTCGTCGCTGCCGTCTTCCAAATCGTAATTCACCAGTGTCGGATTCGGGGCTCCCGCTTTGGCTACGAAGTCATCCGCCGTGTCGTTGCGGCTGATGCCGGAGAAATAATAACGGTCAAACCATGCTGAAGTATTCACGGCTCCATCATGGCCCCAACTGTTACCAACTTGAAACGGACGTTCGTTGTGGAAGTATAAATGCTGAAGCGAAGCCAACGAAAGTACGCGCTCTCGAGGCAATTCGAAAAGCGGCGTGTCTTGCCAGAGTTTATTGTAGTAGCCCGATGATCCTGTACTTCTGTCGGTAATTCTTCGAAAGACCTGCGTGTTAATATTTCCAGTTGTCTCGTTTATCTCCGAGGGGAGTGGTATGGGTAAGGGACTAATTCCGTTTTTGACCGGGACGAAAGCGCTACCGGTTCCGGCCGAAGCGTCGAAATCCAGGTACCAATCAGGGTTTATACTTGGGCTAGGGTTTCTCGGGTCGGTATCGTGCAACCAGAGGCCTCTGAAATAATAAGGTTCAGCTGCGCTGAAATGTGGGCCGCGGAGAACGAAGTGGTAACCGAAGGTCGTTCCGCTGTGAGTGTTGCTGTAGCCCGTAGTTCGGGTCGAAACGGGTTCATAAGTGAGACCTTCAATTTTTTCGATCATGCGTCGGTCGGAAGCATCGGCGGTATTCGTGAGATAGACTTTTACGGTGATTTCATTTGTGCCGTAACTCTCATGCCGGATGTCCGAGGAAAGCCTCGGCTCGCCGGTGTCTAGGCCAGTGCTGCCGCCGAGATTATGGGCAGGGTCATTCCAGTCCTTCCCGTCATTCTGGATTGAGCGATACGGTGAGTGACTCGTCGCAGTGCTCGCGTCCACCCCCGTCCAATTCTTGGCCTGGCCAGGGAGCCAATCTAGGTTATAGTCATGTGCGAGCTTAATGACTAGTGGCAGTTCCGGAGCATTGCTCGGATCGCCTAACAAGTTTTGGATGTTGATGGGGGAGCTGTTGGCCAGGTTTCCAGAAGTTTTGAAAACGGTGACCTCTGGTAATCCGGTTATCTCCAGTTCTAATTCGTAAGGGTCGCCATCTTCGTTCTGCATCAGGATGCTATGTGTGTAGGGATTCCAAAATTCGCAGAAGAAGCGCATGCGTAAATAGAAGTTGGGGTTACTGGCTACTGGAGACTCGGAGCGGATAGTGAACGCGATCATCATGTTTGACAGTATGGGCAAGACGGGTGTTACAATATCCCCATCATTTAAGGTGGGGTATCTATCTAAGCCTTGCATGTAGGTGAATAACCTTAGGCTTGCGGCTCCACTGGATGCCGTTGCCTGCAAGTCCGCATTTGTTTCACCCATGCTAAGAAATTCTTCTACTCCGGTTCCTAGTAGGCGGGGAAAGAGTGAGAGGTCCCGCATCAATCCGCTGTCGCCTTCCGAGGCCGGGAGGACGTTGGCCAATATGCCGTAGCTGGCGGGCGCGAAGACATGAAAGGCTGCCTCGCCGTCAATGTCTACGGTTCGACTGCTGCCTAAAAGGTTCAAGCCCTGGGCAATTGAACTGACCCTAGCCAAGCTTTCCGCTTCACTAAAAGTGAAGCGGTCGTAGCCGCTGATGAGTTCTTCGAGGCCTTGCGTTGAGGCCAGTTGTAATTCAAGCGCTTCGGTTGCGCCATCGTCCAAAAAGCTTGGGTCGGCTCGAGCGTTGAGCGGAACAGTGCTCAGGCAGGCTTTCGAGGCCTCGTCGCTGATCCACCATGCAATTTGATCGCTTGTGATATTCTGACCCTGAACAGGAATGATCGGGGCATTCACAAGTTGGGATGGGTCATTGTCGACGGATCCTTTGCCGACGAGTTCCAAAGACTGTGTTGAGGGCTTGCTCTGATCTTGCCACGACACCATCCAACGTGGCGTGGCGTTTGGATTGGCGGTATCCCAGACTCCGGTCCAGTAGGGATTCTCTGTGGCGCGGGCGCTGCCCAAGATTTCGGCCCGCGCGGTGACGCGTTGGTCGGGGCCGGCGTAGCGTTGGAGGTCGCCAAGTGCCATCATGAGGGCGAGGCGGGCGCTTTCTTTGGCGCGGAGCTGGGCGAGGGCTTGGCTGCTGTTGGATGTTTCGACCCGGACGAGGAGCGTCATCGAGAGCAGTAGCATGATGACAAAGGCCATCATCGAGAGGGCGAGTACGAGGGCGAAGCCTCCGCGTCCGGTTCCTCTGGGTCGTGTTGATTTTCGTTCCATGCTAACTCGCAATAGAAAGTGCTGTGCCAAAACGCGCGAGCTTCGCGTCGTATTTCTTCTCAGGCGAGCCGTTTGACTGTTAAATTTAGGCAACAGGCCTATTTCGGGCGGTAGGCGGCGGAGTTTTTGCTGTCTTCCTCAATCTCGACTTCGGTGATCCAGACACGGCCAGCGGTCTGTGCGCGTATGAGGGGATCAAATACCTCGTACATGTGCTGGGCGAGGCCTTCGCAGGAGCAGTTGGGCAGGACATAGGCTTTGAAGAGCGAGCCGTATTGCTGGAGTAGGGGGTCTTTTTCGGAGTCGGACTCGTTAAAAAGGCAGGCGTGGTCGAGATGTTCATCGATCCAAGCTTTTAGATATTTGAGTTCGCCGAAGTCCACGACGAAGCCGTTGGCATCGGTCTCGCTGCTGGTAAAAGTCAGGATGATCGTCCAATTGTGCCCGTGGATAAGGGAGCAGTGGCCTGCGTGCAGATGCTGGCGATGGGCAAAGGGGATATCGCGGTAAATTTTTTTGCAAGTGAACATGTTTTGAAAGGCTGAAAAAGGCTAAAGTCGCCAGTTGTTGGCGCGGAGCTCATCGACACTAGGGGCGTCGGCGACGTAGGGCGTGGGGTCTTCGATTTCGGCAAGGTCGAAGGCTTCGCGGCGCTCGATGCAGGTGCCGCAGCGACCGCAGTGTTGCGCGCCGCCTTTATAACAGGACCAAGTCCGGGCAAAGGGTACGCCGAGTTCGGCGCCGCGGCGCACGATGTCGGCCTTGGTCCAGTCGACAAAAGGGCGCACCAATTCGACCGGGTTCCAATCGGCGATGCGAATGGCGGCGGCCATGGCTTCGGCGAACTCGTTGCGGCAGTCGGGGTAGATGGCATGGTCGCCGGAGTGGGCGGCATAGGCGACCTGTCCGGCTTTGATCGAGAGGGCATGGCCGGTCGCCAGTGCGAGAAAAATCATATTGCGGTTGGGGACGACCGTGCTCTTCATCGATTCCTCGGTGTAGTGCCCCTCGGCGACTTCGATCTCGGGCGAGGTCAGGCTGTTGCCTGCGAGCCAAGGCTGGATCGCAGAAAGGTCGGCAGTCGGGTGGGGGATCCCCAGCACCTCGCATATGTCGGCGGCTCGGTCGAGCTCGCAGCGGTGGCGTTGCCCGTAATCGATGGAAAGGGCGTGCAATTCGTGGCCGGATGCGCGCAGATGGTAAAGGAGGACAGTCGAGTCGAGCCCTCCAGAATAGACGATGACGGTTTTCATGAATTCAGTGGTTTGGCCGAGTGGCGGCGCCCTGGGAATTCAGCGAGCAGGGCGACGATGGAGGCAAAATGAGAAGGCTAGACTCTGGGGCAAGTACAAAGCCACGATGTGAGCGCTTGCCTTTGGCAGACGATTGCTAGCACGAGTCTATGAATATACCTTCTTCTGCAAGTTTCGCATAGAATGCAATTGTCCCCAGGATCCTTCTGGTAGCGCAATGCCTGCATGGACACGCTTTGCACTAAAAGCGCTACGATGTTCGCGAAAGATGGATTCAACAAACGACTTTGAGCCCAAGGCGAGGCCGTCCGAAAAGTAGCGCACCCGCATCCGCAATAACTCATGCACAGGCACTTTGCCTCCCCGTCGGATGACTGCCTCCAGCCGCTCAGCAGGTATCCTTTCTGTATTCGCCCCCGGGCTTTTCTTGCTCTGGTAGCCCTTCCCAAATAAAATCATACGATAGGATTGAATCGCCTCTGCGTAATCATGCTTTTGCCCGAACAACAGAACGATGGCTAAACGCATCAGACGATTGCCACCCGTACAGGCGGCGTAGCCGCACCAGCGATAATCCTTCGGATCTTCTACAATTTTGGCACGCACCGGGTTCAGGTCCAGATAGGCAGCCACTCTCGTGAGGCTCTCAGGAGAGTCTTCCACTAGCAGACTCTTGTAGCGGGCGGCCCAGATTGTGCCCTGGTTTGCATGTTTATGATTATACCAAATGGTAAAGCGTTGTTTTAATTCACGCATTAAGGCAGGCAGATCGCCCATTCTGGCAAGGATGCGTTGGCGTGCGAGATCAGCTTCAGTGCCACCCTCCTTGAGAATCTGAGTCAACTCTTCGATTCTGTAGGTCGATTGTGGAGCCTTTTGCGATCCATAGTAACTGCGGTAGCGCTCCAGCAGCACCTCATCTGGCAGCGAATCGATCGGAGAGACACGCAGCAGCAGATGGATATGATTGCTCATAATACAATAGCCCAGCACATCCACCCCAGCAAAGAGCGCCTGTTGAAAAAGAAGACGCGTGAAGATCTCTTTCTCCTCATCGCCAAAAACAAGCGACTGATACGCTGTGCGGCTCATAACATGATAAACCGCAGATCTATCAGCGAGTAAGCGTTTCCGAGAATACATTCCCACAAGCTTATCTACGGCCAACGCCTGTCAACAAAATATAAATACACAGGGTATTTATTTCAAGCACTTGTAAACGAGTAGGCTAGGCTCCAAATCGGCTCCACAGGTACCTTGACAAGACTTCGGAGCTCCTTAGTCTGCACAATTCACTTTTAAACCCAGCAACACTTAAAAGCGGGCCTAGCCTGCTTTTTTTATTTTTAGCACCCAATGAGCCACGAAATACTATCAGTTTTAGAATATATGGAAAAAGAGAAGGGGATCAGTCGTCCAGACATGATCGAAGCCATCTCCAGCGCCATCGCGAGTGCCGCCCAAAAAGGCGTGAGCGCAGGGCAGGACATCCGTGTGGAAATTAATCCTAAGACTGGTGCGCTAAAAGCTTGGAGCTTATTGCAGGTGGTTGATTCCGTGAGTGATGCCTCTCTGGAAATCCACATCGAAAAGGCACGCCAGCAGAAGCCGGACGCTCAAATCGGCGACACGATCGAAAAAGAAGTGGATCCCGCATACCTCGGGCGCATCGCGGCGCAGACCGCCCGCCAAGCGATCATGCAGCGCATTCGCCAATTCGAGAAGGATCGTATCTATGATGACTACAAAGACACGGTCGGCGATATTGTTACGGGCACTGTCCGCCGCCGCGAACGTGGCGACTTAATCATTGATCTCGGTAAAGCCGAGCCATTTTGCCCCCGCGTGAACGCGTTCCTGGTGAAGACTACGCGCCGGGTGAAAGCATCCGCTGCCTCCTGCTCAAGATTGAGCAGACTAATCGGGGCCCCGATATTATCCTTTCCCGCTCCAACATAAATTTCGTGCGGCGTCTCTTCGAACTCGAAGTTACAGAGATCGCCGACGGCACCGTTTCGATTGAAGCGATGGCCCGTGAGCCGGGATACCGCACGAAAATCGCGGTCAACAGCAGCGACCCGAAAGTTGACCCTGTCGGTGCCTGTGTCGGTGCTCGTGGTGCCCGTGTCAAAACCATCGTTCGTGAACTCGGCGGCGAAAAGATCGACATCATCCGCTACTATTCGGACCCGCTGCAGTTGCTTGAAGAAGCCCTCAAGCCAGCCCTGCCCAAGAATATCAAGGTTAACGAGCTTGAGCGCCGCATCCACTTCGAAGTGGCGGAAGACGACCTCTCGATCGCCATTGGTCGCCGCGGCTTCAACGCTAAGCTCACTTCCCGCCTCCTCGGCTGGAAGCTCGATATCGGTAAAGAAGAGAAGGAGGCCGTCGGCTTTGAGGAGAAGGTCGCTAAAGCGGTTGAGGGCCTGAACGCGATCGATGGCCTTGAGCCGGAACTCGCGGCCCGCCTGGTCGCGATTGGCTTCGCCAGCCCCGAAGTTTTCGAGGGTGTGACTGCAGAGGACCTTGTCGACGCTGGTTTCAGCGCCGAAGAAGCCGCCGACGTGCTCTCCAAGGTAGAAGCGTATTTCCAGCAGAACGCCTGAATATCCGCGCCGTCCACCCACCTGCAATAACCAGACTTAAAGAAAAAACTCATACATGAGTGTTCGTATACACCAACTTTCCAAAGAAATAGGAATGGAGAACAAAGAGCTCATTGAGCTCTTGAAGAGTCGTGGCTATGAGGTGAAAAGCGCTTCCAGCACGGTCGACAACATCTCTGCCGACGCCCTCCGCGACGAATTCGCTGCACAAGCGCCTCAAGCGTCCCAAGCGCCCGAGCTTCAAGCGGCCGAGACCGACACAGATGATGCCGAAGCACCGTCCGCAGCGAAGCTTCCAGTCGGCGCCTTCGTGAAAAGTGCCGCTGATATCCAGCGTGAACATGAAGAAAAGGCCGCTGTCGTCGAGGCGGAAAAAGCGGCCAAGGCGCCCAAGCCCGTTGCCCCCGTTGCCCCCGTTACGCCTACAGCGCCCATAGGGTCGACACCGCCACCTGCGCCCAAGCCCCCCGCTCCGTCGGGGCCACCCAAAGCACCGCCGATGCCATCGGGCGGCGCGGCGAAAACTTCGATCCCTCCCGCCGCCGCTGTCCCGCCGAAGGCCACACCTCCGGCTGCCCCAAGTGCTTCGGCTGTATCGTCCGCTCCAGCTACACCGGCAGCGTCGACACCAGCGGAGACCCCGGCGGGTCCACCGAAGCCTCCGTCGCCTGCCGGCCCACCCAAGCCGCCTGTGGCCGCGGACAAGCCTCTCGATAGCCAAGCCATCGAAGGCGAGACAGCCGATGCCTCGGCCGCCGAAGCCGTCGAGCGGACAAAGATACACGTCAAGCCTCCCATCGTTGTGCGCGACTTTGCTGTTGAGCTTGGGCTTAAGCCTTTCAAGTTGATCTCCGAACTCATGGAGATGGGCATCTTCGCATCGATGAATCAAACCATCGAAGAAAAAGTCGCCCTTCAACTTGCGACCCGCCATGGCTTTGAATTGGAGATCCATCACCGCGGCGAACAGAGCGAGCAAGGCGGCCAAGCTAAGCCCAAGGTCGAAAAGCCCGACGACGACGACCCTAAGTTCCTGCAACCTCGTCCGCCGGTGGTTTGTATTCTCGGCCACGTTGACCACGGTAAGACGACTCTGCTTGACACTATCCGTAAGGCCAACGTCGTTGGCGGCGAAGCGGGCGGGATCACGCAGCACATCGGGGCCTACCAGATCGAGCACAACGGTCACAAGATCTCATTTATCGACACGCCCGGCCACGCCGCTTTCTCTAGGATGCGTGAGCGCGGTGCTAATGTTACGGATGTCTCCATTCTCGTGATCGCGGCCGACGACGCCTTCAAACCGCAGACCGACGAAGCACTCAAATTTGCCAAAGAAGCGAACAACGCCATCATAGTGGCGATCAATAAGATCGACGCGAAGGGTGCCAACGTGGACCGCGTGAAGCAGCAGATGCAAGAAAAGGGCATCGCTCCCGAAGACTGGGGTGGCGAAACGATCGCCGTCGAGGTTTCTGCACTGAAGGGCACCAACATCGACAACCTGCTGGACATGATTCTGCTCCAAGCTGAAATTCTCGAACTGAAGGCCAACCCGAGTTGCCCGGCTTCCGGCACTATCATCGAATCGCAAATCGAGCAAGGCCGTGGCCCCACTGCTTCAGTTCTCGTCGAGCGTGGCACACTGAAACAGGGGGATGCGCTCATTTGCGGCGAAGTCTATTGCAAGGTCAAGACCATGACTGATGCCGATGGCAAGGTCCTCAAGTCCGCGCCGCCTGCGACGCCAGTTAAGATCACCGGTTGGTCGGACGTGCCCTCATCCGGCAATAAGTTCACCTCCGAGAAAAACGAAAAGACTGCCAAACGCGCAGCTGAAGACGCCATCCAAACGCGTAAGCTCGCCGACGCCAACGCATCCAGTGAGAAAAGTGCAGCTGCCGGTGCCGCCACGGTCGAAGATCTTTTCGCTGCGATCGAGAATCAGCAAAAGAAGTGCCTGCGCGTCATCGTTAAGTCGGATGTTCACGGCTCGACCGAGGCACTCGTCCAAGCACTCAAGGAGATCAAGAGTGATAAGGTCGATCTCGATGTTATCAGCAAGGGTGTGGGCCACATTACGAAGAATGACGTGACCCTCGCTAGTGCGGGAGGTGCCACTATTGTCGGTTTTAACGTCAAGCTTGATAACGGCGTGCAAAGCCTCGCAAAGCATCACGATATCCGGATCATTCAGCACGCGATCATTTACGAGCTCATCGATCAAGTCGAAGAAAGCATGGCGGGTCTTCTCGACGCCGAATACACCGAGAAAAAACTCGGCGGTGCCGAGATCCGTCAAGTATTTTCCATGGGCAAGGGGCGCAACGTCGCCGGTTGTATGATTACCGAGGGTATCATCCAGCGTAACTGCATCGCCCGTCTGATGCGCGGCGGCGTGGTTATCCATGAAAGTAAGATTGATACGCTTAAGCGCTTCAAGGACGACGTTAAGGAAGTCCGCGCTGGCTACGAATGTGGTATCAACGTGGCCGGCTACGACGACTATGAAGAAGGCGATACGATCGAGTGTTACGCCGTCGAAGAACAGCGCCCGTCTTTGTAACAGGACGATGTCACAACGCATTAAACGTATCAACGAATTGCTCCGCCGCGAGGTGAGTGAGCAAATGCGCCGCTACTACCGTGCCGATACTGCTGCGATCACGATCAGTGAGGTCGACTGTTCCGCCGATCTGCGCAATGCGCGCATCTATTACTCAGTCCTGGGCGACGACGCCCAGATTGAAGAGGCCAAGAAGCTGTTACGCAAGATCGGGAAAGACATTCGCCAGCGCGTGAGTAAGCATGTCATTCTTAAATACTTCCCCCGCTTTGACTACATTTATGACCCATCGCTCGAACGCGGTGCTGGGATCAATGATATCCTTGACCAACTTGACGCCGAAAATGAAGGACAATAAATTTTACCCAGAAGAGAGCCCCCGCTTCGCGCAGGCGATCGAATCTCTCAAAGGTCACAGAGTAGCGGTGCTCGGGCATCAGCGCCCGGATGGCGACTGCATCGGCTCGACCGTCGCAGTCGTGCGCCTGTTGAAAAGCCTCGGCATCGAAGCGATCGGCTTAAACCGCGATGCCACCCCGTCGACGCTCGAAGCTTTTGTCGGCGATACGCCGATGGCACTGGCCGCAGGCTTTACGTCGGATGGCCATATTGCCGTTTCGGTCGACTGTGCCGACTATAAGCGGGTCGGCGACCGTCTCAACGAACTTTTTCCGGAAGTCGCGCTTAACGTCGATCATCACATTTCCAACAAGCTCTACGGTGCCGAAAATCTCGTCATCGCCACTGCCTGCGCGACCGCCGAGATCCTCGCGGGCTTCTGTCTAGACAACGGCTACGAAATCGACGCGGTCACTGCGCAAGCGCTCTACGTCGGCATAGCGACCGACACTGGGCAGTTTCGCTTCCCTTCGACCACGCCCGATACCTTTGAGATCGCCCGCCGGCTCTGCCAGTGCGGTGCGCAACCCGCTCTCGCTGCCTATGAGCTCTACGAGTGCGAGAGCTTTTCTAAAATCAAGCTGCTGCAAAACTTCCTCGATTCGCTCACCTTAGAATTCGGAGGCCGCGTATGTGTGGGTCTGATCGAAAACGGTGTGTATGAAGCCACTGGCGCGACTATCGACGATTCCGAAGGGCTCGTTGATTACGCCCGAGCCATTGCTGGAGTTGATATCGGTGTCATGATCGAAGACCGTGCCGGTGCGCTCAAAGGCAGTCTTCGAGCCAAAGACCCCAAGTTCCGGGTCGATCAAGTTGCGAAGCTTTTTGGTGGCGGCGGTCACGCCTGCGCCGCAGGCCTCAACGTTGAAGATAGTTCGATCAAGGCATTCTACCCGCAACTCATGGCCGCCATCGGTGAGCATTTGAAAACGATTGATTAATTTATAGGGGCTTCACTTGTGAAGACCGGCGAGTCATGGCCACCACCCTGCGGCCTAAGCCCCAACCTTAAAAAGCCCATGCACCAACCCTCTAACGACGTGCCAGAAGGCATCCTTTTAGTGGATAAGCCGCAAGGCATCACTTCGCACGACGTCGTATCGAAGATGCGACGGGTCTACCATATGAAGAAGGTCGGCCACGCAGGCACACTCGACCCTATGGCGACGGGCCTGCTCCTCATTCTTATCGGAAAGGCCACCAAGGCCTCACAATACCTGATGAGTATGGATAAAGAATACACGGGCACCGTGCGACTTGGCCAGATCACCGACTCGCAAGACGCCGATGGCGCAATGCTCGAAGAGCGCCCCGTGCCCGAGTTGACTGAGGTAGAAGTGCGTGCACAGATGAAAACCTTTCTAGGTGATCAATACCAGACGCCTCCCATGTTCTCGGCCAAGAAGATCAATGGGCAAAAACTCTACAAGCTCGCTCGTCAGGGTAAGACCGTCGAGCGTGAGCCGCGGGTGATCCATATCAGCCGCTTCGAACTGACAAAGCTCGCCCTGCCCGAGGTTTCCTTTATCGTTGGCACCAGCAAGGGTGCCTACGTGCGCACCATCGCCCATGATCTTGGTGAGCGCTTTGGCTGCGGCGGGCATCTGAATGAACTGCGCCGTACCGCCGTCGGCCAGTTCCGCGTCGAGAAATCCGCGACGATCGAAGAGCTCGAAAGCATGTCGCCGTCCGCATTGCGTAAACGATTAATCCCCGTCATCCAAGCCGTGCCGACCCATGCGTTGTAGCGTAGTCGAAAGCGTAAGCTTTTGGGCGATGTTTGCGCTGACTGCGATCTGCCAAAACTTTACAGTTTCGGCTACGCGGCTTATATACTGAATCATCCCATGAAATTTCCTGCCAGCGTCGATGACTTTGCAGCCCTTTCGGAGCTGAAGAGTCAGTTGCACTTGGCGATCGGCGTCTTCGACGGCGTTCACCTCGGGCACAAAGCGGTCATCGAAGCGGCTGTTTTAAGTGCTCGCCGTAGCGGTGGCGTATCCGGGGTGCTCACTTTCGACCCGCACCCGAGCCGTCTTTTTCGACCGGAAGATCCGACCCGTCTCATCATGCCGATCGAGATCAAGACGACCATGCTGCACCAGGCAGGCGTCGATTGCGTGATCCGCAAGCACTTTGACCGCGCGTTCGCCGCTATCCCAGCGGAGGCCTTTCTCGAAGAATTAAAAAAAGCCTTGCCTGCGCTCAAGTCGATCTACGTTGGCGAAAACTTCCGTTTCGGACAAAAACGTGCGGGCGATGTTGCCACCCTCATTCAGTCCGGACGCGGGTTGGGGCTGGGGGTTTTCAGCGCTGAGCGCATCAAGCACAACGGCGAGCCGATCAGCAGCACTCGCATACGCAAAGAGCTCGAATCGGGCGCGATGACTGCCGTCAACGACCTACTTGGCTATAACTATACCGCGACCGGGCGTATCACGGGTGGCTCGCAGCTTGGGCGACAGATAGGTGTCCCGACCTTGAATCTGCCCTGGCAGCCGGAATGTCTTCCGCTTTTCGGCGTCTACTTCGTCCATTTTCGTGAGAAGGGTTCAAAAAACTGGCATGCCGGTGTGGCAAACTACGGCGTCAAGCCGACGGTGGCTCAAGATCCGCAAGCGCCTGCGCTCGAGATCCATGCCCTTGAAGGCACATCGCTTGACCGCGGTGATGCAATCGAAGTCGAATGGTTGAAATTCATCCGACCCGAGCAAAAGTTCGATGGGGTAGAGGCTCTCAAAGCCCAGATTACGAAAGATTGCGCCACCGCACGAGAGCTGGCAGGGTGATGCGTTCGGAGGTCAATCTGTAGCGAACTTGCGCGAGCAAGACCGATCGCTGGCTGACAGAGCAAATCACTTCTTACGTCGACACGACTAGCGTCGCGTCGCTACGATCCCCATACTTTGAAAACGGACTAAGCGAATCTCTGCCACACAACACCATGACTGAACGGATTATAGAATACGCCGTGCCCGCTGGCACGAAGACGGTGCGGGCGGACAAAATCTTCGCGGCGCAGTTTGACGATATCAGCCGCGCTCGCTTGCAGCGCGCGTTCGAGGCCGGCCAAGTTAGCTTCGGCGGCATGACTATCGACAAGCGTTTTAAGGTGAACCAGCCTGGCCTGCTCCGCGCTGTGCTCGAAGAGCCGAGCTTTGATGCTGCACCGACTGCCGTCGATCTGCCGCTTGAAGTGATTTATGAGGACGAGTCGATCATCGTTGTTAACAAAGCGGCGGGAATGATTACCCACCCCGGCAACGGCACGGGTGACAACACTCTGGTCCACGCTCTACTCCACCGCTGTGGCGAAAACCTGAGCACCGTCGGTGCGCCCGACCGCCCCGGCATCGTGCACCGCTTGGACAAAGAGACAAGCGGCCTAATCGTCGTGGCGAAAAACGACGCCGCGCACCATAAATTGGCCGAGGCCTTCAGCGAGCGAAAAACTTTTAAGCGTTACACAGCGCTTGTCTTCGGGATCCCCAAAACGAGTCGCGGTACGATCAAGGAGCCGATTGGCCGCCATCCTGTGATGCGCACGCGCATGGCAGTGGTCCATAGCGGCAAGCCCGCACACACGGATTGGCACGTCGAGGCCCGCTATGGCCAAAGAGCGACGCGTATGAGTTGCGTGATCCATT
>Ga0115572_10003151_pt1 | contig 13056 bp, 10 predicted proteins | sample COGITO_mtgs_1206_FD_88681 | JGI IMG/M metagenome (GOLD analysis project Ga0115572, IMG submission 88681) | Pelagic marine microbial communities from North Sea - COGITO_mtgs_120607 | ecosystem: Environmental > Aquatic > Marine > Epipelagic | place: Germany:Helgoland, sampling site Kabeltonne... | reverse complement strand
CGGCTGATTTTCCAGCGGCAACGGCCTGTTCATCGGCGGCAACGGCTGATTTTCCAGCGGCAACGGCCTGTTCATCGGCGGCAACGGCTGATTTTCCAGCGGCAATGGCCTGTTCATCGGCGGTACCGGCTGATTTTCCAGCGGCAACGGCTGATTTTCCAGCGGCAACGGCCTGTTCATCGGCGGCAACGGCTGATTTTCCAGCGGCAATGGCCTGTTCATCGGCGGCATCGGCTGATTTTCCAGCGTCACCTGCGGCCTTGGCCGCGGCAGTTGCCTCGCCGCACACTTGTGCGGCGGCGTAGTGGGCGCTTTCAGCGGCATGTTGGCTGCTATCATCGCTTGTGTCCCCGTCTTCCGTATGTACTTCATGCGCAGCTGCGCATGAAGTATGTTGGCCACACACTGCCTCATCGCACGCCACACATTGATTGTTGACGAGAGCCCGCACATTTGTTGGAACATTGGTACACTCAAGGCATACTGTTGATGACTTATCGTCGTGGTCATACCAGTCTGAGCCCAAAAATTCGCATGTAACACACGTCGTCGCCCCCGTCGCAGCGTTGGTCTGTGAACCTGCGTCGCACTGAATGCATTCTGTTGAGGAGGCAGAGTCGTTGTCATAGGTACCTGCGCTGCATGGACTACACGACGTAGCGCCCAGTCCTGTCACCGCCCCCGATGCATCTTTGGTCTGTGAACCTGCGTCGCACTGCATGCATTCTGTTGAGGAGGCAGAGTCGTGGTCATACTCACCTGCGCTGCATTGAGTACACGTCGTAGCGCCAGCCGATTCCAGTTTGTCGGTTTCTGAACCTGCGAGGCATTCGTCTAGAACTCCGCCATTATAGAAAAACCCAGGCGACGCAACGCAATCAGCAGCAGCAGAAGATGCTACTGTATTTGCATTGCAGTCGGCACAACCGCCTGGATTGTTGGCATCATTATCTTTAAGGCGGTTAGCGCCGTTAATTTGGTTCCCGCATGACGTGGTCGGCTGGCAATTATCCTTAGCACATTGCATATACTCGTCATCACAGTGATGGGTTTGTGACGTGTCTCCGCATAGATTAGAACAGCCCGCGAAAGACGCAGGGTTATCGTCACATATGCTTCGCGCTAACAGACCATCGGCCACCAATTGGTCAATTTGCGCTTGTCTCCAGCAGCATGGTTCTGAACAGCATTCATTATAGGTATCGCAGTTACCGGGGATGGCGTGATCGGCTTTATTTCCTACGATTTTCGGACCCGAAGGATGTTTAAAACAGTGTTTTCTTTCGGCTTTTTGTCTTTCGGCTTCAGTGCTTTTTAAGAAAGAACGTCGCAGTCTGTGTGAGTTGGGGGCACATCCTACAGTCCAAAGCGCTTTGGACGTACTGTCTGGGGTCACTTCGTGGTAACCTCTCGGGCACCAGGGAGACTTGGCCGCGACCAAAGTCGTGGTCGCATGCATGGCAAAAATAACAAGCGTTGATTTCATTTTACACAAAAGAAGCCCCCTTAAATAGTATAGAGTTTTTGTTTACGCACGTCTTCCGACGCATCCCTATTTAAGTCGCGACTATACTACTATCTAATGTCACTCAAGGTCCGCGAATCCGGTACGTACACGGGGGATTACGATTGCGTGCACATTTACGGCGTGTCGCACGTCGTTTTGTCCGACGTGCGCGCGCGCGTTCTCGTCGCCATCGACGCAGCTGTCGAGGTTCGCGGCTGTACATTTAACAGCGTGTACGCCGAGCGCTCACACGTTGACATGCAACACTGCTCAATACAGTCCGTCCCAGTGTCTTTCGACATTTTTGACGCCGATGGGGAACTTTTAGAACGCCCGCGGACGGGCAGCCTGCTCTGGGATGCGCACGAGCGTTGTATCCTGCAGCTTCTGGACGTGTATTTGAAAGAGGACGACGACGCACGGGTCCACGTCGCCTATCAATATCAAAATATTACGGGCAACGACGTTGTGGTCGAGCGCGGTCCCATCGTTGACAACCGTTATCGCCCGCTTCCCGGCCTTGTCGCCTTGGACGCGTCGCATATCGTGGCGCGCGCCAGTGTTGTCGATGATTTTGTCGCGTGTAATCGTTTGGGTTATGTCGCTGGGTTTATAATGTTCGGAGCGTCGGGTGCGAAATGTACGTTGGATGCGCAAGGTCTCATCGCAAACTACGACGTGGCACTTCTGGAGCACTGCCGTGTCCGTATCCGCGATAGTCGACTTCATGGTACGATGAAGTTGCAAGACGTCGAGTGTGCCATAGAAGATTCGGAACTGGTTTCGACGGGGGAGGATGTCATCGAGTGTGGTCATGTATTTGACGCGCAGGTGGATACGAGTCGCGTGCTTGTGTGTGGGCGTAGTCTGATTGGGGGCACGCAACCACTGGACTCGTATCCACCTGCGCGTCAATGTACTACAGACCTTCCAGTGTTTGCACGGGCGTCTGTCAGCCCAGTGCTAACTCTGGTGGGGTTTAATATTTTGGTACAAAAGTGTGATGATACGTTTCGGTTGCAGGATTGGGTCTCTGGACAGCACGTGTACCGCGAACGTAGGTATCGTGTACACGGTGACAATGGCCAGGAGACCATGGGCCAGCCCTCGAGATGCGTGATAGACATTGAACTGCGCACGGACGTCGTGGCGGCATTGACGGTACTGCGCCGCCAAGCCCCTGGGGTCTACAACATTGCGGCGATTCGTCGGTTGATTATGCAGATGGTGCGCCACGATACACCGGCGTACATCACACACGTCAACCCCACTACACAGCCCGCCGCGGGACATAGAGATAAACGCGGGCGGAAATATTCTAGTCTTATGTTTTGATGTATTTAAATCTCCTCTTTAGCCACTAAGTGAATGTCGGTGCACCCGGGTTGTCCCGAGACCTATGAGTGTCTCATGGGCACGGACCGGTTCCGAGTCTTTCCTTTTTTACAGCCTGCGCTGCGCACCGTTTTGTACTCGCTCGTCGAAGGTACCGTGGCGAAAGGCACGCCGTGCCTCGAGTGTGGTAACACCTTGGAGTCGCCGTCGGGCAAATGTCCGGGCGGGTGTAATGTCCTGGAGACGATTACCGAGTGTTTGAACTGTGACGCGTATTCGTTTCCGTGCCCGACGTGTCGCACCTGTATCTTTCAAGGCCAGCTTTCGTCCGCGGACGAAAGTTAAACTGCGAGTTTGTATTTTTTGAGACCATTGCGCAGCATGCGCAGCGTGACGTTGATGTTGGGCGCACCTTCCCATTTATTGCGAACGGCCGGCGTAATTTCTTTGGCGAGACCAAAGTCGATGATGTAGAGTCGGTCGTCGTCGTCGAGCATGAGGTTGCGCACGTTGCCATCGTTGTGCAGGATGCCGACACGGTCGAGCGTGGCCATTACGTGTTGTAAATCTCCGGAGAGCTTGCGACTGTCTTGTGGTGTTGCCACGTCAATGACGCGCGCCGGCAGCACCTCGGAAAAGATGCGTTTTTTATCTAGGTCAACATGCATCACGTCGGGTGCGATGTTTTCGGCGGCGGCGCGGGCTTGAAAGTCGGCTTCAATTTGGATGCGCGCGCTGGATTTACTTGCTTTGAATTGTTTCATGGCGGCCCGCAGGCCGTTGGGAAACTCCACCAGCGAGACGACACCTTGGGCACCGTCCTCGCCGAGTTGGCGCAATATTTCAAAGTCGTCGTCGCGGCTCATGTTTTTTTTTTACAGTACCGCCATTAAATAGCCCAGTGCATAGACTTTCTTCGGATTATGTAGCACATAATCGGTACGTATAATTGTAATATGTTCTATGTTAAATAAAAAGATGTCGACGCGTATCGAAGTGGTGCGTGTATATTGTACGCGAGGTACGGATTGGGCCCTGGTGTCTTGCCGTAACGCCTCTGGCGACCTCTTTAAATGTGCCGGTACATTTGGTTGCGCGGGGTCCGAGATGGTGCCCGGGCAAATCTACGTGGGCAACACGTCCAAGAAGCGAGCACACAACGGCAGCGTGCAGCATCAGTTTCGCGGCCGTCCGGTGAGTCGCGAAGCTCACGCCCTCAAAAAGGCGTTTGCGACGGCGGGTTTGAACTACACCGACCGTTCCGCCACCTTTTCGAAGCTGCGCGACCCCAAAACGATATTGGCGGCTTTGGAGCGGAGCCAGAACGCGACGCTGATGTCGGTGCCGAACATTGGGCGCAAAAAGCTGGAAAAGATGTATCGTGCCTACGATTTGGTCAAGTTGATGCTGCAGCGTTCTTCTACGTTGAAAAAGTTTCTGCCGAGCCTTTTTGAGTACTTGAGCGGCAATCAAAAGGAGGCCATTGAAAAGTGGTTTCATGGGGGTGGCGAAGATGGTGAATTTGAACGTTTCGTGACGTTTGTGCGCACCGACCCCTGGCGCATTCAGTATGACACAGAGTATGACAACTTTGCACACTATGAAGTCGACCGCCGTGCCGACTTTTTACGGGCCACGACGGCAAAAAGTCGCCAGACGATGATTGACCGCGCATTGAAAGACATGGGCATCACGTCGTTTGAGTCGGACCCGCGTTATCGCCGTAATCGCGCTATCCACTGCATTCGCGAACACATGAAGCAAACGGGCGATTACTGGATGCCGCGCCGCACGTTGCTGGCGCGACTGGGCGTGTCGGCGTTGGACCCGTCGTGGCCTTGCATCAGCCATGACCGTTACGTTGCGCTTTCCAAATATGCCCACATTGAACGTTTTCTCCAAACGACCTTTGACGACATTCGCGCGGACTATCGTCCCGTCAAGTATACGATGCCTCCGGACGACGTGCGCCTCGACGAGCACCAGCGGGACGCCGTTCGCCAAGCCTGTCTGCACCCGCTGTTCATTCTACAGGGCGGCGCGGGCGTGGGTAAAACGACCGTGTGCGAGCACATTGTGGCGGCCCTGGGCCGTGGCAAGGTCACGTGTGCGGCACCCACTGGCAAGGCGGCACAGCGTCTGCACGAACTGGTTAAAATACCGACGTACACGGTGCATCGCCTAGTGTACATGTCCGATACGGTGGAAGTGCCGTCCATTTTGCTGCTGGACGAGCAGTCCATGCAAGAACCCGAAGTCTTGGCACGGCTGTTGACCAAGCGTCACTTTAAAAAAATCATTTTCGTGGGAGACGTTGCGCAGTTGACGAGCGTCGGTCCGGGGCAATTTTTCCGCGACTTGTGCGAGTCTGATGTCCCGAAAGTCGAATTGACCAAGATTTACCGGTCCGAGTCGCACATAGCGTCCAACGGCCAAAAGGTGCGCGTGGGCGACTCGGATTTGGATACGGACGACACGTCGTTTGAAATTTGCCGCTACGAGGACGACGCGCAGCTGGTGCGCACGTGCCGGGATATGTATCGGGCGAATGGCCAAATGCCCATGGTGCTGTGCAATACGAACGCCGAAGTCGCCGGCCTCAACGACGACTTGCGCCAGATTTGTAACCCCCTGGGGGCCAAGCCCAAGACAAACGCGTTTAATTTGGACTACGTGTCAAAAAACGTGTGGCGCTACCCAAAGTGGCGCTTTGGCCAAGGAGACTCGGTCATCAACATTAAGAATTACTACACCGGGGAGGAGAACGGTAAAAAGGTACTGCTGGTGGCCAATGGTGAAATTGGTACTGTGTCGCGCGTGACCGACACGACGTGCAAGGTGGCCTTTTTCGCCGGTGCGGTGGTCTTTGACTTTGCCGAGGATGGGGCTGATTATTTGCGCCCGGCCTACGCCCTGACCGTCAACAAGGCACAGGGGTCCGAGTACGATACGGTTGTTGTCAAGTCGCGTGTCGCCTGGGGAGACCAGCGCGAGCGGTTCTACACGGCCATCACGCGCGCCAAGCAAAAGTGTATGGTCTTCGAGGTGGGAAATGCCATTGAGGAATGCGTGCGTGCACCGGTCGCGCGACGCAAGACCTTTTTGTTTCGTGAAAATGTCACTATAAATGGGTACTAAATATCCTTTAACATGTTATGGTTATTTTGTTTATTGGCGTCCGTCGCCGCCTATCGCGAAGAAACGTATAACTTTACAGCGCAGCACATGCACGTCAGTGACGCGTGCACGGTGCATGTGCAGCAAAATTCGACGACGTTGCGTTTCCACTCCACCAAACGTCTTGTCACCATAGACCGCGTGTCGTCGGTGGTGGCGGCCAATCAACACTGCGACCTCGTCGTCTTTGGCTACCCCGACGATAACCGTGTCGTTTTGTGGCGAAACGGCACGGAAACGCACATTTCGCGCCCGTACGACTTTGTCGACCGTTTCGGTTTCGATGTCAACGTCCAAAACCAGACGTGGGCCGTGGGTGCTCCGGGCGCCCGAACGACAACAAGGGCCAGGGGGCGACCATGGGCTACGCGTTTGTCTACGAAGGGGACCATTTGCACTCGTGTCGGTCATTGTACGACTCTCAATGCTACATGGTCGGTGCGGAGTGCGAATCGGGGTTTGTCGAGTGGAAGCGTGCCCAAAGTCTCAACAACGACACGGGTGTCAACGAATACCAGCGACAGTGCACGCAGTCTGGCTATCCAAGATATCAAGATTATGTGCTCCCACCGTCCAATGTGGGAAATTTTGCTGCGCACCAATTTGGCTACTCAGTGGCACTGTCGGGTTCTCTCACGGGACCGGGTTCGACACTCTACGTCTCGGCCCCAGGTGACACCCATCAATTCATGCAGACGCCCAAAGACAATTACGGGCGCGTCTACGCCTGGGACAATGTTGTGTGGTCTAGTGACATTGTTTGGTGGGAGATGAATATCAAGTCGCCGATACGTCCACCCGTAGACAAGGAGGGATTTTACCGCGCCTTTGGACGCGACATGGCCGCTTCGCATTTTCACCTTGCCGTGGCGTCTTACCCACTGTATTCGGAGCCGAATGTGCCCTTTATTTTCGTGTACGACTGCCACACTGACGTCGAATGCGTGCCGGGTCTGTGCGACACGCCCGACATGAACACCTACTCGAACTGCGAACCGTCGTCCCATGTGGGCATCAGCGTGCACGACGTGCAGTTCCCGGCACTGTTCTACTACTCGGCCCAGATGAAAACGTATACCGACGCGTGGTCCGCGCGTAACTACATTGCCACCGACCTAGACCCGAAACTCGGCGATTTCCAGAACGCGCTCATGGGACGACACATTGGCGTGGCTGGTTCCAACGTGCTCATTACGGACGAGCACAATGGCCATGTCTACCGTATGGGAGTCGACGCGCGCCTGCGAGAACAGTACGACTACAGTGGTTCAGTAGGTTATGGTACGGACACGGAACAATGGGCCTATACTTTTTACGACGAGACGACGCATCTCTGGCCATGTGACCGCGGTGACATTGGTGGGCGTTTGGTCTGTACGCCGGTTCAGCGGTCGTACTACTCCAACGACGGGTGGCGCCGCACGAGCGATTTGTGCCCCATGAATTACACGACAGCGCAAATGGGGCAGCGCAAGTGTGAGCGATGGCAGTCGCCACCGCTCGTCGGTCTTTCGTGGGCAGAAACGCTGAATATCATGTTTGCGATTTTTGGCATTACAGTGGGTATGTATGCGGCACTCGTATTGTACCAACGCTGTCGCCCATCCAGAAATAGACGCTACGAAACCATTATCTAAAAAAAATAGACTTTTCATTGTATCAACATATACGACTACGCCTCTAACATACCTCCATGTCTTGTCACGATTCCAAATTCGTACCGTGGTCGGTGACGCCCGGAACCACTGTGCGCTTCGCCAAGACCCCTTGGGGGCACTGGAGCGTGCGCGTCGGCAAGGGGAACGCGAAACTGCAACCCAATTGTAAGTTGACCCGCGTGGGCCGGCACACTGTCACCAACGGCTCTACCCTGGAGCAGTTGCAAACGTGGCACAGTGACGAAGTTGGTTCTAAATACGAACTGTTGGTCGAGGTGCCGACGCTGACGTGCGACAGGTGCGAAACACCTTGTTGGTACTTTATTCGCGACGGGCGGTCCTCCACGCGTATTTGTGTGGGTCCTAACCGTCGCGGATGTGGCAGGTCGTACAGAATGACTTATCAAAAACAGGGACAGCTCTATCTCAACGACGACGGCAAAGCGGGCAAAAGTCAATGGGAATGCACGCCGGGCATGACGTCTCGCGACACTGGTATTTACATCAAAGGCAAACGCGCTTTTACGTCCCATGAAAAGTTTCACCACGCCAACATGCGCAAAATGCGCACTATGATTGACGACATCATGGATGATTTGCCTAGCGTCATGGGGTCCGAAAGTGTCTGCAGGGCGGCCAAAGCGATTCTCACCCGGCTCTACAATAGCATCCACCCAGAAGACGAGACAACACTTGGAGACAGTGTGGACCGCATGTGGCATTCGCCTCCAAATATTGCTGCGACGTGCGTCCTTTGTGCTGTCATTGCGTTTGAAGTACGCGTCGGAGACAGCGTGTTTACGGTGCCGCGCATCGTCAATGCCGCTCAAGAATACGTGCCGCGCAAAACGAAACGCCACCGAGGTGAACGCCAAGCTCGCGACGTATCCGTGCGCACGATGCTCAAGTATGCCCACCGGCTTAAAAATCGCGGCCTGGTCGCTGTAGACCTGCCCAATGACGTCCCCATCGAATGGACCCTGCGCGCCTCGGACAATATTCAAAAAGAGAGACTACGCATTGCCGAATTTCAAAAGAGAACTCACATGACGGTGCACTTGCCGCACGACGAATCGTGGGGGTTGGCTCTGGAAGAAATTGACAACTTTATACGCGTAGACAGTGTCGAAGCATCTGGCCCTGCATTCCGGGGCGGGGTGTCCGTGGACGACTACCTCATCACGATTAACGATACTGCGATAGGCGTACATACAACTCTCGAGATGGCGATGCAGTACATCGTCAACGCGAAAAGGGCCGAAAAAAACGTCAAGTTAGTATTCATGAGAAAAAAATAAGTATTTATGTATTGTTTATGGATATGTATGACAGACACTCGATGTTACGTATGTCTAGAGAAGTGTGTTGGCGAGCGGTCACCGTGCGTCTGCGGTGCACCCGTGCACTATCGCTGCTTCACCGCTCTTGAAAATGGCCACAACTGTACCATATGCCGCGAACCGTATGTATTCGAATCGTTCCGCCTGTTTGACAAACCCCAGACAAAGCCTTCCTTGGTAAAACCGCGCCGCGCGCCAGCGACTCATCCGACAGTTGTGATATTATTCTATTTCGCGGTATGGTACTGCATGGGACTTGTCGGCAAGGCCGTGTGGTTGTTCTCTGGTGGCCAGCTGCATTACCACGTCTTCGCTTTCTGGAATATGGAGCACATCCTCGCGTTTATGGGCACCAGTCTGCCGTTTTTGGCCGTGTGTATGTTTCGCAAGTCCGTCAATGCGCGCGTCGTCGTGAACACCAACACACGGCCAGTATCCCAAGGCCGCCAAACGCCAGCAGGAGAAATATGTTAACAGTCGCCGTGTCGGTTTCGTTGTCGCACACCAACCATGTATCGTATCCCAGCCACGTATCGGTGCAGTTGGTCGCCGATGCGCCAGACAGCAGCAGTACAAAAAAGATAAATCCAAAAATGCCCCAACAATACCACCAAGGCGGCACATCATCACGCAGTGGTTCGTCGCACATTTGTTCCTTAACGTTGCCGCCACTCGCCACTGAAAGAAAAACAATCTCCGGCGCATTAGATGTTGGATTTCCGTGCATTTGTTCCATCATACGTGAGAAGTATTTATAGGCATGTTTTGAAGCCAACTATGTCTTGGGCCCAAATTGTCAAACGTACCACTTACGTCGGACCACCACCAGGGTTTGAACGACTGCTACCCTACTGCTTTTGTCCGACATGTCAAGGATGCAAGGCCGACGGACACACATGGACGGCCGCCAAACACGTGAACCAAATACGTACAATACTCGACTCTGAAAATATTCACTACTGTATAGAATCTACAGGAGTCGAAGTATTCATTATGGCCCACGCGTGTCCCAAAATCGCGCGAAAAATAACCCGTATTCAAACATAACGTCACTTGACACTCCTATAACAAAATATTATTTTTTTTCTATTTTAAATAGATTTTACACATTTCAAATTTCAAGTCGACAAAAGCACCGTACACATTTCAAATTTCAAGTCGACAAAAGCACCGTACACATTTCAAATTTCAAGTCGACAAAAGCACCGTGTACTATCTGCCCACCACGTCCATACCAACAACACACCGACGCACGACAACCAACCAATTGTGTAGAGCGACTGGCTGTACTACATTGAACTTACCCGACCACTGTTCAAAAACATATCACACACTTTTCACATGTCGACCCCAGTATTGACCACAACCAGTGCTCCCATGGGAGCACAGCACGCCGCATTTGGTACGCCTTGGTCCACCGGACCGATTAAAGGCGGTTTGGCGACCACCACCGTGGTCAAAAAGCTCAAACGCCCATGCAGCCTCAAGGCGTGTCCCAACCCGGGCTGTCGAGAAAAAATCCCTTGCAGGGCCCAAACCTGCAAACATTGCAAGACCTTTATCGGTCTGAAGGACGAGTCTAAACGCCGTCCAGCCAAGCCAAAAGCACCGCTGAAGCGCCCGGCGTCGCTCAAGGCCTGCAACAATCCCAACTGCGACCACATGATGGGCTGCAAGGCGAAGAAATGTAAAAAATGTGGCACGGTGGTGGACTACAAGTATACCGCGAAAACTCGCGGCCTTGGCTGCGGTCGTGGCCAAGGACGCCTTCAATGCACGTCGTGCCTCAAGTCACACGGTACCAAAAAGCACCGCTGCGACTGTGGGGCCACGAACACGTGGGACAAAAAGCGTAAAGCGTCCGCAAAAGCCCGCCAAACGCCGGCCAAAAAAATGCGCAAAACGCCGGTCACCGTCAAAACGCCGGTCGTCCCCCAAAAGACCACCGGCGCCGCGCCGAACGATTTTATAAGCGCGTTTGACGACGAGGACGACTTCTCCGACATTGTAAGCCCTCCGAGTTTGATGGCTTCGCCGGTGCTTCGCTCGCGTGCCCCGTCCATGGTGTTTCCGGACGAACTCTCGACCATGGGACGCTCGCGTGCCCCGTCCATGGTGTTTCCGGACGAACTCTCGACCATGGGACGCTCGCGTGCCCCGTCCATGGTGTTTCCGGACGGTGATTTGATGTCGATGGAAGGCCTTTTCAGTGCGATGGGAGACCCCTCGGCTCTTTTTGAGGGCATTTGAGTTCTGGAGGAGACCCTTCGATATCCTAAAATAAATAGATTTTTTTTTTTTAATTTTAATGAGTTCTGGAGGAGACCCTTCGACATCCTAAAATAAATAGATTTTTTAACCGATGTTGTATCCATATCACTGTGTGCGCGTGGGTGGCGAAGAGTATGTTTTGCTGTATAGAATAAACAAGAGCACTTGGGCAGTGGTGCAAAAGGCTCCCTACGACGCGGAGATTCAGACGGAGGGCGAAGTGGTGCCGTTGGACGTCCGTAAGTGTGAGATGTTGCCACCGACCATGGATTTTCACGACGAGCTTGTGACGGAGCCTATGTTTTATTTGGAGAGGAACGGCGGTTCGCTTATGGTGCGACATCCGGACATGGCGCGCCAAATGAATACGTACGGTTGGACGTCTGGTCTTTTCTTTTGCGGTGCGGATATGGTCAGGTGGAACACGGCGGACCGTACTTGGGATGTGAATGGTCGAAAGCAGCGCATGTGCGTGATGACGCCGCGCGGGCATTGGTTTTCATGATGCAGGCGCGCCTGCATTGGTCCCACTGCCAGCGTTGGCGAAGGGCAAAGGTGGGTTTGAGGGTCCACCAGTATCGAAAGGCGCGGCATTTTTCTTGACAGTGCATCTTTGTACGGTGAGGTCGACACCTTTATACAATTTGTCACAGAGACCTTGGGTATAACATTAGGTAAACTAAACACCACAAAAGGCCTATTTATGACTATAAATGATACGTTGTACGACTATAGCATCTCGATGCAGATTTTCGTGAAAACACTTACCGGAAAAACCATTACCCTTGACGTCGAGCCCTCCGACACCATTGAGAACGTCAAGGCCAAGATTCAAGACAAGGAAGGTGAACGGTACGCCTAGAAAAGCGCTTTGCCGTGGTTATAGAGGCTCTGACCACGGGAAAACAATTGTGGCCCTCTGGATGAACATATGTTACGCATATTATATATGCAAAATGAACTTCAAGTCTGTAAATAAGAAAATGGACAATACAGCATTTACCATTTGGATGGCTGGGTTTTATGAAGGCGAAGGGTATGTAAGCAACGATATATCTAATAATAATCGTATTAGATTGGGCATTGACCAAAACGACCCCACGCCTCTCGTTAAAGCACAGAAAATATGGGGAGGTTCCGTTCGCGCCAGAACTAGGAAATCCCCGGCTTCTAATAAAATTTGTCACGGTAACACTTGGAGATTGTGTCACCGTGACGCTCTGAAATTTATAGAAGACATTAACCCCTATCTACAAATTCCATACAAAATAAAACAGATAGAGATAGCCATCGCAAAGTCTAAACTCGACCTTAAAAGGAGATTCGGGTGTAAATTTTGTTCAAATGATTATGCGTCACCGGCCGGGCGCAGAAGACACGAAAAAAAAGTTCATCCAACCCAAGCGCTAGTTTCTTCGGAAGCGAGACATGCTGAGGCGGGAAACTCCTTAGAGTTATAGCTACCCATTGTCCCTTGGAAACACTGGACAAGAACACGGTTAATGGCCGTCCCCAATGGTAACAACGCTATAAATTGGACAATCCGCCAGCTTATCATCTACGTCCGCCATGGTAATGGATATGATGAGGCCCCAACGACTGAACTCATGTCGGTTCAAAATGACAGTTTAACCAACTCGATTGGGCTTAAGATACAGTCTAATCCCTCGTCCGAAAGGCAGGGTATTTGGTCTAAATGATACCACCAGACCAACAACGGCTCGACTAATGGGCCCTGTTGGCGTTAAAAGCGCCAGCAAGTCTTGCT
>Ga0115572_10003146_pt1 | contig 13064 bp, 1 predicted proteins | sample COGITO_mtgs_1206_FD_88681 | JGI IMG/M metagenome (GOLD analysis project Ga0115572, IMG submission 88681) | Pelagic marine microbial communities from North Sea - COGITO_mtgs_120607 | ecosystem: Environmental > Aquatic > Marine > Epipelagic | place: Germany:Helgoland, sampling site Kabeltonne... | reverse complement strand
CGGACCACACGCTGTATCAACCCGGGTCGATGCAGGAGCTCACCATGGGCTTTGCCTACGAGACGTAAGTTACGCACCACTCTAACACAGCCCCGCATACCGCCCGCCCGCACACCAGTCTTCGTCTTCGCCGTGGACAAGACGACTAACACCCTTTGCAACCCCGTGCCACAGGTGCAAGTTTGCCGTGGGCATGGAAACGTGTAAGGTCGGGTTCGCACAGTCTGCCGTCGACTTTAGCTACGAGGTCAAGAGCTGCATGAAAAGTCAGCCGCAGTGCCTTCGGAACCGCGATCTGTGCTTGGGGCGCTGTGACGGGGCGGGTGGCGGCCTCCTCACACAAGACTTTGCCACCACATTTGTCAAGCAAGAGCTCTCGGTGCGGTCCATCGGGTCGACCGCCATAGAGAACGGCAGGGCGAACTGCACCCCACAGAGCAGGATTATCCACGTGCCACTGTTCGACGCCGGAGAGAACTTTGCCCTCTACGCCGCAAGGCTCCGGGTGCGCGGAGGCTTTAACGCCATCGACCCGAGGGCGTGCGCGAGGGAGCCGCTGGCATGCGCCGCCATCCAGCGCGTGCTGGAGAAGGAGCCGACGCTCACATACGACACGGCGACCGGTCGCTTCCGCCACGCCTACAGCCTGACGCCTCCCATGCCGCCGCCTCCACCAAGCCCACCACCGCGTCTGGTGCAGTACAACCTCGCGTCGCCCTTTCCGCCTCCACCCCCGCCCGCATCTCCGCCTCCGTGGTACGAGCGTCTGGAACAGTGTGTGCCGACCATCACCCCCGCGGAGGCGGGAATCGATACCAGCCTGACCCAGACCGACGAGGAGCGCGCGCTCTGTCTCTACGTCCGAGCCCTTACCGACGAACGCGTCCCGGCCACGCGATGCTTCTCGACGCTGTCACCCTTTCCGCCACCCCCTCCGCCAACGCCACAGAGCACGCTCGCAGCTATCCAGACCGCGCTGCGGCGCGCAAAGCTGCGGCGAGGCGGCACGAGCGGCGCGGACCCAACGCCGCCCCGCACGGACGAGGAGGAGTACATCCAGCAGCACATCGATCAAAACCAGGCGGTGAACGCACTGTTGGATCGCCTGAGCGCCGAGAACTTCCAGCTGCGCGACGCCCTCAAGGAGATCCGCCCCAAGCTCAGCGACACGACTACCACGTCAGGCCGTCGTCTCTTCGAGCGCCTGGCGGGCACGGGCACACACTCGCTGGAGCAGAGCATCAAGACGTCGGAGCTGAGCGTGGGAAATGGCGCCCTGCTCGGCCTCACTGTCGCGCAATGCTCCACCTTGTGCACGGCCCTCAAGAACGAGACCGACGCGCTGCACTCTTGCAACGGCATCATGTACCGCATGCTGGAGCCAGACAGCGCGTCCAACCTACAAACAGCTTACTGCTACCTCCTCAAGAACACGGGAGGTTGCCAACCCATGGACTTTGCTGCCTCCATTTTCTCTCGCCGCGACACCTCTGGCTGTCGCACTCCCAGCTCGCGCGACAACCCCGCCTGCGTCCAGCTCGCGCCCGACCGCGTCGACATGCGCATCCTCGACTTTGCCGCGGCCAAGTCATCCTGTCGCCAGGGGAAGGGCTCGCCACGGCTCCCCCGCCCGCGGTCTTCACTGGAGGCTTTCTCGATGGTTGGCTACGCGCGCGAGCGCGGCGTGTACTCGTTCTGGGCGGAGAAACCCATTCCCCACCCCGATCGCCAGCTCACGCACTGGTCTGGCCTCGACGGAAAACCGTTCTACTATCCCGGTAACAACGACAAGCGCTGCATCCTGATCTCCACCGAGAGCGAGAACGTGCATGGGTACATGTACGCACGCATGGAGCCTTGCCCCGGCAGGATGGCAGACGGCGTGATATGCGAGAGCGGGTTTGCCGCGCCACCTCCCCCTCCGGGCGGAGGCGTCTCGGTGACGCCGCCGCCAACACCTCCGCCGCCTCCGATCGCGGTGGTGGCCAGCATGAGGGACTTCATCAAGAAGGAGGTGCGTCCCCGGACCGAGGCCGTCTGCCTCTCCGGCCTCGTGGACAGTGACCTCGCAAAGCTGTGCACCGAGTTTGCCACTGCACTGTCCAGGTCCAGTCGCGCCGGTGTGATAGGTGCCTTCATGCCTCTTTGCGAGGATATGTGCTGGCACTCGTGCAGCTCCGCGTCGCGAGTGGACGTCGACAGCTTTGAGACGTGCCGCGGGGCGGAGTGTGCAGACACGCCGTGCAGCGAGTTCCTGATTCGAGAGTGCCCGGCACAGACCCATGCCGCGATCACACGCATGCGTGATGCCTCCTGCACGTACGCGACGCCGTCGCCGCCCAGTCCTCCCTCGCCGCCACCCCTCCCGCCCCACCTTCCGAGTCCTCCGTCGCCACCCCCTCCGCCCCTGTCGGAGCACGGAGCGCTGCGGATGGCCTCCGCCGAGCAGCCCTCCGACCCGGACTGTCTGCCGGTGAGCTACTCCGCGTGCGTGCGGGCGGCGGAAGAAATGCACGCCGGCGTCCCCTCCATCTCTCCCAACGTCGACTTGTCGCAAGCGGCTTGCGAGGGCGTGGAGGCGGAGACGGCGAGCTGCTTCCTTGGGTGCGCCCTAGGTAACGAGCTCGGAGTGCCGGCGCTGTTCACGTTCCAGCGCGCGAGCGTAGCCGACGAGTTTGCGCAGTACATGAGCCACCGCTGCATCGACAACGCCGAGCACCCGTTCTGCTTGTGTGCCACTCCGCCTCCACCTCCTCCCCCCGAGTACGACGCTGTCACAATCCTGTCCCAGGACTACGTATACGCTGGCCAGCCGGTGAGCGGGAGCATCGAGGCACAACCGAGTGGCTTCTACAAACCGGTTGCGGTCGACAGCAAGCTGCCGTCCGAGTTTGTGCAGGGATCTGTGCATGAGATCACGTGTCGCGGGAGCGACAGCGGGGCGTCGCAGTGCGCTCGCATGTGCTCCGCAGACATGATGAGCCAGCTGCGCGCCTTTCAAGTCACGGCCACCTCGCTTCCGCCGAGTCCGCCTCCGCCCGCGTCTCCGCCACTGCCCCCGAGGCCCCCTCCGTCCCCGAGCCCTCCGCAATCGGAGTTCCAGTTCAACGGGGCGACAGAGGGCTGCTTTGCCAACGGCATCTACACTGGGACCGAGTGTCGCGACGGGGGCATCGGCTCGGTCTATCCGCCGGTCTGCGACTACGGCAGCCAAGTCACTCGCTGTGGTCATCGCCCGGACGTGGGGCGCAACAGCGTCATCGGCGACAACTCCTGCACCACTTCCAGAAACGGCCAGTGCGAGGATGGCGGACCCGGTACGACCTATCGCGCAACCGACTCGGAGGGAAGGGAGTATGCCATTTGCAACTATGCGACCGACGCTGAAGACTGCCCTATGCGTTTCCTCGACTACGGACCCCTCACCTACTCGAACGCGTTCATTCCGCCTTACCCTCCTCCACCTCCGAGCCCTCCACACCCACCGTTCCCGCCACCTCCGCCGTACACCCACGTCTCGTGTGACAACACGTGCGCCTACGCGGGGACCGTCTGCTCCGACGGCGGCATGGGCGCGCACCTCATCGACGCCGTGCTGCTGCCCATCTCGGACCCACAGTACGAGGCTGGCGTTTTCAAGTTTGTGTGCGACTACGGAACCTCTTGTAACAACTGTGGCACCCGTCAGGACATCACTGAGATCAACGCCGACCTTCCACCCTACTCGTTCAACAACTTTTGCGACGACACTGTGCAGGGAGGCAACGCTGGGTACGGAACCGATAGTCACGACTGTGGCAGGATGACCGTGCAGCGGTCCGCCGGTGTGCCTACGGCGAGCCGTCGTCTCCAGCAAAGGGAGGCGGTACCCCGCCCACCCCCAAAGCCGCCCAGTCCTCCGCCTCCGGCACCTCCTCCCTCACCGCTGCCGTCGCCGCTGCCCTTTCCTCCGCCCCCTCCGCCCATGCCACCCGCCGAGCTTGGTCGGTGCGAGTGCGAGTGTTACGGAGAGATTGGGTCGAGCAGCAGCTACCTAAGCGACATGGAGTGGACCCCGATGGCACTCAACGCGATGGCGACGATTCCATCCGAAAACACCATCCTGTACAGCGCGTACTCGGTGGTGGGAAGGGGAGGAACCGTCGGCGTGGAGGGTATACGCTACGCCGCAGGTAGCCTGAATCGCTACATCAAGATGCCTTCCCTCTCCGCACGCGTGGCGCACATCTCGAAGAACTGGGAAATGCCAAGGTTACGCGACGCGGGGTGGATTGGCTTAGATTCTGCGAGCATCGTCACCACAGCACCACCCTCGTACCAGACATTGTGTCCGTCAGAGCCGACCTGGGCATCGTCATACACAATGGGAAGCGACACCCATCCATGTGACGAGAACACGTACAGGCATAATTGTCTTGACCCACGCGCAGAGAGCTGTTCCATCCTCGACAATTCGTGCGCACAGTACTCTTGCAATGGCGGCGCAGTGTCCGGCCAGTGCGACACGGCACTCTACACGGCGAACGCGGCCGACTGCGCCATGTGCTACAACTGCTACCACGTACAGTCCACTCCCCCCCTTGCCTGGGCCGACCACTGGAAGACCTTGCCGGATGCGTCGGTTTCGCGAGAGGAGTGGCGCGACCGCTGCGTCTCCTACTGCGTGATGTTGGCTCCCAGGCGATACCAACTGGCCTATGTGCAAGTGAAAATAGACGCGTCTCAAGCCGTCTGCGATTGCTTCGAAACTAACTCGCCAAAGCTTCCGTCGGATTCGGACGCCACTGAATGGCTCGGCCAGTGGGCTTTGCATGCCCCTTCAAAGGTGGTCGACATCTACATCGTGCGTGCCAACCACCCCCGACAGCGCTTTGTCCAGCTCCTGGAAGGTACGATCAACTACGAGCAGGCATACCACAACGGCATTCACGGAGCGCTGCCATCGGTGTCGTCCTCAACCGAGTCCACACTGGATGCGTGCATAGACTTTTGCGCAACGAGCACGGGGACGACCCTCAAGGGCTTTGGCTACGACTCTGCCTCCGACCAGTGCAATTGCTACGTCAATGATCCGGCGTTACGCAAGTCCGGTCACGACTCCATCCTCCAGTACGACGCGTCCACGACGTGGCGATACTATAGCGCGTCGTACTGCCAGAAGACCCGTCCGGACCCGGAGGAGGACTCCTTTGCGTGGAACCACCACAACCAGGAGTGGTGCCCAGGGCACATCTCTGAAGACCACCTCGGCGTCTCTGCCATCAACGGCACGGTGTACAGTCCCACCAGCTCCTCTCAGGACTACGGCGTCGAGTGTGCAGCCACTTGCGGTGGCGACTGCACACACGCCGAGCTCATGGTGACGCCGTGGAACGACCTCGCTGGAGCGATCCCCATCGACCCGCCACCGCCGCCCAGTCCCCCGAGCCCGCCTCCCAACCCCCCTCCGCCGCTCAACCCCTTCCCTCCCGGGTTGCCTGCGACGGACGACGTTTACTGGCGCACGTGGTTCCCCACCGGCACCGAGTTCCCCACGGACAGCGACGGCAATGGCGAGTACGAGGTCATGTGTGGCGTCGATAGCTGCGGGGGCATGATCCCTGTCTTCGAGGGCACCGTCGACGCGGCACTGGAACTGGCGCGCGAGCTCGAGGCGGACGGTACGTTCCACGAGACGCTGTGTCCTTGGGAGTGCACACCCAACCTGTACAAGCACCAACTCTCGGTGGCGGAAACGGCGTCGTTCAGGTCTGGCACGGGTTTCGCCGGGCTCCTGTTCCCGGGCACCGAGGCAGGAGACCGCGGGTTTGGTCGCTTTGAGCGTGTGGACATCCGGGGGTCGACATTCCTTCCGGCCACCGTCGTGTCGTCCACAACCATCAGCTACACCGATTGCGAGACACAGATGTCGAGCCGAGGAGTGGTGGGAGCCATGATGGGTGTGTGGGAGCGTGAGACGGACACCCCGGGCGCTCTAGGGCGCTGCCTCCTGTTCCACGCCACCCGGTCCAAGCAGCAGCACACGCTGTGGAAAGGCCTGTCCATCCACGCGGAAAGGGTGACCAACATTCCGCATTACGAGGCCCCCCACGCGTACGCCGCAAGGACTCCGGACGATACGGAACCGTGCACTGGGAATTCCGATGTGTGCATCTTCTGGAACGAGTTCGATGGCACCAATGGCATCGTCGGCAACTACCCGGCGAACACCTACATCTGCAAGCCGTTTAACGATCTCAGCAACGTTCTCACCCCCGTCAGACTGATGCAAAAGGTTCAGGACACGGGTGTCAGCTACCCCCCTCCTTCGCCTCCTCATCCATCCACCCCTGCAAACCCGAGCCCTCCGCCTCCTCCTCCGATGATCTGCTCGGCCGCCAACATCCCGAGCGTGGCGGACGACAATACCATCACCGACAACGACGGCAACAATATGCACACCTACGCGTCGACCGCGTCGTCAAACTACTTGCACGAGTCGAACGCGTACTGCTGGCAGTGGAGCGAGGCGAACTACCCTGGCATGGCGTCGGCCTCTATCATCTGGCCTCCCGAGCTCGCCCACCAAAACGACTACATCCAGTCGGACCAGTGTCCTACTGGTGTGGCGGCGACGCTGACCGTCCACCTCGACGCCACGCGCATGTACAACACGGAGTCTCTCACCTTGCAGAGCGAGAGGTGGCACCCGTCTGGCGCAATCTACCCCCAGTGCAGCGACGCTGGCGACGCCGAGTGCTGCGTGGCCCAGCACCAGTTCCGCACCTGTGCCTCGGGGTGCACGAAGCCGTACATCGATCGGACGGCCACCGGCTGCGCGGACCGTTGCGCCTACGAGCGTCGCTACGGAGACGACGAGGCGTGCCTCCCGGCCCACTCCGAATGTCTGCAACGGGACGACAACTACAACCCATCCACGTGGGGAGGTTCCGATCGGTTCATGGACGTGACGTGCATCTGCGGAGCCAAGCTAGGCGCCATGGGGTCGACCGTCGTGCAGCTCAGAAGTCAGGTTCCATGCACTACTATGACTAACGAGGCAGGCTGCACCAGTAAGTCGGATTGCTGTACCGATTCCGACTACTGCTCAGATTCACCTGATGGGCAATCCTACTGCGTCGCATGTTCCCCCTCGGGAAATCAATGCACACTCTCTGCGGGAAACACACACTGTTGCACGGGACTTGTGTGCTACGACGACGGAAATGGAGATGATTACGGATCTTGCGGGCCTGCGCGGCGCGAGCTCTCCACCTACGGCATCGGCAACCAGCCGACCGACGTGGCCATGTCGGGGTACATGGAGGCCAACTCAACATGCCGCAATGAGCTCATGGAGTTCAAGATCCAGTTCATGCCGCCATGCTTGCCCAACACAGCGGGATGTCCTCAGCCCGCCACCGCTTTGGTCTGCGACTACCTCAACATCAACCCCATCCCGACCCACGGCGACGGCGAGGCGGACTGTGACATCGCAATGGACTACGACTGCTGCGACGTAGCTCGCCACCCCAACCACGTGTCCAAGACGCTCCTCAACAACGGCGCCCCCAGCTTTGCCACCAACAACCATCACGAGGTGGGGGACGACATCTTCGACTCAGAGACGAGGTCATCCGTCGTGGCCGCAGACCTAAACATGGACGGGCACCAAGACCTGCTCATAGGCAACGAGTTCTACATTGGCGACGGCTCGGGAAACTTCGAGGGCGTCGCTCCTGTTCAGATAGGGTCGTTCGTGATCAGGAAGCCACACGTGGTCGACTTTGACAGCACGGGATACCCCGACATTTCCTTTGTGGACGAGGCTGGCAGGGCGTACATCATGCGCTCCGCCATTCCTTCAGGAGCACAATTCCAGTTCCGCGGCCTCTACGTGATCGAGCCACCGTCTACCAACTCCGGGGGGGCCCCCCCTTCCAGCCCCATTCGGCACAGGATTGCCTGTGTGGGAATCTCGGGACAGGAGAACTGTGACAGGCTCTGGGAAGGCATGCCGTTGACGGCGACTGCCGGAAGCGCCGATGCCGCGTCGGACTGCGACCGCTCCTACATCATGGCACAGACCACTCTGCGTGTGCTGGACCTGACTTCATACACGTGTGACTACATCTATGCCGTTTCCGGAAGCACGTACCAGGGAATGTGCTACAACTTCTTCATCGAGATTCCTCGCATCGACCCGTTCGATCTGAACATCGGATGCGCCGGAGGAACCGGGGACTACGACACCGAGAGCTCCTGGAAGCACCTCACGTTCACTGGGGTGAACAGGGCCGCCACCGGACAGAACCCCATCTTCTACTACCCGCAGAGGATAGGCGACGTGAGCGACACGGGCGTCATCGATATTGCCATCACGGACGTGTATTCGGGGTCGCGTGGCATTGACAGCATCATGGACGCGTGCCTCCTTTTCCGAGGCAAAACGCCAAAGTGCTTTGTTATGCCAGACGCCGTAAGGACGCGGTACGACTCCGGCACGGCGCTGGACGTCGTATACCCGGCACGCGACAGCACCTTTGACGACGCCGTCGGGTTTGCCAGCGTCCGACAAGTCAACAAGGACACGATCATCACGTGCGACAATTTATTCCGGACTGAGAACAACTTTGGCGAGTACGTGTGCGCCACGACCAAGCCGCACGGCCTGTCGCCAGGAAGCAGGGTTAAGTTCGAGTCGATGCGCCTCTACCCCAGCGTCGTGATCCCGCCGGGACAGAGCTTCGAATGCACAGCGAGGGGGAATGGCGCCGCGACATCTGCTTTGTGCGACTGGCGGTACGGAGCTCCTTCCGACATGACGGACGCCAACTTTGGGACGGACACAAACCACCTGCCTGTGATGTTCAGCGAAACCAACGACGGCCTCTACCAATTCAGGGTACAGCTTCCGTTCCGATACCCGTCCGACAGCGGACCGGACACCGAGCTTGATTACTACATGACCAAGTTCCGAGTGACGAGCGATCCTCTGCTCTCGTATGCGGGAATGGTCGACGACGGCCGCCAGGAAGAGAAGTACAACCGCATGATCGTCGTTCGTGAGAATACTCCACCCTCCATAATCGTGGCAAAGGAGGGCTTCGTCCCCGACACGTACGCGGGGCCCAAGGTGGGAACTGGTGTATCGGGCGCCTACGTGCTCGGAGGCAACGCCAACGACGTGGACGGAATGCTCATCGTCGCAAACGCAGACGCCCCCAACGAGTTGTATTGGTCGCAGCACACATCTCAGTACGGCTCAAGAAGGGTCAACATTGGTAGCACATCGTACATGGTGTCCAACAGCGTCTTCCCGGCGGAGAGGACCACCGCCTACGTGGGAGAGAGCATCCGCAGCGACTCCGTGGCGTTCTGCAACCTGGTCTCCGGGCGAGGAACGCGAGAGGTAGAAGCCGTCGTTGCCGGAGAGGGTCAGTGGACCGTCTACCACTCGTACAACACCGCTTCCGGTTACGGCTCCACCACCACACCTGTCCAGTCCATGAGAGGCGACTACCTGAACCCCGGGTACGTGTTGCCCATGACCACCCAGATTGTGTGCGCCGACTTCAATGGAGACGGCGTCGAAGACCTTATGGCACATGTTGTCGCGAAGCACGGCGGGTCGTGCGCGTTCCGGTGTCACGAGGTGGGTCGCTACGGTTTGGAGGAATACACCGTCGGTCGCTCGGCGTCTGAGCCCACCGTCAAGGATAGATGCTACTGTGGACCCAAGCTGAACCTTGCAAAGGCACCGCCTCCACCCCCCAGTCCACCACCCGAGCCGCGGGAGCCGCCGCCGCCTCCGTTCCCTCCGCCTCCGCTCCCTCCACCGAATCCGCGCAGTCCCCCTCCGCCTCCTCCCAAGCACCGACCGGGGCTGTGCGTGCACTTTACCGACGCATCGCTGTCACCACCGTTGCCTCCTTCCCCTTCGTCGCCTCCGGCGCACTGGCCCTCCCCCCCGGCTCCGCCTCCGACCCCACCGTCTCCGTTTCCGTACCCGCCTCCTGCGGCGCCTCCACCTCCGCCGCCTCCGCTGCCACCTTCGCCGCCACCACCTCCGCCCCCCCCGTCTCCGCCGCCGAGCCTTCCCAACCCGCCCAATTCTCCGCCGCCCCAGCCGGCGTTCCCTCCCATCAGGGACACGCTCGCGTCTCGGCTGATCTACTTCTCGCTCAGCGAGGAGAACGCCAACATTATGCAGGAGCACGCCTCTACCGGATGGTCCGCCAGCTCTCTCGCCATCCTGGAGAGCGAACAGGGATACCCCGACAGCGCCTTGATCGAGGGCGTGTGGCTGCAGGAGGCCGACTGCGAGGACAGGGCGTCGCCGTACGACACTTCGAGCTCCAGGTCGCAGATCACCATCGGACAAGTTCAGGATCACCCACGTCAGTGTGTGCATGCCGCACCCGATGTCACGCGCGAGATGCTGTACCGAAACAAGAACTGCGTGGGCCATCGCACTCCCAACGATGAGTACATGATCCAGAAGCCAGTGGAGTTTCAGGCTCGATGCATGGTCATTCTCATCGAGGAGGACAGCCGCAAGGCCCTGCTGGACATGCTGGTCGCATCCGGGCGTGCCCTCAACCACCCGCTGCGTGTCTCCGTGAACTACACCACCGTCCTGTCGCCCACGCCCGACTTTGGCGTTGCGGCAATGAGCTGCGCCATGGGCGAGATCATACTAGAGAACTACCAGCGCGACCAGATTGGACAAGAGCTGCAGCAAGAGCTCATCGACCTCAACGAGGCTCTAGACATCAAGGAGAAGCAGGTCGAGCTGTTCGACCGCACCATCCGCGGGCTTTCGGCGTACCGCCCGCCCAACTCGCCGCCGCCTCCCAACCCGCCGCCCCGCCCGGACGCGCCCCTCGGCATGCTGGCACCACCCATTCCCCCGCAAGCCGTGTCGTTCGAGACGCGACTCACGCAACTCCGGCAAGAGCAGGACAACCTCGAGAACGCCATCATCGACAAGCGCGCGGAGATCGGAGGTCCCTGCATCCGCAGCGCGACCAACATCTGCGGGCGCACCTTTGCCGCCGCACCCAGTCCGTGGGTGGCCGCCGATGGCACACGCTGTGCGGGCTACTCGACGGGCGAGGCACTCGAGGGGAGTTTCTGCGCGCACTGGGGGTCTCCCAACAATGTAGAGGCGGCCGAGAGCGAGGAGGCGGAAGAGCTGCTCACCGACGCCCCGCCGTGGTGCTACAGCGAGGCGGGAGACATCACCGCGTGCTCCCCGGTGGCGGACCGCGTCCTGCGCTCCGGCATCTACGAGCTGGAGGAATGGCTGCGCCCCGACCGCTACTACTGCCAGTCAAGGATGTTCCGCGACCTCGTGCTCGAGGACGGGTCGGTGGGAGAGGCCGAGTGCAGGGCCAACATCACCGCCAGGAACATGACGTGCAACGACGAGGTCTGCGAGCAGTGCACTGCTCAGTGCACCTATCCCAACGCCAAGGCGGTCGCTGGCGTGATCAAGTGCACAGTAGCACGGGACCAGCTCGCATTCACCCACTGCCTGCAGACCACAGACGCGGGTCAGCTCGCGCGAGCCAGCCACGGCGCGATCCGGGGCGAGAATTACATCGCCGTCCCAGAGAGGCTCGCCGCCCACGCCTACAGGGTGTGCCACTGGAACCCCAAGGGCTACGTCCAGCGCGACTCGGTCTCGTGCCGGAAGGAGCACCGCAACTCTCCCATGGGGCGCTTCATCCCCGGCTTCAGCCCTCGCACCGGTGACCCCGTGGCGCGGATGGGGTACGTCGTGACGTGCCGCCGCGACTCGGACTGCTACTCGCGCTGCCCCGCGCATCCGCTGACCGGAGACCGATACCAGTGCCAGAAGAACTACCACCTGTACGACGTGGCCATCACCGACAGCGGTGGCGAGATCAACCTCGTGGACCTGGACCGAGGGTCGGGCAAGGTATTCGACCCAGACCCGGCGACCCAAGCAATCACCGGCGAGTGGGGCATCTGTGTCGACGTGGACTCCGCCATGAACCAGGGCTGCCCCGACCAGACAATGTCGGCGGTGATGGACGGCATCGTCGGCTGTCTCGATCGCCAGGTCTCCACGTTCTTGTGTGGCCTCGAGGTGGACATCAAGGACGGAGACACCTCTACCGCCTCGATAGAGGGCAACTTCTTGTACATGCCTCCTCGCGTGCTGATCGCGGCGGGGACCGACAGCGACGGAGATGGAGTCGTGACCCCCGCGGTCACCTGCAGTGACCCGATTGACTGTGTGCAGAAATGTCGCTACCTGGAGCGCACCTCTGCCCATGGAGCCGGGGCTCCCCCGGCGTGTGCGATCTGCGACCAGTACTGCAGCAACAACATCGTGTCTACCATCACGTCCATCGTGGACGCGATCTGGGCGGACGTGCTCACTGTGGCCAGGCTGCTCGCCGTGTGCTTCTCCAGCTTTGGCCTGTCGGGCTGCGTCTGCCAGATGGCGCTCACGCTTCAGCCCGAGTGGCGTAAGATCAGCACCAACAAGATGGTGCGCTGCGAGAACGGTGACCCCTTCCCGCTGCTCATCGGCCGCATCGACGACATGATCCAGCAGGGGGCGGAGAACCTGCTGAACATGGCGTTCGTTGACCCCATTAACGACTTCATCGACAACCTCCCGTGGCCTCTTGACGGCATCGGGAGGCCCATTAAACGCATCTGCTGGAAGACCGCCTACGACCCGGACCGTTGTGTGGGTGGGCCGATCACTGCGTACGAACGCGACCGCCTCGCGCAGTGCGAGGACACGTCGCGTGGACTTGAGAATTTGGTACGCTTTGCCCTCTAATCACACCCACTCACTGCCCCACCCACTGACGTCTGATGCTTGTATGTACGCAGTGTTACTACGCACGAGTTCGCCAGATCTGCGCCAACGACGATATGATCACCGAGTACACACAGCTGTTCGCCAACGGATACAAGACGGTGGACGCGGTTGAGGCCGAGTTCAACGCTGCCTTTGGGGAGAGCTTCGAGTACATGGACCCGACCATGACCAACCTCATGCGCGCGGTAGAGGTTTCGAGCTTCTCTGGGCCTGACCT